>Ga0163144_10017021_pt1 | contig 14842 bp, 10 predicted proteins | sample OliLak19BULKMAT1_FD_123175 | JGI IMG/M metagenome (GOLD analysis project Ga0163144, IMG submission 123175) | Freshwater microbial mat bacterial communities from Lake Vanda, McMurdo Dry Valleys, Antarctica - Oligotrophic Lake LV.19.BULKMAT1 | ecosystem: Environmental > Aquatic > Freshwater >... | reverse complement strand
TGCCACGCACGGTGAGGACGGATCGGCGAACTACGCGCGGCGCGTACCACAACGCCGCGAGTATCGCGCCCAAAGCCGCGCCAGAGCGGAGCAGGTTGCCCAGGAAGACGCGACCTGGAAAGGACCGGTTGGGCGAACCAAACAGGCGGTGGTACCAGTTCGGCGTTCCGTGTATCGCGATGAACATACCACTCAACGGAGCCATGCCGGGTTCCAGCGTAGGAGTTACTACCCCTGTCTCAGCCTCACAAAACTCGCGTCTTTGGCGGTCGGCTATAGGTGCGGGCCACCCAAGATGTGATCGGCCAAGCACCGGTCCGGGGCCAGCCGAAGACTTCGTCGGTCCACTGCCAGCCTTGGATGTCGCGACTATCTGGACCGGTGATGGCGGCGATGGACCACGCAGGTGGAAGCCATAATACGAGACGAACATCACCGCGGTAAGAGACGTCGGGCTTGAGCGGCCCCGTGGGCTTGAGGTTGGCCGTGGCGATGTTAAATTGAGCTTGCGTCGTAGGAATAGAGATTACGCGGCTGGCGAGCAGCCCTTCTTTGAGCGTCCAGTGCCAGCCGTGCTCCTGAGTGGCGGTCTTCATACCGCCCTTGAAGCCTGTTATTCCAAACCGGCCGGGCACGAGTCGCTCCGCGAATGAGCCGCGGGCAGGGCGGTTGGGCCCCGCCAGATAGTAACCGACGAGCCCGATGGCGTAGGCAACAGCGCAGCCGACGACGAAGAACGCGCAGGCGACACACAAGAAGCTTGCGCAGCGGCTGACGACGATCGCGATGAGCCGGGGCGAATCTGCGAGGCGCGATGTTCTCACGGGCATAGCGGACCCCAATCGGCGATCACCTCGCCTCCGGCTCCGAACGAAGGGTTGTCTGGTATTCACGGGCTGAGCGTCCGCCCGGCGGGGCGGCGTTGCACTCGGGGCAGGGGGCGTCGGGCGTGAGCCCGCGGCGGTTATAGGCGCACGCGCCGCAAAGACCGCGACCAAGGCGGTGCCACGATCGCAGCTTGCGGGGCGCTCGCCAGGCCCAGGGCACGATCGCGACCGCGCGATAAAGCAGGTAGAGCAACACGCCGTAGAACGCGCCGCATTTGAGGAGGTTGCCGAGCAGGACGCGGCCCGACAGAAAGCCAACTTTACCCTCAGGATGTCCAAACCATCGCTGGTACCAATCCGAGTAGAACCCGCCGTAGAGCTGGATGCCGTGCAACGCACCTTCCGCCAGTCCGCCTCCGGTGGCGCTGACGCCGCCATACTTGGTTGTCAGCCGTTTGGCCTCCTCGCTGGTTGCTTCTGTAAACATTGTTCGCGATGAGATGATGGGCCACGGCCAGCCATATCGAACCTCGCTCCAGAGGGCAACGGGGCCAAACTCTGGATCAACTTCCGCGGCGACAGACCACGTCGGCACGCTTGCTGGCAGCACGGTCGCGTCCGGAGGCTGCGCCCAACGTAAGGCCTCGGAATAGCTCACGCGCTGGCTCGTGACAACCTCTACGCCTCTTGTGAGCAAGCCCTTGCCGAGCCACTCGCGTCGCCAACTCCAGAAGTATGTCTGTGCGTAGGCTGTGCTGTCTCGGGGAAGCCTGTCTGGGCGGACGAGCCCGCCCAATCCGCTGAGACCCGCTTCGACTCGACCACCACTGAAGCTCGGTCGAGATGTCCGATCGCCGATCTGTGTCAGGTGCGTGCGCACTCGGTGATTGGCAGGTTGTGCAACAACCACGCCGATCGCACATCCCAAAGCGAACAAGACCGCGCCTAGACAGATAACCCGGATGACTGCACGCCTGATGTAATGAGCAGCATTCTGCGTCCAACTCACGGGCATAGCGGGCCCCAGTCGGCGATCACTTCATCGCCGGCACCGAACGATGGGTTGCCCGGGTTACAGGTGTTGAGCGCCGGGCAGGCGGGCGGCAAAGCTAGACTGCTGTTCTGAAAAAATCCGGCCGGGCAGGCGAACTCCACACAGCGACGAACGGTGCGGATCTGCGTGCAGGTCACCTGGGCACAGTTCGCCAGTGTGGTGATGCGACGCCGATGCTGGCTGAAAGTCGCGCAGTTTTTGTAGACGCAGTAGTGGTTGTAGCCATTGCTAACGACCTTGTCGCGCGTTCCGCTGAGAACCCAACCGCTGATCACAAAGGGCCCCCCCTCGGCGTAAGTCTCCCACGCAACCTTTGGCTCGCACCCACTACCCGTCCCTCCCGCAGGCTGGCCAGACTGCGCCATGCACGGTGTCGTGATGTTGAAGGCCAGGTCGGTTGCGTTTGTCCAGTCGGCCTCGGTCACCTTAGTCGTCGCTACAAACTGCTCAACCGCAAAGGCGAGCACGTTGAGCTTGGTGCCACGCGTGTACTGACCGGTGGCCTTGTCAATAAACATATCTGCAGCTTTGTAGCCAACGCTGGCGAGCAGCGCGACGAACTCAGGGCCAGCGGGGCTCGCCGTGACGACCGTGTGGAGCGGGTCGGTCATCAAGAGCCCGCTGTCGTAGTCCTTGGACTCCTTAAGCTGGGCTGAAACCATGGCGTTCGGTGCCAGGTCCTTAGTCCAGACCAGCGCGTCGGCCCCGCTGATGCTGAAATTGGCCATGAGGGACTTGACGACGTCGGCCTTCTCGGCGTTCGCGAAGGCCTTGGCGACCCAGCCATCCCGCGAGCCAGCTTCAGGCTGAAGGACGACCGTGGCGAGGTTGTTTCCCACGAGAGTCCCTTGCATCGGCATGGCGACAATGGCAATCGCCTTCGGGGGCCCTCCGGCACCCGCGACAATCACGGCCGTGTACCGCCAAGCAGGATCATTGAAGTACACCTTGGCGACCTTGGGAGCGGCCACGGCTGCTGATGAGATTAGTAGCGCACCGCACAGGCTCACGAGCGCCGCACACGCTTACGAGCGACGAGCGATTCATGATTGTCCCCTTGAAGTGAAACCGAGCTCGCTTCGGGCCGACATGTCCATCCGTGAGCTGCAGCGTCGTCAGACTAACTTGCTGCGCCCGACGTGTCAAGAACTTTCATTCGGTGGCCACGGGCGCGCGGCATTCCATCGACCGACCGAGCCCAAGCTTCCGAATTCCACCCAAACACCCGCCGACCCTCGCTTTCATGGTTTGTGATGCAGCGGGCTTCCGCGCCGCACCCCCGCATGTCTACGTGCGTACAAACGGGTATGCGAAGCGGCAACTCGAAAGTGGCGAAGTCGGCGAAAGCGGCAATAGCGACCATCGGCGGACGGCTGGGCGCGCTGGCGCTAGGTGCCGCAGGCCTCACGAGCGCAAGTCTTACAAGCTTGGGGCTCACGGGTTTAATCAGCGGGCGGGCGGCGCTCGCAGGGCCACAGCCCGCGACTGCCACTGGCGGCGCACAGGCGAGGCCTGACAAGCCGGATCGCTTTGCTGGTCAGGCTGAAAAGCACGTCTCGGTGCGGCTCGCGCAGGCGGCGCGCGGCGTGGCACCGGGTCAAAGCGTCGCGGTCGCGCTCGTGATGGACATCGCACCGGGCTGGCACACCTACTGGCACGGGCAGAACGACACCGGCTTGCCCACGAGCATCGAGTGGATCGTGCCCAGGGGCGTCACGGTCTCGCAGATCACAGCGCCCGTGCCCGCGCGGCACGTTTCGCCCGGAGACTTGCTGGACTACGTCCACGAGGGCTTTGTGGTCATTACCGCGCGGCTGAACGTGCCCAGTGACGCGACGCCCGGCTCTTCCATCACGCTGCGCGCGAAGGTCGCGTACCTGGTCTGTCAAGAGGCGTGCCTGCCGGGGAATGCGGAGGTCTCGGCCGAGGTCACGGTCCTTGCGTTAGATTCGCCGCCGACGCCCATTGCTGACGACGCGGCGCTGATCGCAACAGCTGCGAAGGCGCAGGCGAGGCCTGACAATTGGGGCAAGGCGCTGACGGCGGGATGGTCGTTCAAATCCGGGCGGCCCGAGGATGGCCTGACGCTGCTGCTGACCTCGACCCAGAGTGAGACGCTGGCGATGGCGTTCTTCCCCGACATGGACGGGCTGATTTTGCGTGAGCCGCTTAAAACCGGTCAGGCCGCAGGCGGACAATTGAAGCTGACCTTCGATGCCCCCCAGAGCGCCGCCGGCAAGCCCGGCGCTGGCCAGATTACCGCGGCCGAGGTATCGTCAACCGTGCGAGGAGTCGTGCAGATGGTTCGCCAGAACGGCGAGGTAAGTAACTGGTTCTTAGCAATACCGTTGCCGCCCGCGTCGGTGTTGAATGTCGCCGCACCCGCGTCGAAGGTCGAGCCCCAGCCGCCCGCGAAGCCCCAGCCGCCCGCAGAGCCTCAGCCAAAGGCCAAGCCGTGACGCGAGCGGTGCGGACCAAGGCGATCGGCACCAACGCGCGCCCGCAGCGGGCGGCGAGCGATGAGGCCAAAGGCGGACTAGCTGCGCCCGCACCTCAGCACGGCTACGAGCCCGGGCCGGGCGCTGCGGCTATTGCGGGCTCCGGCGCGCTCGACGCCGCGGGTTTTTCGCGGATCGCCAAAGCGCTGGCCGATCCGCAGCGGTTCGCGCTGCTTGAGCGCGTCGCGCAAGCGCCCGAGGTGGCGTGCATGACGCTGGTGGCAGAGTTCCCGATCACGCAGGCAACCATCAGCCACCACCTGAAAGAGCTCGGCAACGCGGGTCTGATCTCGGCCCGCAAAGAGGGCAAGTGTTGCCACTTTGCAGTTGTTCGCGCGACGATGCAGCGGTATCAGGCCGAGCTCGGGCGGAGGCTGGGGGGGTGAGCGCTGCCGCGCGCCATGATGCGCGCAGCGGTGGTCGCCCCCGCTACCCTCGCCAATGCTGCAAGACCCGCGCTTAGAAAAACTCGCCGACGTGCTGGTGCGTTACTCCACCAAGGTTAAGAAGGGCGACCTGGTCGCGGTCATTGGCGACCCCGTCGGCATGCCGCTGGCAGAGGCGCTCTTCCGCGCGGTGCTTCGTGCGGGCGGCCACCCGTTCTACTGGGCTCGCGTTGATGGCCTGCAAGAGTGCCTGGTGGCCGAGGGCACGCCCGAGCAGGTCGGGTTCGTCAACCCGCTGATGCTGGACATGATTGAGCGCGTTGACGTGACGCTGAGCTATTGGGCCGAGAGCAACACCAAGTGGATGAGCCGCTACGGGACTGACAAGGCCGCGCTGCTGCAGCAGGCCCGCAAGCCGTACCTCTCGCGCTTCATGCAGAAAGAGGCCGACAAGAAGCTGCGCTGGTGCGGCACCGAGTTTCCCACGCACGCGCAGGCCATGGACGCGGAGATGAGCCTGACGCATTGGGCCGACTTTGTCTTTCGCGCCGGCCTGCTACATCTGCCAGACCCGATCGCGGCGTGGCAACAGGTAGAAGTCACCCAGCAGCGCGTCTGTAACTACTTGCAGGGCAAGAAAGAACTGCGCTTTAGCGTGCCGGCACACAACGGGCACGACGGCACCGACCTGCGCGTTGACGTCGCACGCGGCGTGTGGCAGAACTGCTGCGGGCACTCGAACTTCCCAGACGGTGAGGTCTATTGCGGGCCGACGCTGCCTGACAACAAGGACGGGGCAGGCTTCGGCGTTGAGGGGCATGTCAACTACACGTTCCCCGCGGTCTATATGGGCCACGAGGTCAATAATGTCCGTCTAACGTTCAAGGGTGGTCGCGTAGTTGACGCGAGCGCGAGCAAGGGCGAAGACTTCTTGCACAAGATGCTCGATCAGGACGCCGGTGCCCGCAACCTAGGTGAGATCGCCATCGGGACCAACTACGGCATCACCGACTTCTCACGCAATATCTTGTTTGATGAGAAGATTGGCGGCACGTTCCACGCCGCCGTGGGCGCGGGCTATCCAAAGAGCGGCAGCAACAACCAGTCGGGCCTGCACTGGGACATGATCTGCGAGCTGCGCCAACGCACCACCAACGGCGTGGCCTCGCCCGGCGGCGAGATCCGGGCCGACGGCGAGCTCTTCCACAAGCACGGGCGATTCATGAACCCGAGCTTCCCGCAGCCGGGGTGAGCGATGATAACTGCTAAAAACCCTGCCATCCCAGTGCCGCCCAAGGGTGGTAGCTCGAGCGGTCTCATCGGCCGCACGCTGGTACTGGCGCTCGCGATCATCGCTGCCGAGACGCTCCACGGCGCCCTGCGCCAGTGGCTGCTCGCGCCAGCCGTGGGTGACCTGCGGGCGCGCCAGCTCTCGATCATCTCTGGCTCGGCGCTCATCCTGGCGGTGGTCTGGTTGATGCACCGATGGGTCGGCGCCTACACGCGGCGGCAGTGTGTTGTCGTCGGCGCGCTGCTTGTGCTACTGGTCGTCGCCTTCGAATTTACCCTCGCTGTGACACTGGGCTACACCTGGGCCCGCATCACGCAGGACTACAACCCGGCGCGCGGCGGCTTCATGCTGCTGGGCCTGGCCTGGTTGGCGGCCGCGCCGTGGGTGGTGTCGCGCCTGCGCGGCACGCATCCCCCGCTCAGCATCCCGTCGTGAACCGGCTAATGAACAAGATGATGTCGTCGGCCGTCAGCTCGCCGTCAGCCCCCACCGTTGGCCCCGGGCCTGCGACGTCGGCACGCGCGTCACCGCCGGTAAACCAGCTGATGAACAAGATGATGTCGTCGGCCGTCAGCTCGCCGTCAGCACCCACCGTCGGGCCCGGGCTGGCGATATCCGACGCGCCGCACGCAACAATCGTGGCCAGCACCCACAACTCCTCACCATTGACCCCGTCGTTGGCGGCGAAGAACAGCCTGTTGCCGCTGACGCGGAAGTTCCGCGGCGAGCTGCTGCCAGCGGTCGCGAGGTCAGCCACCAGCTCGGCCCCGTTGGGCACGCCCACGCCATCAAACCGCACACGGTACAGCTCGTTGCCGCCCGTGTTCCCCACGGCCGCAAAGTACAGCCGCCCGTTCACGTCCGTCAGGTCTGTGGGGAACGATCCCGCGAGCGTGTTGATCTCAACCGGGAAGGCGTTGCCCGTCCCGTTGTACGCCCAGAGCTCAACGTTGGTGCCCACCAGGTTGCCCGCCGCGAAGTAGGCGTACCCGCCTGACTTCACCAGCGTCGTCGCCGTGCTCCCGATCGCCACCGACTTGACAACCGCCGAGTTCAAGGCCTCAGTCGCGGTGTAAAGCTGGATGTTCCCGCCCACATCGGTCGCGGTGAACAGAAGCTGCCCATTGAGCTCGGTAAAGTTCGAGGGCGTCGAGGATGGCGCGCCGAGGCGGATGTCCTGAACCGTGTACATGTCAGGCGTCGCGAGCGTGGGGTCAAAGCAGACCAGCTCGCTGCCGATGATCGGCGGGGTCGCCCGCATGAACAGCCGCCCGTTGAACGGGAAGAGCCCCGCCGGTGAGCTGGACGCAGTCCCTGGGTTGAAGTCCTCTACCAGCGAGGCCGTCACCCCGTTGCTGCGCCAGAGCTCAAGGCCCGTGCCGCCGGCGGTCGCAAAGCCCGCCTGAAAGTACATCTGCCCCGCGAAAGGCTGAAAGTTGGACGGGCTAGAGCTACCCGTGCCGGGGTTGATATCAACCACCGGTGCCGGGGCGGCCACGCCGTCGTACCTCCACAGCTCAGCGCCTGTCACGCCGGTCCCGCTGAAGAACGCGACGCCGCTGATCACCCCGATGTTCGGGTTGCCGCCGGGCGCGCCAGATCCGGTGCCCGCGTTGATGTCCGCCAGCAGCGCCGCGCTGGTGCCGATGGCGCGGTAGTACTCGATACCCGTCTGCCCGGTGCCCGCCCCGTTGTTGGAGGCGAACAGCACACCGTTGCCATAGGGCGTGATCGCGTACGGCGCGCCGTTGTTGGGCGTTGAGCCCGTGACGCCTGGGAATGTGTCGATCACCACGTCGGTGCCCGCGGGCGTCCCGTTGCTTGACCACAGCTCGCGCCCGTTGCCCTCGTCAGTGGCCGAAAAGTACACACGCCCGCCGCTAGCTACCAAGCTTGATGGCGAGGAGCCCAAGCTGCCGGTCTGGACGCGGATGTCCTTGACCAGCGCCGTGGTCGCGGGCGTCCCGTTCGTGCGGAACAGCTCGTTGCCCACGCTGGTGCCCGAGGCGGCGAACAGCAGGTTCGTGCCCGCGACGATCTGGTTGGGCGTAACCGTCAGCGCGTTGGCCTGCCCGGTCCGAAGGTCAGTCAGCTTCACCGCGCTACCCACCGCACCGCTGGTGACGTACTGCTCACGCCCACCATCGGGCGTGGTGGCCGAGAAGTACAGACGCCCGGTCGCCGCCACCAGGCCCGAAGGGAATGAATCGCCGACGCCGGCGTTGATGTCCGCGATCTGCACCGTGCCCGCTGGCGTCCCGTCAGACCGCCACAGCTCACGCCCGCCGGTCGCCCCGCTCACCCCGTTGGTGGCCGTAAAGAACAGCTCGCCCCCAAACTCAGCCAGGTTTGCCACCAAATCGTTGCCGAAGGGGTTGATGTTTGCCACCGCCACCGAGCCGATCGGGTCGCCACCAACGTTGTACACCACCCTGTACAGCAGCGTGTCAGTGCCGCTGGTTGCCCGGAAGTACGCGACCGTGCCCACGATCGTGAAATCCTGCGGGAACGAGCCGGTCGGCCCCCCCGTCAGATCACCCAGCGGCACCACCACGCCATTGGTCAGGTTCACAGCCACCGGCTCCTGCCCCGTCGCGCCCAGCGTCGCGGGCCCATAGCCCCAGATGCCCAGCGATGCATCGATGGTCAAGCCAGAGCTCGCCGTGCCCGGGGCGTAGTCAACTACACGCGTCGCGATACCAGCGTTCCCGTTGGTAAAGTACAGCTCGTTGCCAGTCAGCAGGCCAGTGGTACCCTCGTTGGCCAGGAAGTAAACCAGCCCATTGCCCGGGGCAAAGAAGCCCGACGCGTTCGAGCTGGCCACGCCCGCGTTGACGTCACGCAGCAGGCCCGTGCCAGCCAGCGTCCCGTCGGTCCGCCAAGGCTCGGACCCGCTGACCCCGTCGTTGACCCCGAAGGCCACGTAGCTGCCGACGGTGCCGAAGGTGCCCACGACACCAAACGTGCCCGAGAAGATCGAGCCAAAGGTGCCCGCACGGATGTCACGAACCAGTGTGGTGCCCGCGCCGGTCCCATCGGTGATCCACAGCTCGCGCCCATTGACAATGTCTACCGCCGTGAAGACCACCCGCGAGCCGAAACTCGTGATGTTCTGCGGCGAGCTCGACGGCGCGCCGGGGTTGATGTCCCTCACCAGCTCAGTCCCCGCCGCCGTCCCGTCGGTGATCCACAGCTCGGTCCCACCCGCGGCGTCCGTCGCCGCAAAGACCGCCCGCGCGCCCAGCGCAGCAAAGCCCGTGGGCGACGAGTCCGCCGTCGTCGCCGAGTAGGGGTTCAGATCGATCATCATCGGGGTCTGGGCCAGCGCCGCAGAAGCGGTGCCCGCCAATGCCACCAGGCCAAGTGCGAACCGCGCGGAAGTCGTGCTCATTATGAAGCCTTTCGTGATCAAGATCGAGAACCGAGCTCGAGCCGCGGCCTCGCCAACGCGACACCGCGCCGACGCCGACTTGGGCCCAGGGGCACCGCCGATTACTCAGCCGCACGCCTGACACACACCAAGAGCTCGGCGACAAACTACCACGTAACGCGTGTGCGTCCAAGAAAAACGGACGTTTCGCGCTAAGAACGAGGGTTTTTGAGATGAACTCAGAATCGCTAGGCGCAAGCACCAGCGCCCAGCCCAGACCCCAATTACGGGTTTGGCTTAAGCCCCGCGTCCGAGAACCAAGGATCAGGGAGCGGGGAAGCCGACGTGGTTCTAGCCCAACCTCAGCTGGCAGGTCCCCAGCTTCCCTCGGCCCCGCCCCAATCTGATGTGTCGGCTGAAGGGCAAATGGCTTTGAGAGTCTGATCCGGGGGGTTCTTCCCAACCAGATCCGAGGGCGCCGCGAGATCACGGGTAATTGCGGACCTTCCCTGAGGCTTTCCCGTCTTACCATTTCACCTTTTTTTACGTTCCGACCCTTGCACGAGGCGGGCATGCGCTGTAAATTTGCCCGCCCACGGTGAGGGAGAGAGGTTTCCCTTTACCCGGGCCCAATCCGAACAATACTCGAACCAGCGTCCTTGGCTGGAGAGTGTTCGCCGCGCTCGGTCTGAGCTTGCTAAAGGCCTCTTCCGCCCGTTCACACGGGTCTGGGGTCTAAAGCCGGTGTCAGGCGCGGAGGACGAGGGACGGAGGAGAAAGACAGGATGCCGCGAGCGCGGCACGGTTGGCGTTCATCGGCCGCGTTGGCCGGTGTTGGTCGGCTTGTGCTTTTCGGTCGCTCGCCCATGTCGGTTCCACTCCCCACACCATCTCGCGCAGCAATCGGCCCAGACGGCCACCCCGCGCTGGGGGCCACCGCTGGCAGCGGTAGTCGCACCAGCAACAGCACTGGAACTGGCACTGGCACTGGCACTGGCACCCCGCACGCCAGCGTGCCCCTGCGGTCTGATGCACCCCTCATGGTCGGCCAGGGCCCCGCGATGGACCGGCTCAGGGCCCAGCTCGCCGCCGTTGCCGGGCGTGATTGCACCGTGATGGTCCACGGCGAGAGCGGCTCGGGCAAAGAGCTGGCGGCCCGGACCATCCACGCCCTCTCGGCCCGCACCGCCGGCCCGTTCATTGCCGTGGACTGCACCGGCCTGCGCGACACGCTGCTGGAGAGCCAGCTCTTCGGGCATGTCAAGGGCGCGTTCACCGGTGCTGACCACGCCTCGGTGGGCTTCATACGCGCAGCAGACCGCGGCACGCTGTTCCTTGACGAGATCGGCGAGCTTGAGCCCAAGACGCAGGCCAAGCTGCTGCGTGTGCTGCAAGAGCGCGTCGTGGTGCCACTGGGCGCGACCAAGCCCGTCCCCATTGACGTTCGCGTTGTGTGCGCCAGCCACCGTGATCTGCGTTTGATGGCCTCGCGCGGCGAGTTTCGCGAGGACCTGCTCTTCCGACTTGACGTAGTCAAGGTCTCGCTGCCGAGCCTGCGTGAGCGGCAAGAGGACATCGCCCCGCTCGCGACCCACTTCCTTCGCCAGCTTGCTGAGCTGTACGGCGAGCCGGCCCGCGGGCTGACCTCGGCCGCCGCCGAGCTGCTGCGGTCGTACTCCTGGCCGGGTAACGTGCGTGAGCTGGCCAACGCCGTCGAGCACGCGGTGGTGTTTGCGACCGGCGCGATGATCGACATCGCAGACCTGCCCGACCGCGTGCGGGCCTCGCTGGTGCAAACGGCGGTGCTGTCTCCCGGGCTGGCTACCCCGTTGAATGTCGCGCTGGCCCCCGCGCCGGTGGTCATCACGCCGGTGCGGCTTGAGCACGCCGCCGGTCTTGCGCGTGACGTGGCCGTGGTCGCCAACGCACGGGCTGGTGGCGAGGCGGGCTTGGCACCCGGCGCGGTGGACCTGCGCCAACTTGTATCGATGCTCGGCCCTGTGCTGCCGACCATTGACGAGCTTGAGCGTGCGATGATCGCCCGCGCGCTGGAGCTGACCGGCGGCAACCAGAACCAGGCCGCCGCGATGCTCAACCTGGAGCGCCGGCGGCTCTATCGCAAGGTCGCGCGCTACGGGCTGCGCGGCAGCGCGAACCGGCGCGTTGATGCGTCCGGGCCCCTCGGTGCCGACGAAGAAGCGGCGTGATGCCGGGCGAAAACTGAGTTGAGCACTCGGCGCGCATGCTGGCCCGACACTGGCCCGACACTGGCCTCGGGCTAAGCAACGCATCAGCGTGATCCATCGCCGCAGCGTGATTCATCGCATCAGCGTGATTCATCGCGTCAGCTTCATTGATCGCGTCAGCGTCACTGATCCAGCTCGGCCGCTCAGGCGTTCACATCCAGCACCACCTTGATGCCCTCGCCGCTCTGCATAAGCCCAAAGCCCCTGGCGAACTGGTCCAGCGGTAGCTGGTGGGTGATGATGTCCTCAAGCTCCAGACGTCCGCTCAGCAGCAGCGCTTCCATCTGGTACCAGGTCTGGAACATCTTGCGCCCGTTGATGCCCAGGACCTTGGCCCCCTTGAAGATCACGTGGTTGGTCAGGTCAAAGGCAAAGGGCTTGCTGGGGATGCCCAGCAGCGCCGCCGTGCCGCCGGGGCGCAGCGCGCTGAACCCGTCGCTGATGGCCCCGGGGTTCCCGGACATCTCAATCAGCACGTCAACCCCGCTGTGCGTTTGGGCCCGCAGGTGCTCGATCCACCCCGCGCTGCCCGATGCGTCGCGCGCGTTATACGCCTCAACCGCGCCAAGCTTGCGCGCCAGCGCCAGGCGGCGCGGGTCAACATCGGTCACAAAGATCCGGCTCGCGCCCGCGGCCTTGGCCACCGTCACCGCCATCAGCCCGATGATCCCCACGCCCGTCACCAGCACGGTCTGCGCGCTCACGCCCGCCTCCATCACCGTGTGCACCGCGTTGCCCAAGGGGTCAAGCACCGCCGCCACGTGGTCGGGGATGCTCGGATGCACGGGCCAGACGTTCTCCTCAGGCACGCATACGTAGTCGGCAAAGCACCCGTCGCGATCAACACCAAGGATCACCATCCCGTCGGCGATGTGGGCCGCGCCCGTCCGCGCGCTGAAGCCCGTGCCGGGCGAGATGTGCCCCTCGGCACTCACTCTTTGCCCGACGCTGTACTTGCTCACGGCCGAGCCAAGCTTCACGATGTGCCCGACAAACTCGTGGCCCGTGGTGATGCCCACCGGGATCCGCGACGCGGCCCACGCGTCCCACTCCCAAATGTGCCGGTCCGTCCCGCACAGCCCAACCTTTGAGACCTTGATCAGCACGTCACGCGGGCCGGGAGTGGGCGTAACGCGCACCGGGTCAAGCTTGAGCTCAGGCCCGGCGTGGTGCTTGTACAGCGCCCGCATCGTCGCGGGGATCGCCACAACCGAAGGGCTCACGCGGGCAGGATTCATCGTCATGCACAACGCTAGCGGGCCTTGCACGCCGCGTGGACAACACCGCAAGCACCGCTCGTATGAGGGCTTCTGCTAACGCTGCTGGGGCGGCGGCGGCATAGCGCCCGTGCCCAGCAGACGCGCGTACAACGCCTGCTCAGCCTCGCGGTACCGCTCAAAGCTCCGCTGAAGCTCATCGCGCAGCGCGCTGATGCGTCCGGCCGCCGCCGGATCGGTCTGGCCACCCTGGGCTGCCGCGGCGCTGGCCGCCTCCAGCGATGACGAGACGCCCCGAAGCTGGCTGACGGCCTCGGCGTACGACCGCGTCGACTCGTACAGCAGCTCCTGCTCCAGCTCCTTCTTTCCCGGCTGGTACAGCAACCGCCAAGGGTTGCGCCGAACCTCGGCCATCAACAGCTTGAGTTGGTCGCTCGACAGCCGCGCGTTGGCGAACGTCAGGCGCAGCTCAGGCCCCGCCTCCGCCAGCAGCGCGTTGGCCCGCTGGCCCGTGTCGGCAAACGCCCGCAGACCCGTCCGCCCGTCCTCAAGCACGCCCTGGACCTGCGCATAAAGCTCCGTGCTTGCGCGCGTCACCAGCTCGTCGGCGTTCTTCAAAATGCTCTCAACCCGCGGGCGATTGTCGCCGACAATCGACCGCACGTCCTGCACCAGGTCACGCGCCACCTTCAGCCCGTCGTCGAGCTGCGCACGCGAGGTGTTGATGTCGGCGGTGAACCGCTCCACGCTCTCGAGCGTTCGGTCAATCCGCGGCGTCCAATCGGTAATCTTCTGCCGAACGTCGCCCGAAACCTGCCGGACCTCCGACGCGACGTCGCCGGCCTGCTTGATCAGCGGGCCAGCCTCGCGTTGCAAGTCGGCGACCAGCTTCTGGCCGTCATCAACCAGCTTGGCCCCGCCGCTGATCATCTGCTGCACCTGCGAGCGCTGCGCGTAGCCGTAGCCCGCCTGCGTCAGGAAGGCCGGGGGCGCAAGCTGCCCGGGGACGGTTGCGCCGGGGGCCAGCACGCCGCGCTCGGGCGTCCCGACCGCCGGGATATTGATCCACGAGACCGAGCCCAGCAGCGGCAGCTCAAGCTGCACCACCGCGTCAGAGAACAGCTTGATCGACGCGTCCACGCCGACGATCACGTCAATAAACTGCGGCGCGCCGCTGACCGGGTCGATCACAAACGCCACGCTCTTGACCGTGCCGGCCTGCTGCCCGCCCACACGCACCAGCGAGCCCTGCTTCAGGCCCGTCGCCCCGTCACGCAGCGTAAACCGCACGGTGTACGGCGTGCGCGAGCTGATCCACGCGCTGATGCCCGAGAGGGTCATCACAATCAGCACAAAGCCCACGACCCCGACGATCACAAACGCGCCAGCCAGCAGGTTGTTTGAGGCGTTTCGCACGGATGACTCTTGGTCCCCCACCGCTCCGGGTCAACAAGCACCCCGCATCTGTCACGCCCCGGGCCGCGCCGGCGGCTTCGGGCCCAGCAGATCGTCGGCGTAACTGCCCGCGTCGCGCCGACGCGTGATCGGACCGCTCGCGTCACCACGCAAAAACTGCCGGATGATCTGCTCGGACTCCGGCAGCGCCTCGGCACCCGCGTCGTCCACGTGGCGCAGGTTGTCGAACCACTCGCGCCGGTCGATCCGCAGCACCCGCCCCTTGTCCAGCATCACCATCCGGTCGGCGATCGCGAACGCCGAGTCCATCTCGTGGGTCACCACGATGCTGGTGACACCCAGCCCACGCGTCAGGCCCATGATCAGCCGGTCAATCTCCGCGCTGGTCACCGGGTCAAGCCCCGCCGAGGGCTCGTCGCAGAACAGCACCTGCGGGTCAAGCGCCATCGCCCGCGCGAGGCCCGCACGCTTCTTCATGCCGCCCGAGAGCTGCGAGGGAAACTTGTCGGCGTGCTCGCGCAGCGCCACCTGCTCAAG
>Ga0163144_10017019_pt1 | contig 14846 bp, 16 predicted proteins | sample OliLak19BULKMAT1_FD_123175 | JGI IMG/M metagenome (GOLD analysis project Ga0163144, IMG submission 123175) | Freshwater microbial mat bacterial communities from Lake Vanda, McMurdo Dry Valleys, Antarctica - Oligotrophic Lake LV.19.BULKMAT1 | ecosystem: Environmental > Aquatic > Freshwater >... | reverse complement strand
TTGGATTTTGGATTGCACACTTTGACGGCTCTTGGTTCGCACCGTTGCCAGAGGGTAAAGAGCCTGAAGCAGAATATCATCGGCTTCTTGGGACCGTGGGTGCGGAAGGCTAAGGCAGGCTTCTTAACGTGGATCGTGCGGACTTGACGGCAGTCTCGGGATTCTCATTGACGATGAGCGGCGTTAGCGCGCACAACACCATTGATACCGAGGACGTCGAAGCGTCGTACCTTTCCAGATACTTGTTAGCTAAGGCGCTGACCTCCCGTTCGGCAGGTCGGTCAGATTTGGCGAGTGCATCGATCCACGTGCGCAGCTGAATGCGGGTCTCTTCGTCGTCCATTCTAAAGTAGTCCCCTTCCTCAAATTCATCTTAACGATTCAACACTACATTGTGCAATAATAAAATTGAAGGTTACAAGGATCCTCAACAATCGATACTCCCCTCCTTATATATAAGAAGGATGAGGTAGCTTCGAGCCTCCTAATGTCGTTTTTGTGGAACCCGCTCGGCTGCTTTATATCCCTGTGATTACTGAGTTTACGTATCATTAGGAAATAGATGCAGTTTTCGACAGGCTGATCCGTTATATACGTGGGTACCCATTGGGCGGGACATGACCGAACTACTCACCCCAGTTGCTTCTAAGCGAGGGCCGGCTGCGCCCGCGATTGTTCGCACCGCACCCGGAGCTGCTCGTGTGTCGTCAAAAAACGATACCAAATCAGAGGCTAAAACGCCGCGACTGCGTTCCGGGCCGCTCACCGAACTGCCGGACCGAGATCTTGTATTGCAAGCCATTGATGGCAATTCCGAATCTTATGGGGAGCTGGTTAATCGCTATCAACACGAGGTGCGTAATTTAGCGCGCGCCATCGTGAAAGATTTCCAGAATGCCGAAGATCTTGCACAAGATGCGTTTATTAAAGCCTATCACTCTCTTTCCGACCTCAAAGAGCCGGAAAAATACGGCGGCTGGATCTGCACTATTTTACGCCATACGTGCCTCGATTTTTTGCGCTCCGGGCGTCCCACTGTCAGCTTGGAAGTCCTTCAGGAAGAAGGGTTTGAACCTAGTCACGAAGACCACGAACGCGGCGTGGCGGTGCTGGAATCCCACGAAGAAGAAGCGCGCACTCTGGATGCCTTGATAAATCTTCGCGAAGATTATCGTGAGATAATCATCCTCAAACACGTCGAGAAAATGTCGTACAAGAATATCGCGAAACGGCTTAACATGTCCGTCTCCGCGGTAGGCGAAAAACTCTCCCGGGTGCGTGCATTATTAAAGCGCCGCTTGGAAAAGCAGCAGATCAAACCTCGCCGGGGAGACGGCGACGGCGAATAAGAGTTCGACAGGCGGGTTGTGGGTGGGGTAGTTAGAGTTTGTTCCGGCGCCGCACATGTGCGTTGTGAATAGATTCTATTGAGGGGGTTGTGCCGTGATGGTCCCTTTAAAAGACGACGACCGTGATCTTTGGTTGTCGCGATACCTCGATAACGAACTGAACGCTTCTGAAAAAGAAGCGGTCGCCGAAAAACTGCGCTCGGACGAACGCTGGCGCGCCGATCTTGAGACCCTGACGCGCAGTGATACCACCCTTTGCGCCGTGGCCGTGAGATTCTCCGAAGACGACGGCTTCTCTAAAAACATCGTTCAGAAACTTAAGCCGGCTCAGAAAACTCTGGCCGCTAAAAATTCAGTGCATCCTAAACATGTGCACCGCCGCCTCTCTGTCATTCGCCGCTCGAACCGCAAGGTTGCCAGTTGGCCGGTGGGATTGGCTGCGGTGCTCGCATTGGCTCTCGGTGCGGCGCTCGCGTTTAAATACCTCTCGGCACCGCCGGCACAGACCACCGTGGCCACCGCGACCAAGACGCCTAGCCCCACTGCCATCACTGAAGACGTGCGCGTCATTACCTGGGAAGACGGGACTCGCATCCTCGCCCGCAAAGGCAGCCTCATCGAGAAAATCGACGAGCGCACCCTGAAACTGGACGGCGAAGCCTTCTTTCACGTGGCCAAAAACACCAAGCCTTTCACGGTCATCACCAGCGACAAGTACAAGACGCAGGCACTGGGAACGCGCTTTGAAATCAAGTCCTCTGGAGACTCAACGCGCGTTCGCGTCGCCGAAGGCCGCGTCCGCGTGGAAGCATCGACCCAGAATTCCAAAAGCTCCGTGGACGCTCGCGGTGGAACCGAAGTGCTTCCCGACCTGAAAACGCGTCACTTCGATTCACGCGAACTGTCCGCCGCATGGAATCAGGGCGAAGAAATTATCGCGCCCTGGTCGCAGCTCGGCGGCTCCGCCGGACACTCCGGCGTCACGCCGCTGACCGGGCCCACTAGCCTGGTCAACAGCCGCGAGGCGTTCTTCCCGTACCCCGAAAAATGCGAACCTCCAACCACCGGCGCCTTGATCTCGTCCGCCAATCGCGCCTACGTCCTCGTTCGCTGCGAAAAGGAAACCAAGCTTCTCGAACTCAAGCTCAATGAAAATCGCGGAAGCTGGCGCACCTGCGCCGTGAACGTCGGCTCGCCCGAAATTCTGCCGGTCATCACGCCCAAAGGCCTGATCATCACCGCGCAACTCGATGGCGCCATCAATGCGTACGATCCGGCCAACAATTCGCAAGCTTGGACCTATAAAGAAAAGTCGATGGTCCGCGGCCTCTGCGCCACCGCCGACGAAAAAATCCTGATCAGCACGCCCGCCGGAATGACCGCGATCGACGCCAAAGACGGCAAAACAATCTGGCGCTGCGCGGACGCCAAAGACCTGCAGGCCGCCGCATCCGTCGTCGCCAGCGGCAAGATTTGCGCGCCCTCGGAGTACGGCAAAGTCTACGTCATCAATGACTCCGACGGCCGTTTGATCAACACCTTCAACTGGCCGCGCAGCGTGGTTCAATCACCAGCCGCCATTCCGCTGGTATCATCCGCGACTACCGATGAAGTCTGGCTCACCTCGCACGACGGCTACGTCGCCCGCATGGGCCTTGATAAAGGAGCGACGGTCGAAAAATATTTCGGCTGGCAGCTCAAGTGCAGCCCGATCTCCTCCGGTCTGCTCGGCGTGGGCTCAATGGTCATGCACTTCGATCAGCCCGCCGCCATCACCGCTCCGGCTGAAGACACCATCGTTTCACTGGTCGCTGACCGACGCAATGAAATCTTTGCCGGCTACCGGCGCGGCGTCCTGCATGTTCGCGCCCGCACTCCCGGCGAAGCGATCTCGCAGCTCAAGGGGCTCGATTTCGCCAACATTGCCAAAGACGCCGGCGACATCATCAAGAACGGCCTCGCCATTTCTCCCGGCAAGCTCATCGCCACCACCACCCACGGCATCCAAATTTTCGAATAGACTTTTGTACCGCAGGCTTCCAGCCTGCCTGTCACCGAGCAGGCTGGAAGCCTGCGGTACAAAACGTTTCCGATGTGACATCCAATCCCGCCAGAGGTATAAAGTATGGCATGCGCATTGCCCGCTAGAGCGCTGCGTTCGGTGCGTCCCGCCCTGCCTTGGAGACCCTGCGATGTTCATTCGCCCATCTCGCCGGCACTTGCTGTTATTCGTGTTTTTTCTTCTCAGCCACTTCGTTACGGTGCGGGCTGAGGAAAAAGTCGAAGCACCCGCGTTGCCCAAAGATGTCGATGCGCTCCCCGCCGATCTCAGCACCAAGATGAAATCGCTGATTCGCTCCGCCGAAAAATTTCGCGGTCTGCAATGCAAGCACCCGGTGCTGTGCGGATCGCTGGGAAAAGAAGGCCTTCGCAAAAAAATGCTTCAGGCGTTCGACGAAGAATTGCCTGAATCCAAAATGAATCCGCTCGAAGCCAGCTTGAAAGCATTCGGCTTTATTCCTGAAACCATGCAGCTCAACAAATATTACCCTGAACTTCTCACCAGCCAGGTCGGCGGCTTTTACGACCCGCGCCGCAAATACCTGGTCATCGTTCAGAATGAAGGCGGCGTGCTCGGCAAGGCAGCCAGGGAGCAATATGGCGAATTGGTGGCCGAGCGCATGGAACAGACGGTCATGGTCCACGAACTCACGCACGCCATTCAAGACCAGCATTTCGATCTTCAGAAATTTGCCATCGACGATCCGCTCTCCGACGAAGGCGCCGCACGCGTCGGCCTGATTGAAGGCGATGCGACGCTGACGATGTACAACTTTTTCAGTGGCGTCAATCTCGAGACCATGCCGGGCGTTGAGAACCTGATGAATCAGTTTTTCGACAATCCCAAGCAATTAATGGATATGGCGCCCGAAATGCCCGGCTCAAAAGAGATGGCCGCGGCGCCCGCGTGGTTTCGCGACAATCTATTATTCAGCTACATGCAGGGATTCACGTTCTGCTTGAACATCAAGAAGCTGGGCGGCCAGAAACTTCTCGACCATGCCTTCCTCAAAGATCCGCCGCGCTCCACGGAACAGATTCTGCATCCGGAAAAATGGCACTCCAAGCGCGACGATCCCATCGTCATCACCTGGCCCGACCTGACAAGCGATCTGGCGGGATTCAAAAAAATGAGAGAAGGCCAGCTCGGCGAGCAAAGCATCAAGGTGCTTCTGCGCGACAAAATCAAAGCCGATGGCGAAGCGGCCACCGCCGCGGCCGGCTGGGGCGGAGACCGCTTCAGTGTTTATCAGAAAGACGACACCCGCGTTCTGCTCTGGATCACCGAATGGGACACCCCCGAAGACGCCAGGCAATTTCACGCCTCTTTAAAAAAACTAGGCGAAGACTGGGTTGTGGAATCCGTCGCGCCTACTCGCGTCGTCGCCATGCGCGGAAAACTTCAGCCGGCTGAGGCAGCGGCGCTCAAGACAAAACTGACCGACGCCGCCTCAGTGCGCCCCGACAACAAACCGATGGACCTCGCCTCGATCGGTATCGCCCCGAGAAAAGCCGGCAATGACGATCTGCTTGGCGCTTTGGAAAAAATGCTCGGCGAAGGCAAAAGCGACCAGATCGATCTGGGCGAACTGCTCAAGAACGAGAACATCCAGGAAGCCATGAAGCAACTCGGCGGCGACGCCGGCGGACTCGATCTCGGGAAAATGATGAAAGACCCGCAGATGCAGAATCTGATGAAGAACCTGCTCTCACAGGAACGGCCGAAAGGCGCCACCAGCGACGACGGCCGCACCTACAAGAACGAAACGCTCGGCTTTCAGTTCACGCTGCCCGAATCCCAGAGAGAATGGAAATTCGATCCCAACCCCCCCGCCCCCATCGGCGCCTTGGTCGTCGATTCCAAAGAAGGCATGCAACTTAGCGTCATGACGCAGACGCTGCCGATCGCCATGCCCATCGACAGCATCGGGCCCATGCTTGAAATGGGGCCGAAGATGGCGATGAAGGACTATAAAAAAATCAGCGCCGGCCCGATCGAGACCAGCGGTAAAAAAGGTTATCAACTCCAATACGAAGGCAATAACGCCGGCACGCGGCTGCGCTCGACACAGAATGTGTACATCATCGATGCGACGATGATCGTGGTCTCAGCCATGGCCCCCGTTGAGAATTGGCCTAAACTTGAGAAGTCGCTCAACGAAGCCATCGCCAGTTTCAAATTCGTCGCCCCCGCGCCGAAAAAAGAAGAACTGAAAGAGGAGTAAGCCCTCGGTAACAAACCGGCGACCGGCAAATCTTATTAATTTTACATGAGGTCTCCCGAAAAAAGTCTTGATTCAGCCTTTTACAGTGTTATATTTAATAAAGTTACGGACCGTCTTTTCAGGCGGTCTTGTTTTTTTGTTGTCATGAATAGACGCCCCGGTGGGGCGTCTTGGCGTTTACTTGATGAAGGTGCTGAAAATGGCTATCGACAAAATCAAGCTCGCCCGCCGCATCCGCGAAGTTCAGCCCAGCGCCACGCTGGCCGTCGATGCGAAAGCCAAAGCCCTCCAAGCGCAAGGCCAGGATATCGTCGGCTTCGGCGTCGGTGAACCCGACTTCAATACGCCCGACCACATCATCGATGCCGGCAGCGGTGCGATGAAAAAAGGCGATACGAAATACGGCGCCAAGCGCGGCCCGGAATTGAAAAAACTCATCGTCGAAAAACTCAAGCGCGAGAACAACCTCGAATACAAACCCGAGCACATCGTCGTCAGCAATGGCGCCAAGCAGAGTCTCTACAATCTCCTTCAGGTGCTAATCGAAGAAGGCGACGAGGTCATCATCCCCGCTCCTTATTGGGTCAGCTACCTCGAACAGGTTCGGCTCGCGGGCGGCACGCCAGTCGTCATCGAAACCGACGAAGCCACCGCGTTCAAGATCACGCCGCGGCAGCTTGAAAAAGCGATTACGCCCAGAACGCGCCTGTTCATGCACAACAGTCCGTCCAACCCGACCGGCACCGTCTACACGCCGGCTGAAATTCGCGCCATCGGCGCCGTCGTTGAAAAGGCCGGCATTCTCGCCATTTCCGACGAGATCTACGAACACCTCATCTATGGTGACATCCAGCCGCTCTCCCTCGCCGCCGTTTCGCCGGGAATCAAGAATCAGGTCATCACCGTGAACGGCTGCTCCAAAACGTATTCCATGACCGGCTGGCGCATTGGCTGGGCCGCGGGTCCTGAAGAAATCATGAAGGCCGTGTCCAAATTCCAGAGTCACGCCACCAGCGATCCGGCCGCATTCAGCCAGGCCGGCGCCGCTGAAGCCTACCTGGATCAGACGAAGTCCACCGCTGCGGTCAATGCCATGCGTGAACAATTTAATCTGCGCCGCAAACACATGCACGGGCGTCTGAACACGCTCAAGGGCGTCAGCTGTCTCGAACCGCTGGGCGCGTTTTACTGCTTTCCCAATGTCAGCGGCGCGTTCGGCCGCACGTTCAACGGCGTCACCATCAAGTCGCCGATGGATTTTTGCAGCGTGGCGTTGGATCAGGCCAGAGTTGCCTTGGTGCCTGGCGAAGCGTTCGGCTCGCCCAAGCACGTCCGGCTCAGCTATGCAACCAGCATGGAGCTGATCAACAAGGGTATTGACAAGCTCGAGAAATTACTGAACTGCTAGTGGTTCACCGAACTTAAAGGCTAGGCTTACCTCACCCCGGAACCCACCTGGGCAACGCCCGGGAGGCATGCGCATAATGCTCATGCCGCGATGAGAAGGAGATTATAACGATGAACACGGTGCCGATGACTAAAGAGGGTCTCGACAAGCTCACCGGGGATATTGCCGAACTCGAAGAACGCCGGCCCAAGGTTCTTCTGCAGATCAAGGAAGCGCGCGAAAAAGGCGATCTCTCCGAAAACGCCGAATATCACGCCGCCCGCGAAGATCTGTCCATGCTTGAAAGCCGCATTCGCGAAATGAAAGACAAGATCTCCCGCGCCGTCCTCGTCGATAAAACCAAGATCGGCGGCGACACGGTTGTGTTCGGCGCGACGGTGAAACTGCTGAGCCTCGCCGATAACGAAGAAGAGGAATACACGCTCGTCGGCGAAGGTGAGAACGACCCTCTGAACGGCAGAATCCTGACCACCAGCCCGATGGGACAGGCGCTGCTCACCAAAAAAGTGGGCGACAAAATTGAAGTCCCGACGCCCAAGGGCGCGCTGAAGTTCAAACTTCTGGACATTAAGTACGTTTAATCGAGCGATTCGTAGCAGCAGGATTTTTTATGGCCAGCGGACGTGCAAAACGGCAGACGGGCAAAACTCCGGTGGCGGCACTGCGAAAAGCAGCGGCGCCGGCCCTTTCACACGCCACCACGGAAATAGAATCGCTGCGCCACCGCATCGACGATCTGGACGAACAGATCGTCAATCTCATCAACGAGCGCGCTGACCACGCACGAAAAATTGGCGCGATCAAATTGCGCGAAGGCATCAAGCCCTACAGTCCCGGCCGCGAAATTCAGGTCTACAAAAAAGTGGTCGCGCGCAACAAAGGCCCCCTCCCCGACCCCGCGTTCCGCGCCATCTACCGTGAAATCATGTCCGCCACGATCGCGCTTGAACACCCCACGCGCGTCGCTCATTTCGGACAGCCCGGCACGTTCACGCACCTGGCCGCGCTCACCAAATTCGGCTCGTCGGTTGAATACATTCCGACGCGCGATATGCGTGATGTCTTCCTCGCCGTCTCGCGCGGCCGCGCCGATTACGGCGTCGTGCCGATCGAGAATTCCACCGAAGGCGGCGTCAATCAATCCATCGACATGTTCGCTGAAACACGCCTGAAAATCGCCAGCGAAATCTTTCTGCCGATCCATCATCACCTGTTGTCCAGAAGTCCGCTCAAAGAAATCCGCGTGATCTACAGCCATCCACAGCCTTTCGCTCAATGCCGCAACTGGCTGATGGGAAATCTCGGCGACGTCGAACGCCGCGAGGTCGCCTCCACCGCCCTGGCCGCGGAGATGGCTTCGAAAAATCCGCGCTACGCCGCCATCGCCGGAAGCCTCGCCGCCGAAACCTACGCCGTCCCCATCGTCGCTGAACACATCGAAGATTCGCCGGACAACATCACGCGTTTTTTCGTCGTCGCTGAACGCATGGCCGATCGCACCGGCAAGGACAAGACCAGCTTGCTGCTCTCCATAAAGGATGAGCCCGGCGCGCTGCTGCGCCTGCTGCTGCCGTTCCAGGCCAACCGCATCAACCTGACGCGCATCGAATCCCGGCCGAGCAAACGCCGCGCATGGGAATACAATTTCTTCCTCGATCTGGAAGGCCACGTCGACGACGAAAACGTTTGCGCCGTGCTGAAACAATTGGACGGCCAGGTCAAACATCTTGAAGTGCTCGGCAGCTACCCCACGTCCGAACGCATGCCGATGGGCCGCACGAAAGCGACCTGATTTTTTTAACCACGAAGCACGAAGGACACGAAGCAAGGTTCAAACTTTCCGTTCTTGGCGCCTTGGCGTCTGGGCGGTTTAAAATAATTGGAGACTTTACCATGGCACGCCGATCCTTTGTCGCTGGCAATTGGAAGATGAACAAAACCGTCGATGAGGCCAAAGCGCTCGCGACCGAACTTCGCACCAAACTCGAAGGCTACGGCAAGTGCGACGTGGCCATCTGCCCGGCGTACCTCTGCATCCCCGCGGTCGCCGAGATCCTACGCGGCACTAACCTTGCCGTCGGTTCGCAGAATATATTCTGGGAAAAATCCGGCGCCTACACCGGCGAAATTTCCGGCCCCATGCTCGCCGCCGCCGGCTGCACCTACACCGTCATCGGCCACAGCGAACGCCGCCAGTACTTCGGCGAAACCGATGAGACCGTCAATAAGCGCATCACGGCCGCTCTCAGCCACAAGCTGAAAGTCATTGCCTGTTTCGGCGAAACCAAGGACGAGCGCCTCAATAACGTCACCGAGCAGGTCGTCAAAAAACAATTCGAAGGCGGCCTCGCCGGCCTCAAGGCGGAAGAACTGGCCAACGTCACGATCGCCTACGAACCGGTTTGGGCCATTGGCACCGGTTTGACCGCCACCCCCGCCCAGGCACAGGAAGTCCATGCCTTCATTCGCGCCTTGATTAAGTCTCAATTTGGGGCAAGCGCTGCCGAGGCCATTCGGATACAATATGGCGGCTCGGTGAAGGCCGATAATGCCAGAGAATTATTGTCGCAGCCCGACATCGATGGCGCGTTGGTAGGCGGAGCCAGCCTCGTGGCCAGTGATTTTGAAGTGATCGTAAAAGCGGCGAAGTAACGGTTAACCACGAAGTTCACGACGAGCGCGAAGATAAGTGGGGTGGAAGTCTCTTTTCTTTGTCCTTATTCCCCCGTGAGCGTCGTGGCAAAAAGTGGATGGAGAGTATCCATGGAACTCGTGCAATGGTTCGATCCTGGCCTGAAAGCCCTCGCGGCGCTCAGCGGCCTCGGTCTGGCTGGAATGATGGTGGTTCGCACGACGCCACGCGGAAAGTGGAAGATCATCGGGTTCGAACCCGAGCCGCTTTTTGATCCTAGAACGGTTCACGTCGCACGCATGCTGGCTTGGGCGTTTGGTATTTTTCTGGTGATGTTATTGGCGCGGCAATCCTGACGGAGTCTGACGATCAGAGCCGTCTGGACAGAGGAGAGTAGTGAATCATGGGTGATCTGGGTTGGGTGGATACAATTTTAACGGGTCTCTTGATCCTCGTCGGTTTTGTAATGACGTTTTTCATTCTGCTGCAGGAAGGCAAAGGCGGCGGACTAGCGGCTCTGGGCGGAACGAAAGCCGCGGGCGTTGAGGGTGTTACGAATCCGATTCGGCGTGCTACTGCGTACATGGCCGGCCTTTTCTTCTTCCTCGCCATCGTCCTCGCCATTATGCACAAACCGAAAGCGACCATCAGCATTGGCTCGGCGGCAGCAGCTTCAGCAACCAAGCCCGCTGAAACCAAGCCCGCTGACACCGCGGCGCCGGCGACGCCGATCGTGATTGCTCCGAAGACTGATGCCGTGAAAATCGACGCGCCGAAAGTGGATGCACCGAAAACCGATGCGCCCAAGACCGACGAAATCAAACCGGCCGAGATCAAGAGTGACGCTTCAAAACCCGTCGAAGCGGCCAAGCCCGCGGAAGCCCCGAAGGCCGACGCGCCAAAGCCGGTCGAAGCGCCGAAAACGGATGCCAAGCCCGACGAACCCAAGAAGTAGTTCTCTTCTTTTGTGCCTTACTTTTGATCCAGCGGCGTGCGCCGCTGGATTGCGTTTAGCAGAATGGGATCTTGAAAATGCCGGCCGCCACCGTTTCGAAATCCAGGAAAACCGCGCAGCTTCCAGCTGTTGTTGCGGCCTTGCCTCGCGCAGAGGCCGGCGCCACCCGCTCCATGACCGGCTACGGCCGCGCTGCGGTCGAGGATGGCCAGCGCGTTACCGCCGAGATCAAATCGGTGAACGGACGTTTCCTGAAGCTGTCGGTCAAAGTTCTCGGCCGCTACGGAGCCCTCGAAGACCGCGTTAAAACGGTCCTCAATGAACTGGGCATCAAGCGCGGCAGCGTCGACGTCAGCCTCTATTTCGACAATGCTTCTGAAGAAGGAAACTACGGCATCAACGAAGCCGCCGTGCGCCATTACACCGCCCAGGCGCGCGCCATTTCGAAAAAGCTGAAGCTCAAAGGCGACGTCCCGCTCGCCTCGCTGCTCTCGCTCCCTGGCGTCATCAAACGCGAAGAAATCACCGAAGACATCGACACCCTCTGGACTCTCGCCCGGCAAGCCCTGCTCGCCGCCATCGGCGACTTCACCCGCATGCGCGACAAAGAAGGCGCGTCGATCGTTGCCGATATCCGCACTCATGTCGCGCAGTTGGCGCTGCATCATTCCATGATCCAGACGATGTCGCCGGACATCCTCAAAGCAGGCGTGCAGAAATACAAAGACCGCATCACGAAATTGCTCGAACAGGCCAACATCTCCGCCCCGCTGAATCCCGATGTGCTCGAGCGCGAAACAGTCCTGCAGACCGACCGCACCGACATCAGTGAGGAGCTCGCGCGCTTGCAGAGCCACTTCGAACAGATCGAGGGCACGCTTAAAGGCGGCGGTGAAACCGGCAAGAAACTCGATTTCATGACGCAGGAGCTCTTCCGCGAAACCAACACGATCGGCTCCAAATGCAGCGACGAACGCATCACACACCGCGTTGTCGAAATGAAGGGCCTGATCGAAAAAATTCGGGAGCAGGTTCAGAACCTGGAATAAATTTTTTACCCAAAGAACACGAAGAAGGGACAGGATGTCGGAGGACAGAACAGCTTGATGGCGCGAGGCCTTTCTCGCCCTCTTCGTGAGCTAAGTGGTAAAAAAACGTTCCTGGATGGAGATCGGCGCGTGCGAAGGGGCAAGTTATTTCTCGTGGCGGGTCCGGCGGGCGTTGGTAAGACAACGCTGCTGAGCCGGCTGATTTCAGACGAAAAAGAAACGCTCCTCAAGGCGGTCAGTGTCACAACGCGTGCGCCGCGCGCGGGGGAGATAGACGGAGTCAGTTACCATTTCTGGGATGAGCAGCGCTTTCAAGCGGCCATCGAACGCGGCGAGTTTCTGGAGCACGCCGTCGTACACGGATCGAAGCGCTATGGAACGCTCGCCCGCTTCGTTGAAGAACAGTTGGATGCCGGGAAAGACGTCGTAAAAGACATCGACGTGCAGGGCGTGGAACAGATTCGGCGCTTGGACCCGTACAAATATCCGGGAAGCATCGCCATCTTCATCATGCCGCCGTCCAAAGAAGAGTTGTTTCAGCGGCTGAAAAGGCGCGCCAGCGAGGACGAGCAATCGCTCGCGGTGCGCTTGAAAACAGCCGAAGAAGAAATGAACCGGGTCGGTGAGTACGAACATGTTGTAGTCAATGATTCGCTGGAGCACGCGCTTGAGAACCTGAAGGCAATCCGCCAGGCCGAGCACTCCCGCTCCAGTGATTCCCGGGTTCGTTAATCGAACCATTGGGAAGAAGAGAAGAAGAGCAGTTACTACGGAGGAAGCATGGAACCACGAGAACTCGAAACACTGCTGGCCAAAGTGGGCGGCAAATACAAGCTGGTCACGCTGTTTCAGAAGCGCATGCGCGAGCTTCAGCGCGGCCTGCCGCGATTGACTGAAACCGATTCCACCAATCTGTGGGACATCGTCTCCAAGGAAACGATGGAGAACAAGGTGGACTTGATCATGGGCGTTGAAGCCGAACACATGCGCAAAGAACTCGCCCAGCGCGAAGCCGAAGAACTCGCCGAGTCCGAGCGCAAGGGCGACAAAGGTGGCGACAAGGGCGAGAAGGCCAAGCTCCCCAAGCCCGCTGAAGCCAAGGCCGACTAAGCTGCTTCCTCGATTTCAAGGGAACAGAAAAGTTTCGCCCCACCGGAAGTGAAGACGTCGACTGCTCTGGTGGGGCAGACATTTCTGTCTGCCGGAGGGTTGTGTCGGCCGCGCAATGCCCCACTATCCCTTCAGTATTTTCCGTGAATGACGGCGACAGAGATCAGGAAGTCATGAACGCAAAGGTCCCCCGCCCCGCAGTTCCACGCCTGAAAGGCAGGCGCATTCTTCTCGGCGTCTCGGGTGGAATCGCGGCGTACAAGGCCTGCGATCTGGCCTCCCGGCTTGTGAAAGAAGGCGCGATCGTCACCGCCATCCTCACGCGCGGCGCTCAGAAATTCGTCACTCCCTACGCCTTCGAAGCCCTCACCGGGCAACCCTGCCTCACGCGCCTTTTCAAACGCATTCAGCCTGGCGAAAACCCCTATCCCCATATTGAGCCCGCGAAAAATGCGGATCTCCTGATCGTCGCGCCCGCGACAGCCAGCGTCATCGCCCGATTTGCGCACGGCCTCTCGACCGATCTGTTGTCCACGCTGATTTTAAGTATTCGCTGCCCCGTGCTCATCTGCCCCGCGATGAACGTTCAGATGTGGGGGCATCCCGCGACTCAAGCGAACATAAAAACCATTTCCGCATTCGGCTACACCATTCTCGGTCCCGACAGCGGATCGCTCGCGTGCGGCATGGAAGGCTCCGGCCGTCTCGTTGAGCCCCCCGAAATCGTCGAGACCGCGTGCACGGCTCTGAAGGGAGCCTAGTGTCGCGCATGCCGACTACCATGGCGCCCCTTACCTTTCTCATCACGGCGGGTCCCACGATCGAAGACATCGATCCCGTGCGTTTCATTTCGAACCGCGCCACGGGAAAACTCGGAGTCGCTTTATCCGTGTCAGTCGTCCGCGCGGGCCACGCAGTTATTCTGATTCACGGTCCCGTCCACGATTCCGTTCTCGCATCCGTGCAGAATCTAACGCGCGTCAAACGCATCGCGGTACGCTCCGCGGCAGACATGCACCGCGCCGTCATGGCCAACGTCTCGCGCTGCGATGTTCTCATCATGAATGCCGCCGTCGCCGACTACACGCCCGCCGCCACGTCAGTATTGAAATTGAAAAAAACCGATCAGACTCTAACGCTCAAACTGAAATCGACGGTCGATATTCTCCAAGCACTGGGCGCGCTAAAAAAACGCCCGTTGCTGATCGGCTTCGCTCTGGAAACCGGCACCGGCAACACCGCCGCGCAGCGGAAAAAATCACGGCTGAGCGAAGCGCTGCGAAAGATGGAATCCAAAAATCTCGACGCCATCGTTTTGGATACCCCCGCCGCAATGGGCGGCGACGTGAGCGATTTCGAGTTACTTTCAGGTCACTGCAGACCGCAAACATTCAAGAAAATGTCAAAGCGTGATTTTGCTGAAAAGCTCGTGCGCTTCAGCCTCCAGCTTGCAGCCCTTGAAGCTTCTCTTGATAGTATTCAAGCGCAACGCCGCAGGTCCTGAACCCTGCCGTCCTCCGTGCCTCTGTGGTAAATCGCCGTCGGAGTCGTTACTGGCGCGGCGGAATCTCGAACTCCACAGGCCGCCCTCCAGGCCGCCCTCGCTCCTTGAACTCGCGCCCAAGAACCTTCACTTTCAGCGGCGGCAATTTTTCAGCGATTGGCTCGGCGAACGTGATCTGCGGCACGGCGCGCGCCGCATCCGCTTTGTCGCCGACCGTCACTAATACCAATCGCAGTTGTTGATCAGACAACAGTACGTGACCCAAGTCCTTTAATGTCATAATGTTCCAGAATCCTTGATTTACGGTTTTGAACTGCGATTGGTATTGCTGCCGGCAGCAGGGGCTGGCGCCGGCCGACTTTTCATGGTGGAAGCATGAGCTGGCGCGGCGGGATGGACTGGCTGCGGCGAGTCCGGCTCAGCCGGGTTTCGGGAGCCTTCCGCAGTTCGTGCCGCTGCGGATCACGGCCGAAAACACGCCGGGCGCCTGCGCTCTGGAACTGCGCAACGGGCGGCGTTTGCAGATCGATGGCGGCACCGATCCGCGCTGGGT
>Ga0163144_10017018_pt1 | contig 14847 bp, 12 predicted proteins | sample OliLak19BULKMAT1_FD_123175 | JGI IMG/M metagenome (GOLD analysis project Ga0163144, IMG submission 123175) | Freshwater microbial mat bacterial communities from Lake Vanda, McMurdo Dry Valleys, Antarctica - Oligotrophic Lake LV.19.BULKMAT1 | ecosystem: Environmental > Aquatic > Freshwater >... | reverse complement strand
TGAACAGCGAAGACTTGCCCATGACTTGTTGAAAATGGCAAATGTGCAAAAAGTGATGTCCGGAGAAATTGACGAGCTCGCAGGAACCATTCATTTGGCGAAGGGCCCTTTGGAAATCCAGCGGGAGATGCGCGCAGATTGACCCTGACACTCACCTTGGAAACAAATGTCATCCTGTACCATCTTGAGGGCAAACTGAAGGAAACGTTCAAAGGCACGCGGCTCTGCGTCTCGATAATTTCACAAATCGAACTGCTGTCATATCGTAAGCTTGATTCCGAAACTGAGTCCAGGAATAAGCAATTCCTCTTGCTCGCCAATGTTGTCCCTGTTGACGAAGCTATTGCCGAAGAAGCTATTCGCCTGCGTCAGGGTTTCTCGTTGAAGACTCCCGATGCCATCATTGCCGCAACTTCGGTTTCTTTGAACTCAGAACTAGTTTCGAATGACTTGGCATTGCTCAAGTCACACTCGGTTCGCGTACGAGCACCTGAATTCAAATGACCACCTACCGCATCCTCTTTCTCGGCGACATCGTGGGCCGTCCTGGCCGAGCTGCGGTCGAAGACGGCTTACCGAGCCTCATGAACGAGTTCGATCCGACCTTTGTCATCGTCAACGGAGAGAACAGCGCGGCGGGGGTTGGGATCACTCCCGACATTGCTGAGAGCCTCTTCAAGGAAGGCGTCGATGCGATCACTCTCGGCAACCATGCTTTCAACAAACGCGAGATCAACTCCTACCTGGACTCAGGAAAACCGATCGTCAGGCCTGGAAACATGCCACGAGGAGTGCCCGGTACCGGAGTCTGCACCATCGAACGGAAGAATGTGAAACTCTCTGTGATCAACCTCTGTGGCCGAATCTTCATGGACAACTACAACGATCCCTTCGCTTGGATTGATGAAAAATTGGAAGCACTCCAAACCCCACATGTTTTCATCGACTTCCATGCTGAAGCTACAAGCGAAAAGATCGCATTCGGCTATCACGTCGATGGCAGAGCGACCGCCGTCGCCGGAACCCACACCCATGTGACTACTGCAGACGAACAAATCCTACCAAAAGGCACCGCCTATATCACCGATGTCGGCATGTGCGGACCGGTCCCCAGCGTCCTAGGGATGGATAAAGACGTGATTTTGCACCGATTTCGCACCAGTTTGCCGACAAGGTTTGAAGTTGCCGACCAACCTGGTGTAATCTCTGGAGTGGTCATAGACGTCAATATAGAGACAGGACGCGCAACAGCCATTCAAAGGTTGCGTCGTGGACACGGAGAAAGGACGGCCCGAAACAAATGAACAGCTTCCTCAAACTAGCACTCGGATTCGTCGCGGTCAGCGCGGCAATGCTCTCGAACGCCCAGGCGCTCTACAACCCAACCCGGTCCGTCAAGGATCAGGGCCTCGTCCTCAAGTCTTGGGGAAGCGGCACTATCGCAGAAACCGATGAGACCGGATTTGAGGGCGCGACCTCGATTCGCGTCTCTTCCCGAAACTACTTCCAAGGCGGAATCGTGAACTATTCCAGCCCAATCGATCTCAAGACTGCCTTTGACGACAAGAACAACCTGATGCAATTCACCCTCCGGGTACCTGTGAGCACGGGCAACACCGAAGGGGGTGGTGGTCAACTTGGTGGAGGAGAAGGTAAAGGCGCGGCAGGTGGTGCAGCCGCAGGCGGCGCATCAGGTGCGGGGGGTGGTGGTGGAGGTGGAGCGGACGGCGGTTCTCCCGGTGGAGGTGCAGCCGGCGGTAGAGCACCGGCTGGCGCAAAAATGACCAGTACGAAGTCCATCGAAACTCTGCGCATCGTTGTGACGACCACTGACGGGCTCCGATCAGAAGCCTATTTGGAACTCAAGAGCAAAGTGCCCGATCAGCGAGGATGGATCAAATCTGGAATTCCCCTTCAGGCAATCGCTGGATTCAGCCGCACGAACAAGACGATTCAGTCGATTGCGCTTGCAGGTGACGCCACCGCGACTTTCTACGTTGGCGAAGTCGTGATCCTGAACGATTCGACTCCAATCTATGGGGAGCTGAACGAAGGAAATCTGAATCTGGCCCTAGGAGACGAGAAAACGTTCGTCGCCGGTGGCTACGGCGGATCCAGCCCGCTCAAATTCGATTGGGACTTTGACACCGCCGACGGTATCCAAGTGGACGCCAGCGGCCAATCCGTGAAACGAAAGTTCCGCAGACCTGGCAAATACACGATCACTCTGACCGTTTCTGACGTCTACGGACTCAAGAAGCCGCACTCGACAACAATTGAAGTCGAAGTCAATCCTTGAAAACCTGACAATTCGCTGGCCCAAAATATGAGATACTGGGCCAGCGAAAGTGCCTTATTCAGAGAAATCCGTGCAGAAGACTGCTGAACAAGAAGCGAGTTTGACCGGAGGCGATTTCCCCATTGGCCACGGGAAGTCGATGTCTGTTCGTCTCTTAACTGGCCTGCTCGGCGGCTTCTTGGTTTCGTTCGCACTCTTCACTACCCATGCTCTACCTGTGCTTGCGCTTGCTCTGATCGTTGGCGTCATTGGATTCAATGAGCTGGTCAAAATTGCCGGACTCGAAGACCGACCGTGGGCTGGAGCAGCCATTGGTCTTCTTTGCTATGTCTCGCCTGTGGTCGTCGCTTGGGCGACAAAACCTGGAACTCCGTTTCTCTGGATCACCATTTGGATCGCCTACTTGGCCGGTTGCGTTGGGGTTGTCCAGGGCCTAAGAAGGGGCTTTTCCGCGCCACTTTCAGCAGGGTGGCTTGGGGCACCATTGGCTACAATTCTGATCACGCACCAACAAACCCCACTCGGAACTGGAGCGTTTGCTCCCAACATGGCACTGATGTTGTTACTGCCGCTGTGGGCTGGAGACACGGTTGCAATGTTCGTCGGTAGAGCCTTTGGCAAGCACAAACTGGCACCGTCGATTTCTCCATCAAAGACCTGGGAAGGAGCCGTAGCGAACCTGTGCGCCTGCTTGGTGACCTCGCTCATACTAGGCAACGCCCTCCATCTCAACCCCATCGCCTCTCTTCTCGTGGGAGCGTTCGCTGGCGTGCTCGGCCAACTCGGTGATTTGGCCCAAAGTGCTCTGAAGAGAGCTACTGGGCTCAAGGACAGCGGAGGAGTGCTACCCGGGCATGGCGGAGTCCTGGACAGGGTGGACTCATTCTTACTGTCAGCAGTCCCATGCGCAACGATAATTTGGCTTTCGGACAACAGCTTGTTTCACGTGAAACTCTGGCCCTGATCCAAGGCGCGGTATCCTCCACCCATGGCGGTCATTGAGGTGGAAAACCTTAGCAAAGTTTATTCAACCACAAAGAAACAGCCGGGTCTCATGGGCTCTGCCAAAGCTCTGTTCACAAGAGAGAAGACACTGGTCGAGGCAGTCAAGGAAGTTTCGTTTGAACTTGAGGAGGGTGAAGTGGTCGGTTTCCTCGGCCCAAATGGAGCAGGTAAAACAACGACACTCAAGATGCTCTCTGGAATTCTGTGCCCGAGTTCTGGAATTGCAAAAGTACTTGGATTCAAGCCATTTGACCGGCGGCCAGAGATGCTTCGCCAAATCGCCCTAGTGATGGGCAATCGACAGCAGCTTTGGTGGGATTTGCCTGCTTGGGACAGTTTCGTTGTTCTTCGGGAACTCTACGATGTCTCCAAAACAGACTTTGACCAACGCGTCGAATACTTGATCGATGTCTTGCAGCTCAAGGACAAAGTGAACACACAAGTGCGAAAGTTGAGCCTAGGCGAGCGCATGAAGTGTGAGCTGGTCGCGGCACTGTTGCACTCGCCCAGAGTCGTGTTCCTCGATGAGCCCACAATCGGACTCGACGTCGTGAGCCAGAAGAGGATCAGGGACTTCCTTCGCGAGTTCAACCAACGAGAAAAATGTACGATTCTACTGACTAGCCACTATATGCAAGACGTGCAAGAGCTTTGTAAGCGAGTGATCGTCATTGACCATGGGTCGATGATCTTCAAGGGAACCCTGCAGGAGCTGACCGGCCGCTATGCCGAAACTCGTCGTCTCAGGCTCACATTCGACGGAGACACGATCCCGGAGCTTACAGAGTATGGCGAAATTGTCGAGCAGGGCGATTTTAGCGTCGTGCTGTCTATCCCCCGCGCACAAATCGCTATGGTCACTGGTCAAATACTACAGAAATTCCAGGTGCAAGACATCGCCGTTGAAGACGTTTCAGCAGACGAAGTCATCCGAGACCTCTTCAGTGTCAAACGCTAGATTGTTTCACGTTTTACAATCCCAGCCACACTTGAGCCTGAATCGGTAAAATCCAAGTGTCTTTCAAGACAGGAAAGCAACAAATGAATACTGAAATCTCCTCCCGTTACGACGCCTCCGTCGTGGAGTCCAAATGGTACAAGGCCTGGGAAGGCGCGGGCTTGTTCCAACCGAACGATACGACCGAAAAGCCCGTCTACTCCATCACGATCCCCCCGCCCAATGTCACCGGATCCCTCCATATGGGTCATGCCCTGTGCTATCCGCTACAAGACTTGTTAGGGCGATTTAAGCGGCTTCGCGGATACAACGTCATGATCTTGCCGGGGCAAGACCATGCCGGAATCGCCCTCCAAGGGGTAGTTGCCAAACTCCTCAAGAAGGAAGGTACGACCCCTTTTCAGATCGGTAGAGAGAAGTTCCTGGAACGCGCTTGGCAATATCGCCACGAAAGCGGTGGGCAGATTCTCGACCAACTGAGAGCGTTAGGATGCGCATTTGACTGGAGTCGTGAACGCTTCACACTGGACGAGAAGTACCAGGAAGCTGTACTCAAAGTATTTATCGAATGGTTTGAAAGGGGCCTCATTTATCGAGGCTTGCGAGTTGTGAACTGGGATCCCGTGCTCAAGACAAGCGTCAGCGACATAGAGACTGAACGCAGGGTCATCCAGGGAAAGCTGTACCATGTCAAATACCCGTTCAAAGACGGCAGCGGCCATGTCGTCATAGCCACGACCAGGCCCGAAACGATGCTGGGCGACGTGGCGGTAGCCGTACATCCGAGTGATGAACGGTACAAGGGACTTGTGGGGCAGACAATCGTTCTCCCTCTCGTCGGAAGAGAGATACCTTTGATCGCCGACGAACATCCTGATCCTCTATTCGGAACTGGAGCAGTCAAGATCACCCCCGGACACGACGCCAACGACTTTGAAGTGGGACAACGACACGGATTGCCCATTCTCATCCTTTTGGATGACACGGCAAAAGTTACACCAGATGGTGGAAAGTACGCAGGGCTTGATCGTTTTGAGGCTCGAAAGCAGATCGTTACCGACCTCGAAAGTCAGGGGTTTCTTGTGAAGATTGAGGACCACGAGATCGCGCTCATCATCAGCGAGCGTAGTCACGAAGTGATCGAGCCTTTGGCTAGCGAACAGTGGTTTGTCAACCAAAAGGTGCTTGCAAAAACGGCGATAGAAGTGGTTGAGCAGGGGAAGATCAGATTTGTCCCTGAACGATATAGATCGGTCTATTTGGACTGGATGGGCAACATTCGTGACTGGTGCATCAGCCGCCAGCTCTGGTGGGGACTCCGCATTCCTGTGTACTACACCGAAGACGGAACCGCCTACGCCGCGCTCAATCAAGAGGCAGCCGAGAGGAAGGCGGGGCAACCGATCGTGAGACAGGACGACGATGTTCTCGACACTTGGTTCAGTAGTGGGCTCTGGCCCTTCGCCACTCTCGGATGGCCTGACCATACGGTTGATCTTGCCCGTTTCTATCCGACAGACGTTCTGGTCACTAGTCGCGAAATTCTCTACCTTTGGGTTGCCAGGATGATCATGATGGGCACTGATTTTGCAAAGGACATCCCCTTCAAGGATGTTTACATCTATGCGACTGTTCAGACCGAAGACGGCAAACGCATGAGCAAAAGTCTCGGAACTGGTGTTGATCCGATGACGATTATCGACGAAAAGGGAGCCGACGCCCTGCGGTGGACCCTCTTCAGCCAAACCGGAGACAATCAGGACATTCGTTACAGCGAACGGCGCACGACCGATGCTCGGAACTTCTGCAACAAGATCTGGAACGCTTCAAGGTTCGTGCTCATGAATCTGGAAGGCTACACCGAAGAGCAGCCAAAGAACCTTGAAGTCTTCGATCAGTGGCTTCTCAATCGTCTCGCTAAGACGGAGCAAGAAGTCCGCGAGGGGTATGAAAACTATGATGTGCAAGCTGCGACTCAGGCCCTCTACAAGTTTTTTTGGAGCGAACTCTGTGACTGGTACATCGAAGTCAGCAAGGGCAGACTAGCTGACGCAGCTAAGAGGTCCACGGTCCAATGGGTTCTTGTCAACGCGCTCGACGGGTTTCTCAAGATGTCCCACCCTATCCTGCCCCACATCACCGAAGAAATCTATCAGTTCCTGCCCTTGAAAGACAAAGCAAAGTTCATAATGTCAAGCGAATGGCCCATCATTCCAACCGAATGGTTAGAAACGACTGTAAGCAGTAAGGTAGAAAGATGGCTTGACGCTGTTCGCACGATCCGGGCGTTGAGGGCAGAATTGAATCTCACACCCGGCGTAAGAGTTGCGACGGTCTACTATGAAGGCGACCTGGACGGCGGTGAGGAGACTGTACAATCACAAGCCTGGGTCGAGACGCTCGTCCCAGGAAGACCCACTGAGAGCCATCTCTCAGCCACGTCACGAGGTGTCGAGTTTTTCTTGCCTACCGAGGGGTTAATTGATACGGAAAAGGAAAGAGCACGGCTCCAAAAGGAAGAGGAGCGGATCATGGCGCAAATCCTTCCGTTGAGCAAACGACTCTCCGATTCAAATTTTGTTGACAAGGCAAAACCGGAGGCAGTGACCAAGGCGAAGTTAGACCTTGCGCAACTTGCGTCTGAACTCGAAAGGACGAAGAAGAGCCTTGGGCTTCTTGACAGCTAGTTTTGCGGCCGTTGCCGTCGAGACCCCGCTCCTGGGCCTCCGGACACCCTCTCTCCGGTTCGGGGACTCACCGACTCTCTCCCTCGGAAGGGCGAGAGTTTTACGGATGCTAGAGCAATTGCGCCTAGCCGCCCTTTAGATTCACCAAAAGGTGGAAAACTGCGCTGGCCGCTTCTTGGGGACGTAGAGTGCGGCCATGCAGACATAGACAAACACGAGCCAATAGGGAGAAAACGGTGGAAAGTGGAGCACGCTCCAGCTCCATGAGCCCGTTGTTTCGACGACGGCGAAAATCCAGCCGCTCAACGGTTCGACTACCACTTTCAGGACTCCTATGGCAAGAGACAAAACGCCGGAAAGAGCCCAAGACACCAACGATCCCACGACGACAAACACAAGAACTGGCACAACCAAAAGGTTAGAAATCACAGAGATCAACGGAACCTCTCCGAATGTGAACGCCAGGAGCGGCGCGGTTGCCAGTGTTGCCACGACGCTTGCTCGAACCAACGATCCGCCATGCGAAAGTATGCGCTTGAACAACCCAGCCTCGACTCCGCCAAGCGATCCGAACACAAGCAAGAAACCGACCGCCAAATACGACAACTGGAACCCCAACGCACCTACTGCTTCTGGCTCCCATATGAGGTTTCCGACACCGGCCAAAGACATCGCAGAGAGCGCATCAGGCTCACGTCCGAAGACATAGGCGAAGGAACCGACAAGAACCATAACAACTGCCCGAATCATTGGGGGATGGAAACCAGCAGATGCGGCATAGAGGAGCAACAAAAGAGTCAAAGCAGTGAGTTGCAACCACCGGGGAAACGGCGTCAAGAACAGCAACCACGCTAAAGCAGCTGACACGATGGTCACATGGAGGCCAGAAGCAGACACGATGTGGACTGTTCCGGTGCGCCGAAGAGCGTCAAAGAAACCACCCCCCAAATCCCCGGTGACGTTGAAGCTCAGGGCGTTCAGCAAGCCGACCAAAACCGGCTGACTGTACTGCTCAATATAGCCCACAAAAGACTTCCTAACGAGCATCGCCGCCTTCCAACCCACAAATCCTTCGTGAACACGCTCCACGGGTCGTTGAGGGCGCAAAGAAGCCACTTCCAGTCTTTGCGGGATGGTCGTTGGGGTGAGTGGAACGATGTCAGCTCGAAGAAAAACCTCGTCTCCCATGTTGATCGGAGAGTCTTTAGGAAGGTAAAGCCTGTAACGTTTGCCCTTTGCCTCGACGACCATTGCAAGCCCCAAACGAACAGACGAAGGCACGGTGACAACCTTAGCTGGGCCCTCGTAGATTCCACCAAGAACAGTGACCAAAGGCAATGGGCTTGGCCGAAAGAACCAGCCGAACAACACTGCGACAATCAAGAAAGCAAGGGAGCGTGAGCCCCAAACCAGTGGGATAAAGACCAAAGCGAAGAAGACGTTCCAAACTGAGAAACCTGAGCTCAGTCCAGCGCACAGGCCCAAAAACACCACCAGTATTGGCCTGTTGACAAGCTCTTGCCGCAATGTCAGTCCATCAAGTCTCGTCGTCGTGGCCCTACTCCCACCCGAATTTCTGTGAACAGCGCCTTCTCGTTGGACAGTTCGTTCAGACGTTGAAGAACTGTCTCTTCTCTCATGCGAAGTTCTTGCGCCCAAGTTGTGCTTGTCGCGCAAACCCAAAGGGTGCCCCTTTCAAATCGATCAGGCGACGTTTTGGTCGCCAACAGTTCGCCGACAACGTCGATCCATTGCCGCGAAACAGCCTGCGCGCGAGCGGCTCGGAGTATTTCCTTTTGATCAACGGCAATGTTGATGATATCGCCGAGCCTCTTCACTGTTCCACAACCTTTCCAGACTCTACCCGGAAGACCTTGGATCGCGCTACTAAGTCTGCACCGGCTTGCTCGGTCTCGGTACAGGTCAAGAAGACCTGGCCTCCACGTCCGAGTGTCAACTCCATCAATCGTAACCTTCGTGACTGGTCTAGATCGCTGAAAACGTCGTCAAGCAACAAGACGGGAGGACAGCCAAAAAGTCGTTCATTACTCGCAAGCGTCGCAAGTTTCATCGCGATGACAGCGGTTCGTTGTTGACCTTGGCTGCCGAAATAACGTGCCTCTTGTCCGTTGACTTGCACCAACAGTTCGTCTCGGTGCGGTCCAGTACCGGTTGAGCCCCTCGCAATGTCAGAGCCACGCCCTTCCGACAACAATCGACTGATCGACGTTACGTCAAGTCCTTCGTCACGGACCTCGTAAGTCAATCTGAGTTCCTCTCCACATCCGAGTTCGGAATGAGCCAACCGAGCGTCTGCGTCGAGGACTTCGATCCACTCCATTCGCGCTGATCGCAATGCCCAGCCAGAACTCGCGATATGGGTTTCCCACGACTCGAACAAATCATGGTCCAAATAGCCTTCCCTTGCCTGACGAAGCAGTGCGTTTCGATGTTCGACCGCTCGCTTGTAAATTGTCAGATTCTTCAAGTAGGCCGGAAAGAGTTGAGCAAGCTCCCAGTCCAAGAACTGTCGCCGGTCACTTGGATCGCCGGCAACGATGCAAAGGTCGCTCGCCGAAAACGAGACTGTCGGCAATCGTCCGATCAAGTCTGCTGCTCTGGGGAGAGCCATTCCGTTCAGCTCGACTTTTTTCCGAATTCCCCTTCGTAAAGCGATTGCGATCGCAGTTCCGGTCTCACCGAGTTGACCCTCGACCTGGGCGTTCTCACATCCATGACAGATTGCCTGCACGTCTTTCGATCCTCTCAGAAGCCGACCTGTAGAAAGCAGTGAGACAGCCTCAAGCAGGCTTGTCTTTCCTTGTGCGTTCGCTCCACAAACAAGGTTCACGCCGATTGACGCTTCAATCGTCGAGGAGGAGTAGTTCCTGAAATCCCGAAGTTCGAGGTGCTCTAGCCAGAGCCGCCGAACGTTTTCCGCCGCCTTCTCTTCTTTAACATTGGGAAGAATCATAATCTTATTGTATTTATTATCAGGCGGATAACTCTCGCTTCTGGGTCGCTGTGAACTAGGCTCTGGTTCAAACAGCCACAGGGGAGAACGTGGGGGAAACAACCGGCAAAAGAGTGACTTGTCAACACCGGAATCTTTCCCCCAAGAATTCAGTTCTTTTCCCCATGTTTCAAACCAAGTTGTGCATACGGCCAAACTTCATCACGACCGCCTCCATTTGGTAGATCGGATGGGTGTTCAACGCGGGCTCGATGCCGTGTCGCTCGGCAAACGGTGCCCAAATGTTCTGGACGCTCCAGGTCTGGGTTTCTGGCGGTAAAGACATGAAGCGGTCGACCAGACGTTTGATCGCGTGGTACTCCTCAAGCGACATCCTTCGCAAGTCTCCGACCGTGGATTCAAACTTATGGACTCCAACGTGGTGGGGTGCTGGCACGTAGCCCATTGCGGCTGGTCGTTCTGCGATCACCACCGTCCCCGCCGCGAGGTCGCCTAGACGTTGCGATCGAGGGTTCGTAAAGATGCACAATGCACCGATCAGATAGAACGCGGGGAGAAAATCGGCTGGTCGGAGCAAGTTTCTATAGAGTGCGGCAGAAAAGGTGACAGGCGTGCCATCGTGCATCACCACCCTTGCCTTCGCCATTCTCTTTCCTGGAGTTTGACCTTGCCACAATCCTTCGAAGAGCACGAAATAAGCCAGGAATGCGACGGAGGAAAGCAAACTCCCGACCATGGCCACCGCGACTTCACCCATGATCGGAGCCATGAATCCGATCGCCATCGCAACTGCGATCGCCCCGATCATGGCGAGCATCACGTCGGCCAAATGAGCACCGATGCGAGTGGCCAAGCCGCAGGGCCGGAAGCTCAGCACGACTTTTTCTGGGGTCAGAACGAGGTATTGGTCGTTCACGGATGTATGCTACCAGTCGCGTGACATCGCTCGTCCCCACAACCCGGTTTTGGATTCTTGTTGCTCTAGGCTTGCCTTTAGCGCTGACCGGTGCCTGGATTCCTGGTTTCGAGCGGCTTGTTGTGCCATATGACCTTGCTCTGGTCGCCATTTATTTCATAACAGGCAAGACCGCTGCAAAGTGGAATGCGATCCGCGTCACTCGCCGGTTTGATTCCGTCCTCTCCGTTCGACAACCAAACAAAGTCCACATCAGCGTCGAGTCCATGGCGCCGGTCGCAGTTACTGTTCGTGTCCTCGATGAAGTCCCTGAGAACTGTCGTTCAGAGGACAATGAATTCACGGTTGTCCTCCAACCGGGGCAAATCAAGGACCACGAGTACTCGATCACCCCGTTCGAGCGTGGCGAGGACAGTTTTCGCGGAACTTTCGTGCGGTTTGCCGCGCCGCTTGGGCTCGCGATCGTCCAAACCAAGCTAGACACCGAGTCGGAGATCAAGGTCTATCCCAATGTTCGGGCAGTTCGAGACTTCGAGCTTCTCAAACAACGGGGACGATTGAAGGAAGTCGGCATGCGGAGGTCTCGAGCCCGTGGTCTAGGAACTGAGTTCGAGAGCCTTCGCGAGTACAACGACGACGACTTCAGGTTCATCGACTGGAAGTCCACGGCTCGGCGTGGCCGTCTCGTTGTTCGGAACTACGAGCAAGAGCGAAACCAAGCCGTCATCGTCGTCCTCGACCTTGGGAGGCACATGCTCAGCCAGGTCGGCGAGGCGACTAAGCTCGACCATTCTCTTGATGCCGCCCTCTTGCTTTTCCACGCCGCAGAGCGGGCTGGGGACATGGTCGGGCTCTACGCTTTTGACGATGCTGTCCGCGCATACGTCGCCCCAAAGAGGGGGCGTTCCCAGGTCGCCGCCGTCCTGAGCGCCGCCCACAACCTCCACGCCGAGGCAGTCCAGCCGAACTATGCCAAGGCTTTCACCTACCTCTCTACCAAGTGGAAACGCCGCTCGCTGGTCGTCGTCTTTACCGACGCTGAGAACGAGGACCAGGCCGAGGAACTCGCCGCCGCACTGGGGCCGATCCGCCGCCACCACCTCTTGCTCGTGGTCCGAGTGAAAGACACTCGACTCAAAGAGCTGTTGGAACTGGAGATCAAAGACACCCGCTCTCTCCACCGCCGCGCTGCCGCCACGATCTATCAATCCGACCGCACCAAGGCCGCCAAAATCCTAGCCGCCGCCGGGATCTCAAGCCTAGAAGCCGAACCCCAAGACCTCCCCGCAGCTCTTGTTTCGGCGTTCATTCGGATAAAGGAGCGGGCCCTGCTGTGACGTTGTGGTGCTTGTCCTTCCGACCGTAGTGGAGGACCCTGCTACGGGCTTCCGCTAGCGTTTATGAGCAAGAGGAGCTTGTAAGCAGGTCCTTCGGCCCCGTGAAACCGAGGGTCGGGAGACTCCGCTCTTGGATGCCAGGTTCCCATCCCGGCACCCTCCCAGGGATGCCAGGAGTGCCAGCCAACCCCAAACTCTGGTATATCCAGAACAGACCTATGGCAACGTGGATTTCTGACGCGGCTTCGCTCGGCGACCTCTTCAAGCGGAACTGTGGCAAACACGCCGCCAAGGTGGCCTATCGCAAACCGACCAAGGCTGGCTTCGTCGATATCACCTACGCCGAAGCCCTCGAAGAAGTCTACAACTACGCCAAGGCCATCGACTCGTACAACCTGCAAAAGGGCGAGACCGTCGCCTTAGTCTGCGAGACTTGCATCGAATGGGCTTTCACCGATTGGGCGGCACAAACGCTCGGACTTGTACTCGTTCCGATCTATCCGACCCTTCCCGCTGACGAAGCCCAATACATCGCTAACGACTGCGAGGCAAAGCTCGTCATCGTCCAGGACGAAAAACAAGCCGCCAAGTTTCCTAACCATCAAATCGCGTTGCTGAAAGACGGACTTCTCGACCGAGACTCCGGCCTGACTCGCGAAGACTGGGACGCCCGCACCAAAGCCGTTGACCGCAAGGATGTCGCCACGATCATCTACACCAGCGGCACCACCGGTCAGCCCAAGGGAGCGATGCTCACCCACGCTGGGTTTATCGAACTCTCCGCCGCGATCAACGTGACATACGGAATCGACGAAACTGACACGTTCCTCAGTTTTCTGCCAATGTCCCATGTTTTCGAGCGATACGCAGGCCATGTTTTACCGATAGCAGTCGGTGCGACTATCGCTTATGCGGGCTCTCTATCTTCTCTCTCAAGTGACCTTATTAAAGTCCAGCCGACCATCATGTGCGCCGTCCCGAGGTTCTTTGAGAACCTACGGGTGCGCATCATAGATAGCATGGAGAAACAGCCAAAGCTCAAACAAAAACTTTTCCGTTTCTCCATCAACCAAGGCACGAAGAAAGCTCAACACAAACCCGCGCCGTTCTTCTGGTTGACCGATATGCTGGTCGGCAAGAAGATTCGCGAACGCACAGGTGGCAAGATCAAGTTTTTCGTAAGCGGCGGAGCCGCCCTAGCACCACAAGTCTCTGAATTCTACATTGGGTTTGGACTCACAATTCTTCAAGGTTATGGCCTCACCGAGAACACTGCCGCCACGAGCATCAACCTGCCCCAGGACAACCGGCCATGGACGGTCGGTGTGCCGATTTCCTGTGTCGAAGTCAAGATCGCTACCGACGGAGAAATCCTGACCCGTGGGCCGGCAAACATGGTCGGCTATCTCCACCTGCCCGAGGCCACTGCTGAAGCCCTTGACGCCGACGGCTGGTTCCATACAGGCGATATCGGAGAGTTTGAAGGCTCAAACTTAAAGATAACGGACAGAAAGAAGGACATCCTCGTCCTCGCCAACGGCAAGAACATCGCGCCCCAAAAGATCGAGGCAAAACTCAAAGAAAGCGAGTATATCAACGAAGCTGTCGTTTTCGGCGACGGTATGGATCACTGCGTCGCTCTGATCGTTCCAGAGTTTGAAAGGGTTAAGACTTGGCTCGAAAATCAAGGCGTGAAATGTGACGAATTACCCAGGATCGTAGAGCATGAGCAAGTCAAAGCGCTGTTCAACTCCGAACTGGACAAAGCGAACAAACAGTTGGCGGATTTTGAAAGGGTGAAGAAGCACGGCTTTATCAATGCGTCGTTTTCGGTTGATACCGGTGAGCTCACCCCATCTCTTAAAGTTCGGCGAAAGTTCGTGCGCGAGAAATACGCGATAGAAGTCGATGCGTTGAAGAAATAGTCCGATTTGTGAAACTTAGCAACTTTGCGGCTTAGCGAGAAAACCCATCGCCAATTCGCTGCTCAAGTTCACTCTCGGCCTGCTTCACTGTTCGCAACTCACCCAAGACTCCATCCAACGCCTCTAGGCTCTGCAAACCGCCAGTAGTCGCAGAATGTACCGCGACTTCAGAAGACTTAGCCTCAACGTCGTCGGCAAGGTCCTGGAGCCGCTCGGCGATCAGTCGTCCATGGACTGACACTGCCTGAGATTGTGGACTCTGGTGGGCATAGGCCGTCCAATCCGCCTTCGCCATCTGCTTCAAACCCTGCAAAGCGTCTGCGATGTCCAAGTCCACAAAGCTGTCAACGACACCCTTGAAATCGCTCTCGCGGTCTTTTTGTGGTGGCCCCACGCAACTTCGGGTCAATAAAAGCAAGTCAGACATCCCGTCGTTAGCGGCTTCCGAAACTTGGTGCTTAAGCTGTAGCCAATAGGTCGGCAGATCGCGAGACGCCCATTGTGGCCCGTTGAGAGTCGATTGGATTCTCGTCCAATGGTAGGCACCGGCCTCCAACAAATGGAGAGCGACGGGATCCATCCATCGGTGTAACTTGCGGTGGTTCTCAAGGTCTCGGAGCTCGCGCCCAGTCTTGAAGACCTCGCGTCTTCGTTGCTCCCGGGGGTCAGCTGTCAACTTTCTCTGCCGGTTGATCGTGGTGAGGATCGCAACGATCGCTACACCCAATCCAATGCTGACCAGGGTT
>Ga0163144_10017017_pt1 | contig 14847 bp, 9 predicted proteins | sample OliLak19BULKMAT1_FD_123175 | JGI IMG/M metagenome (GOLD analysis project Ga0163144, IMG submission 123175) | Freshwater microbial mat bacterial communities from Lake Vanda, McMurdo Dry Valleys, Antarctica - Oligotrophic Lake LV.19.BULKMAT1 | ecosystem: Environmental > Aquatic > Freshwater > Lake... | reverse complement strand
CTGGCCCAGCAGCACGGCCGCTCGCCGCCGCCGGGCCTCCAGCTCCGCCGGAGTGCCTTTGGTCCTCATGCACCCTGTATCGGCACACCTGCCATGATTCCTTTTACCGCGCAGAGATCAATAACGGACGCAGCATTTACGCGCAATGCCGAGGCGATGGTACGCATGGAAATGACGTCCGGCGAAGCGGCCCCGCTCGGCGCGATGTTCGATCAATTCTGGAAGAGCCCGCCCTCGCGGGAAGTCACTGATAAGTGGTTCAAGGGCTACACGCTGGCGTATAAAACCGCTCCGCAGAAACGCTCCCAGGTCATCGCTGCTGCCGAGCGGCCCAAACCAGGCAAGTCGAAAGCGCAGCCCAAGCGTGCTGTGCTCCAGGATCGCGTGGGTCTGATGACCGCTGACTGGAAGACGTACCTCAGGCGCCTGCGGGTAAGAGCCGAGTTCGGTGCCGCTAGCATTGATGGCAAGAACAACTCGTACCTCAGGACGTTGTCCATCGTCAGCCCGATCGTGGTGTCTGGTCTCGCACACGCTCAGCACGAAGACGTTAGTCGGGCGATGGGGAAAACGGACTCGTGCGGGTGGTTTGGCACCGTCCACCTCATCCAGAAAGAAGGGGCTCGCCTCTACAAAGACGAGTCGCTGCGGGCGCGGATAGACAAGAGTCTTGCTCCAATACAGGCAGTTGCCGCCGAAGAAGATTGCATCGCGGCGGCCCGTGAGGCGTTTGGTCAACTACGCCAGATTGGCGGCCTCGGGCACTGCTTTATAACACGTATGTTGGCCGTAGCCAAGCCGGACCGGTTCTATTCCGTGAATGGAAAATCGGACGATGGTCTCGCCACGTTGCTCGGGATCACAAAGGCCCAGCTTGCCACATGGGCTGGGTACGAGCACGGACTGAGGCTGATTTACCGCACGCCATGGTACAGGTCGGCGCGTCCCACCGACCGCCGCGAGCAAACAGCTTGGGAAGCGAGGGTCGCGTTGATCGATGCATACGCATATGCCTCATAGCGCTCGTAGCTTGCCGATGCTGGATGGCTGCATTCGGCCACCCCCCTCCACTGAGTAGTACATCCGCGCCATTCGTTCGGGGACGTGGTTGACACATTGCGTCCACGCTCCTCCGCGTGCCTCCGATACCTCTTCGCCTTCACGTGCCCTCGACCTAAGACTGTACCCCAGTAATCCCGTATCCTTCCCCGATGCGAGTCTGCCTCGTCTCCAACGAGTTCGTCCCTCTCCACGGCTGGGGAGCGGGAACCTACGCCTCCCTCATGGCGCAGGCCTTTGCCGCGGCTGGGCACGAGACGCACGTCCTCATGGGCGATCCCAAGCTTGCGGCGCAGGGGCCGGGAGTGCGCCCGGGCGTCACTTTTCACGCCATTGACTGGGACGACCCCGTCGTCAAACTCGACGCCTACCCCTGCCACCCCGCGCGGCATTCGATGGGCGTTTACCAGCGGCTCAAGCAACTGCACGCGCAGCACGGCTTTGACTACATCGAGTTCCCCGACTTCCGCGGCGAGGGCTACTTCACGGTGCGCGCCAAGCGCACGCTCGGACAGTTTGAGAACGCCGTCCTGGGCGTGCGATTGCACCTCATGGTCCGCGACATCCGCGAAATCAACGGTGAGGTGTGGATCGACCGGGAGCCCGCCGTTGCCGGGCACATGGAAACGGAGGGCGTCCGCCTCGCGGACCTTATCTCCGCGCCCAGCCGCGCGATGTATGAACTGGCCAGGGCGCGGATCGGCGGAGACCTTGACGAGAGCGCGCGACCCGTCCTGATCGTTCCCAACCCCTTCTCCATGGACCTGCTGAGCGAGCTTGGTTGGAAGCCCGTCGCGGGCGTTGACAAGCCCCCCAGCCCCGCGACGCCAACGGTTCTGTTCACCGGGCGACTGGAGTACCGCAAGGGGGTCCACCTGCTGGTTGAGGCCGCCCAGCGGCTCCTGCGCCGCGGCGTCATCGCTAACTTCCGGTTCATCGGCGCCGACTCTGACACCGGCCCGATGTGCTTCTCGATGCTCGACCACCTGCGGCGGTCGATCGACCCACGGTTCCGCGACCGGTTTGTGTTCGAGGGCACGTTTGAGCGCGCTCGGCTGGGCGAAGCGATCACCAGCGCCACCGTCTGCTGCTTCCCCTCGGTCTGGGAGAACTTCCCGTATGCGTGCCTGGAGGCGATGGCGTTGGGCGCCGCCGTGGTTGGGTCGGACGCGGGCGGCATGGCCGAGATGATCGAGCACGAGCGCAGCGGGCTGCTGGTGAAGGGAGGGTGTGTCGAGTCGCTCGAGGCCGCTCTGACGCGCCTGCTCGCGGATGCTCCACTGCGCGGCACGCTCGCACGCAACGCGCCGTTGCGGGTTCGGTCGCTGTGTGAGCCGGGCCGGATCGTGGCCGAGGTGGAGCGCCGGGTCAGGGAAGTCGCCGGCGCAGGGTCAGCGCGGCGAGCGTCCGTCGCCGCCGGTTCCGGGGGCGCTGTGGGTCAACCCGAAGTCTCCATCATCATCCCTGTCTTCAACCTGCACGCCTACGTCGAAGATACGCTGCGGTCGGTCGCGGCCCAGACCTGCGGGGCGATCGAGGCCATCGTCATCGATGATGGTTCTTCCGACCCCGCCACCATCGCCGAGTTGGCCCGTCTGGCGCGTGACCCGTCGTTTGCGTTCGCGCGGTTTATGCGGATCGAGCACGCCGGCCTTTCCGCCGCGAGAAACGCGGGTATCGAGTGCGCGAAGGGCCGCTGGGTGCTGCCGCTGGACTGTGATGACCAGATCGCGCCGACGTTTGTTGAAAAGTGCCTCGGGGCGGCGGCACGGGACCACGGACTGACCTTCATCACCACGCTGCTTACGTGCTATGCACAGATCCCGGGAGCGCCGACCGGCGGCTGGATGCCGCTGGGCAGCGATGCCGAACTGCTGAGCGTCATCAATGTCGCATCCAGTTGCGTCGCGCTGATCGACCGCAATGCGGTGCTCGCGGCGGGCGGGTTTGATCCCTGGATGCCCGCCTACGAGGACTGGGACCTGTTCTGCTCCCTCGTCGAGCGCGGCGGGCGGGGCACCGTCATTCCGGAGTTTCTCATCTTGAACCGCGTGCGGCCCGACTCGATGATGCGCTCGCTCAGTCGGCGGCAGCACGAGGTGCTGCGGGCCAAGATCATCAGCAAGCACCCGACGTTGTCGCCCGATCCGGGCCGGACGCTGCGGCTGATGATGGGCGACCTGGTGCCCTGGAAGAGCCTGGAGGATGGGACGGCACGGATGGACCCGCACGCCGACCCCCGGGCCTATCACAATGCCGACCCCAACCTTGATCCGCAGGTCCTGGCCCGGCGCATCGTCGATGAAAACCCGCGCTACCAGGTGGCGGACAGGGTGAACGCATTCCTCAAGGCAACCCCGGTGCACGCGGCCCTCAAGAGCCTGACCAAGCGAGCTCTCAGGAAAGAGTAAGAGAACGCGGAGGTAGCGGAGGGGGCGGAGGAACGCGGAGGCGAATAAGGGCCTGTGAAAAGCAGAGCGGATCTCAGAGCCGACGTATGGATTCGGTCCGACACACGATCGCTTCTGCTCCGCGTTCCTCCGCTCCCGCTGCGGCATCCGCGATCTCTTATGCCTTCCGATGCACACTTACCAAAGAAGCGCCCATCGGTATGCGCACGTACGGCAGCACCCACTTTTCTACCTCGAACGTCCACCGAAGCGCCCCGTTCACCAGCCCCGGCAGCGGCCGGATATCTTCGTGGGCCTTGTCCAGCCCCAGCAACTTCTTTCCCAGCCTCCCCGCGATCATCACGGGGAAGAGCAGCGCGTTGTAATAACTGAGCACCTCGGTCTGCAAACCCGCCTGGTCGAAGAGCCTGCCGAACTGCCCTCGGGAGTAGCGGCGTTTGTGGTGGTGGAACTCATCCCGGCGCGTCCACATCCACTGGTGGGCGGGGACGGTGCAGATCAGCACGCCCCGCGGGCGCAGCAGGCGGGCTGCCGCGGCGACAGACTCCGTATCCGGCCCCACGTGCTCCAGAACATCCGACATCACGATGCAGTCGAAGGACGCCGGTTCAAACGGGAGCGCATCGGGGAGTGTGCCGTCGTGCGTGGTGATCCCCGCCTTCGCGCAGATCTCGCGGGCGATTGCCGATGAATCCGTCCCGGTCACCCGGTACCGATCCTTGAGCGCCATGAGGAGCGCGCCGGTGCCGCAGCCGATGTCGCAGATCGATGGGACCGTGGTGCTTTCGTCGCCCGCGGCCTTGGCCGGCCCCGCCTGGACGTATCGCTCAATCAGCCGAAGGATGATGTGGCGCTTGGCCACGAACCACCAGTAGTTCTTCTCGCGCTGGGCCATCTCCTGGTAGAGCGAATCGTCCAATCTTGGGCTCCGTGGCCGCGGGCTGCAGGGGGCGGGGTTCTCTGGCGGGCTTGGACGTGGCGGGCGTGCGGATTGAAGGGGTGGGGGTGTTGCCCGCGTGCCCGCCGTCCTGCTCGGCCACAATATAGAGCGGGCGGTTGAGCGAGTGCGTAAACACGCTCCCCAGATAGTGTGCCAGGATACCCAGCATCGTGAGTTGTACACCCCCCAGGAAGAAGATGCTGCACGCCAGGAAGGCATACCCCTCCAGCATGTTGGTCTTGAAGAACAGCCGCTGGATCACGATGACGATCGACAGCACCACGCTCAGGGCGATCGTCGCTACCCCCAGCCACGCCGTGAGTTTGAGGGGCTTGAGGGAGAAGGCGCTGATGGCCTCCAGCGCCAGCCGCAGCAGTTTGAAGAACCCGTAGTTGGTCTTGCCCGCGTGCCGTTCATCGCGGTCGTACAGCACCGCCTCCTGCCGGAAGCCGACCCACGAGACCAGGCCGCGGATAAACCGGGGGTTCTCGCGGCAGCTCTTGACCGCCTCCACCACCCTGCGGTCCATCAGCCGGTAGTCGCCGGTATCGTGGGGGATCGCGGTATCGCTGAGCCTGTTGATGAGCCGGTAGAAGAGGTACGCGCTGGTCCGCTTGAAGGCCGACTCGCCGGGGCGGTGGCGGCGGCGGGCGTAGACGACGGCCGCGCCCTCCCGCCACTTCTTGACCATCTCGGGGATGAGTTCGGGCGGGTCTTGCAGGTCGGCGTCGATCAGAATCACCGCATCCCCCGCGGCGTGGTCCAGCCCCGCGGTGGTGGCGATTTCGTGCCCGAAGTTGCGGCTGAAGGAGAGGAACCGGACGCGGGGGTCGTGCGTGGCCAGGCCGCGGATGACGTCCAGCGTCCCGTCGCGGCTGCCATCGTCAATGAAAAGGATTTCGTATGAGTCGGTGCACGCGCTGAGCGCGGCGGAGAGCCGCTGGTGCAGCAGGCCCAGGTTGCCTTGCTCGTTGAACGCGGGAACGACGACGGAGAGGTGTGGCATGCGTTGGTCCGCGCTACGGGGGGCCACGGACGGGGGAGGGTAGGCTACGTGGGCTCCCGGCGGCGCCACGGGAGCATCTCCGATCCCCTGCGAACCAGCGGTTGCCACAGCGGTCCGAGGGCCAGGATGCAGATGCTCAGGACGACTACGGCGGTTCTTCCGTTGGCGCCGGGAGGTCCGCCGTAGTGAGCGCTGAGCTCAGTGGCGCCGGCGGGCACGCTGAGGGAGAGTCGTCCGTCCTTTGCAATCTCGGTGCGCAAGCGGCTGTCCGCGACCGGTTCTCCATTCACCCGGACTTTCCACCCCGGAAAGTAGAACTGGTTGATCGTGACCTTCGCTGCGACGGGCGAGTTCACGCTCGCGAGGATGCGGTACTGGTCGCTCCCTGGGGCGAGGCTGACAACAGCCCCGGCCTTGTGTGCCGCGGGATCAACCAGGACCATCTCTCCTTTGTCGCGCACGAGGGGCAGATTGGTGGACGCCCCCACAGGTCGGAACTCATCTCCCGCGCTGTAGCTGTTGAAGTTCGAGAGCAGGGTGGCGCGGTGCTTTCCAAGCTCCACCGCGGCGTCCACGCCGGGTCTCGCTTGGAACTGCGGGGCCTGCCACCAGGCGACCAGGAGGAGCGAGCCAACCATGCCGAACAGCAGCAGACGTGGTTTCAGCCGCCTCTGGAGCATCGGGATCAGCGACGCCCCCAGCATCACCTGCAGGACCGCGGTGGCGGAGAGGATCCTCCAAGGGAACTGGACGACGCGGAGGACACCGATCTTCTGCCACGCTTCCCACGCGAGCGGGGTCATCAGCAACACCAGCCCGGCATAGCACCACGCCGTCCCGCGGATGAGGCGCAGGGTCCGTGCCGCGTACGCCCCGGCCAGGGCCAGCAGCAGGTGCGGAAGCCCGAGTTGGTACGGCATCCCGTCGGGTTGAGGTATCTCAAGCGAAAACCCGAACCCCCATTCCCTGGTCACCATCTGGCCCAGGTGTACCGCGTGGCGCTCGGTGGGGGCGTAGATCATGGGGTGCCAGACCGCCCGCTTCATCTGGACCGCCGTCATGAGGAACGGCGCCGAGAGCCCAAGGCCGCAGCAGCAGGCCACCCCCGTGAGCCCGAGGAACTCAAGGCCGCGCGGTCCGGCACGCCACGCCAGGAACAGCCCCAGGAACGCGATGATCATGAGCAGGAAGACGGCGGTGAAAGGGTGTGCGTAGATCACCATGGCGATGCTGACGGACAAGCCTGCCAGGACCAGGACCAACGGGCGGCCATCGCGAACGCGTTCGTGCAAGGCGCACAGCAGGTAGAGCGCCCACGGGGTCAGCATCATGGCCATGTATTCCGCGAGGGCGCCGCGGACATACACGTTGCAATAGATGTACGGTGTCAGCACGAAGAGCGCCGTGCCGAACAACCCCGCGAGCCAGCCGTCCTTGCGCCCGGTTGCTCCCTCCCCCAGTCGCCTCGCCAGCAGGAATGCCCCGACCGTTCCCAGGAGCGACAGGCAGTACAGGTACAGGCGGGCGGTGTACAGCGGGTACCCCGGCAGGAACGAGAAGGGCATCGCCCCGAAGAAGTAGGCCGGCTGGTAGAAGACAAACGTGGGGTATCCGTACCCGGCGTAGGCATCAGGCAGCCAGCGCGGGTACCACTCCCCGTGCAGGAACGCCTCGCGGAATCGGTCCAGCAGGAGGATGTACCGTGCCCCCTCGTGTGAATCGGGCCAGGCGTGCAGCCGCAGGAGGGGCGTGACCGGCAGGAGCGCGGCGAGGAACAGGAATGCAGCCGTCAACAGCCTTCTGATCGCGGTTCCCATGCAGTCTCCGGGGTGCCCGAACAAGCCTTGGTCATGAGTGGGGGTGCGGAGCATACACGCGGGGATGAATCGCCGCGACGGCGGGCCGGGCCGTCCAGGCACCATCAAGGGACCGGGCGCGGGCCTGCGCACCCAGGCCCGGCCATCACTTCTTGTAGGGTGGGAACACGAACGTGTACGGCGGCAACGCCCCCGCCTCCACCGCGCCCCTCGTCTGCGGCACGATGATATCGAGCCACGTCGCGCTGTTGTGACGGAACGCCACGCGCGTCACCACGGCCACCCGCCCCTCCTGATCGACGGTGAACACGATGATCTTGTCCCAGGGGATGATCACGCTGTTCCACTTGCCCACTTCGTAGGGAATGTCCAGGCGCGACTCGAACTGGAGCGACTCCTGGTTCACCACCCCGATGGGCTGGATCCCGTGCGAGAAGTAGGTGCAGTGCACATCGTTGCGCTGGTAGATGAACTTCAGGAACCACAGGCTCGACCACGAGAAGTCCCAGGTGTTCGGGGTGCCCCCATCGAAGGAAGCCGAGCCGCTCTTGATGGGGGTATTTGAAACGCGCAGGGGGACAAAGACCGTCCCCGGCGCGGGATTGGGGACGAGCGCCTTGAGTTGCGCCGCCTCGCGCAGGCCGTCCTTGACGGAGTTCCTCATGCGGCTCTGCACGCCCACCAACATGAGCCCGCCGACGAGCGCGGCGATGAGAATCGGCGCCGCGGTCGCGAGGCGGGCCGGCCGCAGCAACCTCACGCTCCCGAGGTAGTGGCCAGCGAAGTCACACGTTCCCGCCAGGAACACCAGCATCGCCAGGGCGGGCACGTAACTGGTGCGCGAGTTGGGGGAGTAGTTCACCATCGCGATGGGCAGGCACGCGAAGAGGAACATCGCCGCGCCATAGGCCGCCACCGCCCAGGCGTGCCGGGACGGTTCGTCACCCCACCCTCGGGCGATCGCATCACGATCGTTCGACGGCGGGACGGACATACTGAGCGGAACGTGGCTTTCCTGGGCGGTACACCGGAAGAACCCACCCCTGGCCCCTCCCTCTGGGAGGGGGAGGGTCCACGCGGACAGACCTGCCCAGGCGCACAGGATGGCCGCGGCGATCCACGCGCCGGCCACCGCAAGGTTCGCGCCCAGTTCGATGACTCCCTGGTACAGCGCCCCCGGCCAGACCTTGGTCATCATGAGTTCTGCGCCCATTGAGACGACGGCCTTCCAGGTGCTGGCCGGGAGTCTGTGCAGCGGCGTCAGCGTGTCGGCGCTGTTGCCATACCCCGGCGGGTCCAGCAGGCGCGGCAGGATCATGTACGTTGCGCACAAGGTCCCGATGGCCGCGTACCCAAGGATCGCCCGGACCACGCGGCGGCGGTCAAACTCGCGCCACGGCACGGCCGCGAGGGCGGCCAGGGGCAGGGCCGCGAACGCACCCGCCGGTTGTTCGTTGAAACATGGGACGGCCGCCGCCAGCAGCAGCATGGGAACGAGCGTGAACCACGAAAAGGCGCGCCGGACGAGCCGGATGTACAGCAGTGAGGCCCCCAGCAGGCAGCATGTGGCCGCCCCCGTCGAAAACGCCGAGGCCCACAGCACGACCTCGTAATGGCTCGCCCACACCATGAACAGGATCGTCGCCCCGGCCGCGGCGCGGCGCGAGGTGTGCAGCGCGCGCAGCAACCGGTACAGCAGCACGCAGGCCCCGCCGTGCAGCGCAAAGCCAATGAAGTGGATGACCCGGGGGTGGTCCCACAACAGCGTCAGCATCGTGGGGGTCAGCGACAGGTGCAGCGGCCGCCACGCCAGGAGTCGTCCTGCGGGCGCCTGGAACGGCTCTCGCGTGGTCTTGATCAGGGTCGAGTAGTCGCCCGTCGCGGGGTCGATGGTGGTCAGGAAGTAGTCGTCGTTCCACTTGCCCAGGTCGCCCATGAAGAACATGGTCGAGAACGCAAAGAGCAGGACCGGGAACGCCAGCACCCCCAGCACCCCCAGCGCTCCCACCAACCGGCGGTGTCGTTGCACCAAGGTTTGGGGGAGTCCTTCGTTCATAGGCCCATCGAAACTCCTGTCCCATCCAGGCGCAGGTGTTGGCGATTCCCGCCGCTTATGGATTGACCATACCGATCGCTGCCCACGGTACGCTCCACCTGTCTCGCTGTCTCGCTGTCTCGCTGTCTCGCTGTCTCGCTGTCTCTCTGTCTCGCTGTCTCACCGTCGCACAACAAACGACTTTGCCGGCAGCAGCCCTTCTTCCATCAAGCGCGACGCCCGCACCGGGTGAATCACAAGGTCCGCCAACCCCGCCTGCTGCACGACCACTTCCGTGACCACCTCTGCCTCGCCTCGCTCATCCACAACAAATGGAATGACGCAGTCCCACTCGAACCGCGCGTTCCCCAGGGGCGGGTTGGGGTAGGGCGTATCAAACGCCCACTCGAAGATGATGTAGTCCTGGTGCATCTCGATGATGGGCTCGTAGCCGCGGATGCGGTATGCCGCGTACACATCCGACCGCCCGTATGCGAACTTGATCAGGAACGGCACCGCCCAGGACTTGTCCCAGGCGCTGACAAGTTGGTGGTCAAAGGGTCTGTAGCCGGTCAGCACCGCCTCGTGCGCGATGTGCAGGGGGAGGAAAATCGTCCCCGCCGGCGGGTGGGGCGCGAGTTCCCGCAGGCGGGCCGCGATCGCGACGTCCCTGTGATTCGTCCGGCGGGCCCTGCCCTGGGCCCCGATGTATATGACCGACAGCAACGCGAAGATCGCCAGCAGCCCCAGCCCGGTTGTGACCAGGTACGGCCTGGAAAGGCGGGGCCGATGGTGCACGAGGCGGCCGACCGAATCGCCGATCACGGTCAGGGCCAACAGCACGCCAAGGAGCGCGGGGTAACACGTCCGCGAGTTGGCGACATAGTACTGCGTCACCGCCAGCGGCAGGCACGCCCCGATGAACATCGCTACGCCAAAGGCCGCGACCCACCAGGGTCGTGCCGTGGCATGCTGGGGCGACCCCGGGCCGTGCGTCGGAGTGCCGACCCAAAGGCGCAGGCCGACCACCGCCGCGCCCGCGAGTGCGCCGCTCCACAGCAGCGCCATGACCGACCATGCCCGCAGTTCCACCCATCCCTGCTCCAGGGCCCCGGTCGCGAAGTACCGCATAAAGAACTGCGAGCGCATGCCCCTTGCGACCTGCCCGAGGCGGCGCGGCCACTCCGCCGCGGGCGCGTAGTACTCCTCGCTCACGCCCCAGCCCGGCTGGGCGTTGGCCCGCACGTACAGGATGTACGCGATGCACACGGCCCCAAAGCACGCCGTCGGCACCAGGGCCCGCACAAGCGACTGCCCCAGCCGTTCCCCCTTCGGGCGCACCGCCATGTACGCCAGCGGGAGCGCAGCGAACATGCCCGCGGGCTGCTCGTTCAGGCACGGCACCGCGGCCGCCAGCACGGTCATGGGGGCAAGCAGCCACCAACCGCCGCACCCGGCCTTCGCAAGTCGGACATACATGAGCGCGACTGCCAGGTAGCATGAGGTTGCCAGTCCGGTCGCGAACGCCGACGGCCACAGCACCACCTCGTAGTGCGCCGCCCACACGATGAACAGCATCACGGCCGCGGCCGATCCGTGCACCGACCGGCCCAGCGCCCGCAGCAGCGCGTAGAACAGCCCCGCCGCGGCGGCGTGCAGCAAGACGCCCGCCAGGTGCACGATCCAGTCGTGATCCCAGAAGATCGTGAGCAGCGCGGGGGTCAACACGTTGTGCAGCGGTCGCCACGCGCACAGCGATCCCGTGGAGGGGAGGAACGGGTCGCGGGTTGTCTTGATCAACGAATCAAAGCCGCCCGTCACCGGGTCGCGGTTGGTGAAGTGGTAGTCGTCGTTCCAGTAACCAAGGTCGCCGAAAAAGAAAAAGGTCGCGAACAGGAGCAGCGTGATCGGGAAGACAAGAGCAACTACACCGCGCCGGGTCATGGCGAGCCCGCATCGTGGCAGCGAGACAGCGAAACAGCGAGACAGCGAGACAGGGGGGAAGAAAGCGGGATCAAGGGAAGCGAGACGGCGAAACCGCGAGACAGCGAGACAGGGGAGAAGACTCTGCGTTCCGAGGACCCCGCTTCTTTACCCACTTCCTTCCCCCTGTCTCGCTGTTTCGCTGTCTCGCTCTCCCCCTCACTCCCCTTCCACCAGATTCGCCAACAGCCTCACCCCCCACCCCGTTGGTCCTTCGATATACGGCCCCGCGTTCTTCTCAGCAACGTGCACGCCCGCGATGTCCAGGTGGCACCAGGGGATGCCCTCGGCGACAAAGTACGACAGGAACGCCGCGCCTTGGATGGGGTGGGCCTTGCGGTTGGGGTTGCTGTTCACGATGTCGGCCACCGGGGACTTCATCATCTCGCGGTATTCCTGGTGCATGGGCAACCGCCACACCCGCTCCCCGCTCGCCGCTGCCGCGGCCTCGACCTTACCCCGCAGCCGGTCGTCCTCGCAGAACAGCCCGCAGTAGGTGGAGCCTAATGCCGTGACCACGCCCCCCGTCAGCGTCGCGAGATCGATGATGTATGCGGGGTTTTCCTTTTCACACGCCCAGCAGAGGGCATCGGCCAGCACCAGCCGCCCCTCGGCGTCGGTGTTCGTTACCTCCACGGTCACGCCGTTGCGGTAACGGATCACGTCGTCGGGGCGGTAGGCCTCATCGGAGATCGAGTTTTCAGCCGCCGCCAGCAGGGCCACCACCCGGCGCCGCGGCTTGATCACCGTGGCGATGGCGTGCATCGCCCCCAGCACCGCGCACCCGCCGTCTTTGTCGCGCTTCATCCCCACCATGCCGTTGTTGATCTTGAGCGACAGCCCGCCGGTGTCGTAGGTGACTGTCTTGCCGATCAGCACGATGGGCTTGCCCTTCGCTCCGCTGGGGTTCCATTCGAGGCGGATCAGGCGGGGCAGGTTCTCGCTGGCCTTGCCGACGTTGATCAGCCCCTCCATCTTCTCGCGCTTGAGTTCGGCCTCGCTCATCACCTTGACCGAGAGACCAAACTTCCGTCCGAGTTTGACGGCCTGGTCGGCCATCCATTGCGGCGTGGCGACGTTGGGCGGGTTCTGGCTCAGGGTGCGCGTGAAGTTGGTGGACTCGGCCAGCGCCAACCCACGCTCGATGCCCGCGGCAAAGTCGCCCGTGCTCAGGGCCACATCCAGCCTCACCCGCTTGGGATCGGTTGTGGCTGTGCCGCGGAAGTCGTCGCAGTTCCAAGCCAGCAGCCCCAGCCCCTCACCGAAGGCGGTGCCGCACGCGCCCATGTCGAGCTTCTTGATGCCCGCAAGGGCGCCCTCGACCTCAACACTGAGCGAGCGGGCCTTGACCGCCGCGAGCCGCCGGCCCACCGCCGCCGCGGCATTTCGGAGCACGTTGGCGTCGAACGCGTCCCTGGCGCCCAGGCCGACGATGATGATCCGGCGCGGACCCTTGACGGGCTTCCTGCCGCTCGCCGCGGGGAACGCCTCGACGACTGAGCCCGCTTCGCCGGTGGCCTCGGGGCGGGCCATGGCCGCGGCGACCACATCCGTCATCCCCAGCCCGGCGACCAGGGCCTTGGTGCGCGGGTCCAGGGGCGCGGCGGCACCATCGGCGCCGAAGCAGGCCAGCGCCAGGCACTCGGAGAGGGCGGAACGACCAGTACGCTTCGCGGTGATGGAATGAAACATGGCGGCTCCTGTGATTGAGCCGGCAGTGTAGATGGCCTGGGGTAGCCCGGTTCTCCGAACCGGGTGTATCCATCTGGCCTCAGATCATGGGACTTGGGTGGTCCACCCGGTTCGGAGAACCGGGCTACCCCCCGTGTCACTTCCCCTTGATCGCTTCCCCCGCTTCTTTCACCGCCCGGTCCAAGGCTTCACCCGCGGTTGTCTTGATGTCAGGTTCAACCCCAGTTCCTTCCCAGTTGGTCTTGCTGATGGGGTTCTGCGCCCGCATGAACGGGACGCCGATGATGAACCGGTCGTTCACGCGCTCGCTGCGGACCGGGTGGGCGCCGCCGCCGGTTGTTTCGCCAACGATGGTCGCGCGGCGCAGGTTCTTGAGGTTGTACGAGAACTCCTCGGCCCCGGAGAAGGTCCGCTTGCTTGTGAGGACGAATACGGGCAGGTCGGATGCGAAGCGCTTCCCGGGAATCTCCTTCAGCGTCCAGTATTCCGAGACCACCGACCCCTGTCGGTCAACCATGTCGTTGAGGTGGGTGGGTTCTTCGAATAGGTAACTGGTGATGAACCGGATCATCTCCGGACTGCCCCCGCCGTTGTTGCGCAGGTCGAAGATGAGCGCATCGCAGTTGGCGAGGAACGCGAGCGATGCCGCGGCGGCTTCTTGCGCCCCCTCGCTCTCCAGGAAGGCATCGAAGCGCACGTACCCGATGTTTCCGGGCAGCACCTCAGCCTTGCGGAAGGCGTAGTTCTCACGCCGGGCCTGATCGGCGTCGTTGTGGAGCATGCCGCCGGGTCGGGCGGCGGTCTCAGCGCCCCTGGGAGCGAGCCGAACCCCCAGGTGCTTGTCGTGGGTTATTGCGCGCAGGTCGTCGGTCAACCGGTTGGCAAGCGCGGCCTCGTTGGTCACCGTGTCGTAGGTCCCGGCCTTGAGTTTGCCCAGGATGCTCTGGGCCATCGCCTCGGCCTTGTCGGGGAATACGTACCCCTCGCGGAGCGCGGCCGCAACACCCTCGACGGTCGAAGCGAGGGCCTCGGGCGTGAGCGGCTGGGGCAGCACACCCTCCGAACCCATGGTGATCATCACCCCGTCCATCTTTCCGGGTTCTGCCTCGCTGAACTTGAAGTCCAGTTGTGCGACATCCCCGCTACCCAGGGCGGCCATCAGCGAGAGCGAAGTCTCATCGCCCGTCAGGACCTGCTTTACCGTAATGCTCCGCCACTCCTCGTGCAGGTCGGCGATGCGCCCCACCCGCTCCTCGACGGAGGCGGTCTCGAGCCGCTGCTTCGACGCCCAGGCATTCTCAAACGCCCGTACCGCCGCCGGCGAGCCGTCGTTGACCATCGTGATGAAGGCCTTGGCGCACCGGCCCGGCCTGGTGTCCGGCAGCGCGGGCTCTTCCAGCGCTGTGCAGGCCAAGGCCTCGGCGGGCAAGATTGCCGCGGCGGTGGGGGCGGGGGCCATGCCGGCAAGGGCGAGCAAGGCGATGGGCAGGATGTGAGCGGAGGCAGCAACCATGTTCAACTCCTCGGGGGTAGTCCGGGCATAGTACGAATCGTACTATACGACCGGATGCCGCCGGTCGTGCTTTCCGTCACTCACTCCCCGTCTTGAAAAACTTGAGCCCCGCTCCCGCCTGTACCCTCGCTCTCAGCGCCGTTTGCCTCGGGCAAGGGGCGAGTCACACAAAGTACGAACACAGAAGGTCAGAGAAGGACAGAGGTCCGGAGCAGATAAGGAGTAGCCTGGAACAGCCATCGATCGCCGTTCCGACCACAGTCTCCATCTTGCTTTGTCCAGAACCCATCGCAACCGCGATGACGGTGGTGCGAACAGGGTTGCATGGCCAATCAGCGGCATCGCAACCGTCGTTCACGGGGCCTCTTCGGCCAACCCATCCGCGAGGCGG
>Ga0163144_10017015_pt1 | contig 14848 bp, 10 predicted proteins | sample OliLak19BULKMAT1_FD_123175 | JGI IMG/M metagenome (GOLD analysis project Ga0163144, IMG submission 123175) | Freshwater microbial mat bacterial communities from Lake Vanda, McMurdo Dry Valleys, Antarctica - Oligotrophic Lake LV.19.BULKMAT1 | ecosystem: Environmental > Aquatic > Freshwater >... | reverse complement strand
GCGGGAAGGGGGGGGGGGTTGGGGAAGGCGACTGCGGCGGCCGGGGGGGGGGGGGGGGGGGGGGCGGTGGGGGGGGGTGCGCGGGGGGGGGGGGGGGGGGGGGGGGGACCGCCGATCCGAGCGACAACTGAGTTACCCGCCGGTGCACCAATTGTCCATACCCACACCAGGGCGTCATGCGGGGCTGGCCGCCACGGGTCCCGCATCTGCCATGCGCGCCGGGCAGGTCACTGGCTCTTGCGCTTTCGGTATCCACGCCTAATGTTGGCGCTTGTCAGGCCGGGCTGCCCCCACCCGGGAGCACCCACACCATATGTACCCTGTTCTCAGTCCCCCACCGCGCCGGGCGGCTTCGAGTCGAACGGCCACGAGGAGCCCAGAGCTGACAGGGCGCCTAGCCGGGTCGTTCTTGGTGACCTGCCAATCATGTGTCCCCCTTAGACTGCGCGCCTTGTGGAACTTGCCGCGTTCCTTTAGTGGGCATGTGGCACCCGCGCCCGCCCGAAGGCCGTCTCATATCGCTCGCTGGATCTGGATCCTCGTGGTCCTCCTGGTGCTCGCCGTGCCGCTTGTTGCGGAAACGGTGTCGGGAAAGCTCACCGTCTATGTCCTCAATGTTGGTCAAGGTGACGCCATTCTCATCGTTTGCCCGCACGGGACCCACCGGCTGCTCATAGATGCAGGGAACTACTCCAGAGCCGGGAAGGAGGCATTTCAGGCGCTGCTGACCAGGTTGGTGGGGATTGGCGATACGATCCAGGTGGTTGTCGCGAGCCACCCGCATGAGGACCACATCGGGAGCATGCATTGGGTCCTGTCCAACTTCCGAGTCATGAAGTTCATTGACAACGGGCAAGACTACACCTCGCGCCACAGGCAGATCCGAGCGCTGGCGGATTCCCTGACAAAGAGAAAGCGCCTCAAGTACTACGCAGCGGACCGCTTCCCCGCCTCGACGGTTGCCAAGTTTTGTACCGCCTCCAACATCGATGCGGAACTGCTTATCCCGTCCGGATTTGGCACCGCGACCGACCCAAACGACAACTCCGTGGTCGTCCTTGTGCGCTATAACGAGGTCAAACTTCTCTTCACTGGGGACGCCATGGAGGACGAAGAGTCCGAGCTCCTCAGCGATCCCGGGGTCGCGCACAAGCTAAAGGGTGCTGCATTCTACAAGGTCGGGCACCATGGCTCCGAAACCTCCTCAACCGCTGGTTTGGTCGCGGCTCTTGGGCTGCAGGTCGCGGCTGTGTCCTCCGGCTGTAAGGACATCCGCCCGAACGACGGCTACCGGCACCCGCGCGCAGTGGTGATCGACCGGCTCCAAGGTGCCATGGCGTCCGGGCCCGACCGGGCTACTCGGCAGGCGGCGGCCGGCCTTCCTGCCAGGAACAAATGGACTACCGTCACACTCAAGGAGCAGCTGTACGTTACCGCAGTGGACGGGACCATCGCAGTGGTATCCGACGGCCAGAAGGTAGAACGTGTACCCACAGGCGTGACTGATCCGCTCGCACCCTGCTCATGAGGAGCTAGGCCCCATGCCCACGGAGCTTGACGCGCTTCTGAAGTATTGCGCGGGCTACCGCGAAGTCTATGTCCAGTGCGCGCAGCAGGCCCACCATCTCGGTTGGTTCAGACGCCTGCTGGCGCACTCGTGGCTCGGGGAAATCAACGGACAGCTGCTGCGTCTTGAGCGGATGAGCGCCCGGCTCGAGGGTGCCGCCGGGGGGACCCAGGAACAGCGCGACGCCGCATGGCAATGCCTTCAGGACGTGGCTGCGGCCTTGAGTCCGGCGGCACTGCCGGGCGGTGAACCCGGCGCATCCGATATTCGCCCCGTCGCAAGTCGGCTGCTGGCCGTCCTGTCGTTTCTGGTGTTACAGATTCTTGGGGCGATCGCACTGTTCTGGTTTACGCTGGGGCTCATCGGGAACGCGGACCTCCAGACATTACTCACCCGGGAACAATGGGAAGAGCGAAGGGCCGCGCGGGCCGAGGTCGTCTACTACCGGGGGGCCGCCTCCGCGGCCATGGCCGCAGACATCCTCGCGACGAAGATCTGCCCGGCGGTCACTCCTGCCGCCCCTGTTGCACCTCCTGCCACCCGAGAGTGCCAGGATGCACGCCGGGCGGCCGATGCGACAGCACTGCGGGCGTCGATTGAGGAGCTGGTCGCGACCCTGGGAGCGATGCGTCTTGCGGACAGGGACCTCCGACTTGCGAACCGGTACCTCGATCAGGTGCTTGTAGCCCTGGACGACGGCTACCTGGATAGGGCGGCACGACATCTCGTGGACCTCGATACGGCGTTCGCGGGCGATCCTGGCGACGAGCCTCCTTCGTCGACATACCTCATTGTCCTTGGTAGCCTCCTCGGCATGCTCACGATCACCATTCACCTGAACTGGAAGTTTCGCAATCGCTGGGACACCGTCGGCTTCCTGCCGTGGTACGCTACCCGATTGGTAGCCGCGCCAATACTCTCGCTTGCCGCTCTTGGCCTGCTCTTTCAGGTGTCCTTCACCACCGATCTCACGGCCGCGTCGGACCTCAGCGCCCTGGGACTGCGTGGGGCGAATCCCCTGACGATTTTTGCCGTGGCCGTCATCAGTGGCCTTTTCAGTAATCGGGTGTACGACTGGTTGCGGGGAATCGTGGGGGCCGCGGGGAGCGGCTCGAGAAGCGCTCCCGGGTCTGACGGAAGCGGAGGAGGGGCACCTGCAGCTCCAAGTGGAGGAGGGGGAAGTAGTTCCACATGACCCGTGACCAGGGAGCCCCACAGGGGTACGTCCGGATGATCGTACCAGTCATCCTCCCGTCCCTGCTACTTTGTGCGGGTCTGCTTCTGGCTGTAACCCCCGAAGTGCTGGAGGCTGCTGAGCCTCCGGGCCCCGCGGGTGCCGCTCGGGATGCTCATCAGGCGCCTCGTCCCCAGATCGCGGTAGATCTTACGAATCAGGTGGTGGTCGGGCGTCTACCTTTTGATGTAGAGTTCGATTTGACAGGCTCGGTTCCAGGAGACACTCGGAGGATCGAAGTGGTGTGGTGGGATGTTACGGAGAAGATGAAAGGCTGCAGGCGTCCAAAGGGGACCCCACCGAAAGAGCGGGCCAGGGTGGAGGCCGCCTGCCGTTCGGCAACATACACCGGATTGTCAGCCGACCAAGGTCTGCTCGGGCATCGGACCTGGGAGACAGGAGGGCTTGCCTCCGGAAACAGTGTCAACTTTGTGATCCCGATCGCCGCGCTTGAGGCGGAGCATTCTTACGTATTTCACTTTGTGGTGCTGCGGTCCGTGTCTGCGGCTCGCTTGGACGGATATCGGGCTGCACTCCGACCGGCGCTGGAGGCAGTGTTCCAGGGCGCAGCCGGGCGGGACCTGACCTTGGAGCAGGTTGAGGGCGTTCGCCGACAGGCCCGTGAGCTGTTCGTGAAACTACTTGGGCCCTATGAAATCATTTCCAAGGACCCGGTGTTTTCCCCCGACGTCTCTGCGCGCGATGTGCTTCCGGCGCTGGCAGCACTCGTAGCCACGCCTATCCTAGTCGCCCTGGCAGACCGGGCCTCGATTCTCACCAACGACTTCGTGGACGCAACCGCGGACGTGAAGGCACGGCTGACCGCTCTCTCGTCCAGCGCTGTCGTCGACCGGCTGTTCAATGCGGCGCGAAATGACGCTGACCTCACCCGCCTGCTTGCAGAACAAACAGCCACCACCAGCCTTCTCGGGATGGATCCGGTGGAGATCCAGAGCCTTTCCCAGGGGCAGGAGAATGCATCCGCCCCCGATCTCGGCCAAGCCGCAAACATTGGTCAAGTGGATGGATTCGCGACGCGCTACCGGGCATTGCTGGAGCGGGTAGTGGATCTACGCAAGCTGATCCGGCTAATCGTCCGGATCGATGGACCTTATCAGGAGAAAGTGTCCAAGCTGGTTAAAGATAAGAAGCTGGGCCAGGCCGACCTGACGGCGGCCCGGGCGGTGATAGAAGAAGTCGGAGCACTCGAGAACCTCGTTACAAGTATCGGGAGCGCCATAGCTGCCGTGGAACGGATCCATCGCACGTTTGAGTCGGTGTCCGTTGGCCTCGAGGCCCTTGTGGCGCGGGTCGAGCTAAGCGTCCAAAACGTCGCGGTTGTAAGCAGCAATACGTACGGCGATTTCAACACGTTCTATAGTGACCATACCAGCGCCGACGCGGGCTTCCTTTATGCGTTTGGAGTCGACGCAGTCGTTCCGTATTTGGCCACCAACATCTACTTCAGGCCGGTCAACCGAGATGCCCCGCTGAGCCTGAAGGGAGGCTGGGGGCGCCGACTGTCCCTCACTATAGGCCTCACTGTCAAGAGTATCGAGGATGCCGCCGGAACCCGAAAGGACCTTTTCGGGAGCCAGGCCGGAGTCATCGGGATTGGCTATCGCGCCCGCGAAACCATCCGGCTGATGTTGGGTGGCCTGGTCTTCCGCAAGAAGGAGAAGAGCCCACTGCGTGGCAGCACCTCGCTTGCCGTCGACCCCTTCCTGGCAATGTCCTTTGACGTCGACGTTGGCAAGATCCCAGGCGTACTCGGTGGGGTGTTCAAATAGCGGAGGCACGGATGTCAGTGCGCATCACGAAGGAGCCAGTTGGCGAGCCAAAACACGTTGTGCTGCCGGCACAAGTGTCCGTGCGGCAAAGCGTGAAGAGCACTCGGACCCGGGAGAAAGCGACCTTCACCTATCGCCTGGACCCCCAGCACAATGTGATCTTTGCGTCTGAAGAGGAAAAGAGTACCAGCCGGAGCGAGACCGTCACCAACATCACTCAGGAGGTAGTTCACCGATTGCTGTTCAAGGCCAGGAGCGGCCAGCCAGACGTAGTCTTGGTGCTGGTCCACGAGGAGATTAGAGACGAAAGTGGGGCCTCGACGACGGCGATCTGGGGAGTGACGGTGTCATGATGGCACGCCGAGGGTTCCGTGTAGGAGCGGCCGTGGCGTTGATGCAGGCTGTCGTACTCGGCGTCGCGTGCTATGACCGCGATGACTACGACCTCTCCCCCACTGAGATCGAGAAAGCGCTCCGCGTAGAAGTCGCCGATAGCGCCAACGGGGCGCCCGTGAGCACCCTGCCGGCGGACGGCTTTTCTCGCCTCACGCTGGTGGCCTCCATCGATCGACTGGCCGATGCCAACCGGCGTACCTTGACCTTTACCACGAGTGCGGGGACCCTGTTCGGGGGGGTCTCGAACGGTCCATCCGTCACTGCGGTGGTGGATGCCGGGGGTCACGCTACTGTGGAGTTGCAGAGTGCGGCAGTGGTACAGGAGGTCCGCGTCCGCGTCGAACTCAAGGAAGCGGGGTTGGCGCGGGAGCTGGCGCTCCAGTTCGGGCCCGTCACTCCTGACAGTGTCATTCGCTTTATCCAGGTCCCTGCGACGCTTCCAGCCGATCAGGGAACGACCGGCGCCGTCATCGTTCAGGTTGCCGCCGCCATTCCAGCATCCCAGCGCATGGTGAACTTTACCACTTCCAACGGAAACTTCATTCAGAGCGGTGCCATCACCCCGCTGGTCGATAACTCGGCACGCATTGACCTCCGTGGCCCAATGAGTCTCGGGACGGCACGCATTCAAGCCAGTATCGCCGGTTTCGCCCGGGACACGGTGGTGACTTTCATACAGGCGCCGCCAGACACGATTCTCCTGGATGTGGGCCTCAGCGTGAAAACCGGTGCGGAAATCGCTGTTACCGCTCGCCTCCTGAGGGCCATTGGAACCGCGACCCAGGGGACCACCGTGCTCTTCGATGCGGTGGACGCCAACGGCCTCAGCGTGGGTTTCTTCCGTGCGGTGCAGGCGTCCAATACCGTCGGCCAGGCGCAAGCCATCTTCGCGGCCGTCGGCGTGTCAGCGCCAAGTACGGTGACCCTCAGGGCACAGGTGAGTGGTTCCACTCGAGTCGGTACCACCCAATTGCTCGTTGTACCCTGAGCTGATCCCGCTCGGCCACGTCTGTCGGGAGGACTGCCTGCCATGCGGCGTGAGCCGCCGGCCGGCCCATGTCCTTGGGTCGTCTCAGGTCCGACCACACCCGTCCCCAATCCGAGACACTCTCCCACCCCCACTTCACCCATCTCAAACCCCCACACCACCTTATCCCTCCAGCCACAACCGGCACACCGCTTGCGTTTCCTCCCCCCGCCAGCCCGGACCTACCCCACGATCCACCTCCGGAGCGGCCGCACCCGGTACTGGTTGCGGGGTACTGCGTGGTTCTCGCTGGGTCCGGCGCTTCGAGGCGCCCGCACGGCCTCCTTCCCAGCGAACCCCCGGCCAGGCTCGTGGCCCCTGCATCCACGAGCGATGGCGCCCCTGAGGCGCAGCAACGACAGGACGCCAACCAGGAACGGCCCCCGGGATATCCCGGGGGCCGTTGTGTGCTGGCTCGCGATGCCGCAGTGCAGGCTACCGCCCTACTTGAACGCCGGCGGTACCGGGAAGAACGTGTCAATCTGCTGCTTGGCGGTCCCGGTCGGGATGTTGATGAACTGGATCCCCTTGTCCTGGGCCAGCAGCGTGAGAATGTCCGCACTGCCGATGACGACCGGGTCCACCACGAAGCCGGTGCGCTTCTCGAACGACCGGTCGTTCCCCCAGTTCATCAGATCGTCCAGTATCCCCGGATGGGCGTTGTGACCGACGTCTGACAACCTGCCCCCGATCAGGGAGTGCACGATTTCGTGCGCCAGGGTCTCCCCGTACAGGCGGCCCAGCACCCGCATGGCCAGGTCCTTCTCCTGCGAGCTGACGCCACCGAGCGCTCGGATGGCCCGAACCACCTCGTTGGTCATCTCGTCAACGTGCTCGTTGGCGCCCCCGCCGACCGGATCATCATACGCCCCGGCGAAGACCACGATCAGCTCGTCGAAGAACTGCGGTCCAACCAGGGCGTTGATGCCGCCGCTTCCGTTGCGGTCCGTGGTATTGCCGTACAGCGACACGCCTGGCGGCGGATCCCCCATCAGCCTCGCGAGGGTGACATTGCTCGCCGCCGCCCCACCCGCCGCGAACTGCGCCGGCAACGCCTCGGTGAAGGGCGCCATGCGCCAGACCGTCCGCACGTTACTCTCACTCAGTATCGTGTCCGCCACGCGCTTCGCCGCGCCCAGGACCACCTCGATCTCCTCCGCGATCAGCCCATACCCCGTCAGCACCGCGGTGAAGGCGGGATCAACGTCCACCGAGACGAACTGCGGAATGTTGAGTTTGTACTTCTCGCTCTCGATCACCGTGCCCGATGCGTCCAGCAGCTCCACGTCAATGAAGGTGTCGCCTGGCATCAGGCCGGTGACGTCGGCACGGAGGCCGGTCTGCACCTTGGCACTGCCCGCCAGCGTATAGTGCCCCGTCTGGTCCGGCGGCACACTCCAGCGCGCCGAACCCCCGGCAGGCGCATTCCGCAACTGCACCTTGAGGACAATCTGTCCGCTCTTGTCTCCCCGGCGCGGGTTGAACGACCGGTTCTGCGGGTCGTGGGTAGCCGGCACCGGCACGATGAATGAGCGCGGGTTCCGGTCCTCGAACTCGGCCGGATCCCCGCCCACCGTCACCTTCACCCCGCCCGCGCCGGTGGCCGCCTCGATAGTGCTGCCCGGAATGAACTTCGCCGTATCGATCGCGGCGTTGATCGCCGCATTCTCGTGCGGCGCCTCTGCCTGGGCGCTGTCCGGGTTCATCGCCGCCAGCACCTCCTTCGCGGCTTTGGCCCCTTCCTGTGGCGAGGCCAGGCCCTTGTCCACCGCGCCCTTGATGGAGGCCAGCTTCTGGTCGGCGGTCTTTGTGGCCTGCTCCGCCTTCGCCAGCTTGGCCATCTCCAGCGCTGCCGCTTGGTTGCCAAAGTTGGTGGCCAGACCAGCCGCGGTGGTGAGCGCCGCCGCCGCGTTGGCCTGCGTACCCGCCAGGCCAGCCATGTCGCGGAAGGCGCTGGCAGTCGTGACCGCGTTCAGCACCCCCTGCAGGCCACTGGGGGCCGGAGCCTCCGCGGCATTCTGCAGGCTGATGATCGTAGCCGGCAGCGGTGTCGGTGTCAGCGCCGGCGTCGGATCCGCACGGCGGCTCATGAGCAGGCTCGGGTCCAGGCTGCCCAACTCCGGCTCCTTGTCGTTCAGCACCCAATCCAGGTTGCCGAAATGCTCTTCCAATGCCACGCACTCATCCATGATCGTCTGGGCATACAACCCATCGGTGGGCAGGCTGACCAGCACGGGATCGGCCACCGGCTCCCTGGTGGCGTACACATTGTAGAGGTCGCCGGAGCTGGCCACCTGCCCGTAGCCGATGAAGGAGGCCGCGCCTACGCGGTAGACCAGGCTGTTGCCGATGATGCCGATCGGCTCGCGGTCCACCACCGAGGCCAGGCTCACGCTGTTGGTGCCAGGGATGTAGAAGCCGTCCAGCATCATCAGGAGCCGGTCCCGGTCCATCCGCCACCAGATCGCCTTGTGGTAGTACTCCACATGCTCGTTGAGGTGTTCAAGCAGCTGGTCTACGCTGCGACGAATCTCCAGCCGCTCGTCCACCCGCTCCCAGCTATCCAGCGGCACAGCCACGGTGGCCAGGCTGGGGGTGCCGCTCTCGGCATTCACCAGGTCGTTGGTGCCGGTCCGGCCTTCCACGGCACGCTCGAAGCGCGCGGTATTGTAGACCAGCGAAATCCGGGTCAGATTGGCGACCGACCCCGGCGGCAGTCCCAGGAAGGGCACCACCGTGATCTGCACCATGTCCCGGCGCCGGAGCCCGCCCAGCGCCTCCGCCGGCACCGAGAAGTCGATCCGGACACTGTGGTTGAACCCGTACCGGGTGGCCAGGGTGCAGTCGGCATGCAGCAGCCGGTTGCCGACCTTGAGGGTCAGCCGGTTGGCCCAGCGCGCCGCCATCCCCGGCGCGTGTTCGGCCTGAAATACCCGCTCCCGCTGCGCCGGGCTTTGCCCGCTGAGAATGGAGAAGATGCCCAGCGCGGGAGACCCGAGCAGGGGCTGCACCACCCGCCACAGTGACACATCGAATCCGCCGTCTGCGGTGTCCCGGGGGCGCTCCACACCGAGGTTCACGTAGATGGACCCCCGGAGGTAGGTGAGCCGCTGCCCCGCCCGCGGGCCCGCCTCGATGTCCGAGGTGGTGAAATTGGTGAGTACATCCTTCAGGTGACTCAACGCCCGGGAATAGCGCATCGAACGGATCGAGGCCTGGATGCTCTCCCGCCAGCGGTAGGCCCGCTGCAGGTCAAAGGGCCGGATGGCGAAGGGCACAAAGACGCACTCGCGGGCCCCGGCAAACTCGGTATTCACCTTGAGGTGCCGGAGGATCTGGTAGTAGATGACGGTCAGCGAGTGGGCGTAATTGGCGTTGCGGATCACTTCGGTGGTGCCGGTCACCGTCTCGTCCTGCGAGATCTCGTTCACCACCGTACTCTCGAACTTGCGCAAGGCGTCACCGTGCCGCCGAATCGCGTCCCGGAGCCGTTGATCCTCGCTCGCGGTGGTGTGGCGGCCGCCCTCCTGATGCGAGCTGCTGCGCGCGGTGGCGGCGCCGCCGCCGATCCCGCCGAGCACGCCCAAACCAAAGAAGCCGATGCCGCCGGCAACGGCCGCGGTACTCGATGTTGAGCCGCCCGTGGCCCATTCGCTCAGGTTGGCCGCCACGTGGTCCGCATAGTCGCGTTCGCGCACGGTGGTGTCGTTCTCGTCATCCCGCAGCCGGGTCACCTCGGTGCGCTGGGCTCGCTCGCTCCGCTCCCATTCGATCTTCTGGATGCGTTTGGCCTGCCGGGGTGCCAGGGTCAGGGTCTTGGCCACGTTCCCCAGGGAGTACCCGTTGGAGCGCCAGCGGACCCGGTACTCGAGGATGTGGCCGAGGGCCACGGACGTGGCCTGGTATTGGGCGATGTCATCTTCCCACTGCAGCGGGGTCTGGGCATTCATGACACCGCGGCCGACCGGCAGCCGACCGAGGAGGTCCTGGTACCGGCGGACCAGGGTGTGCCGCACCGGCGCGGAGGCCTCGGCCATGGCTGTGAGCCTGGCGGTGCCGCTGCTGGTACGGAAAAGACCGGCTATCCCGCCGCTGCGGGCAGGAGAGGCGGCACTGTCACCTTCCAGGGTCAGTTGCTTGAGACCCCGAACATTCACCGAGGCCATCGCCCCGATCTCGGGTTGCGTAATGCGGGCGATGACCGAGAAGCTCCTCTCGCTCAGCACCCGCTCCGGATTGCTGAATGGCTTGCAGAAGGCGCCCGGATCCTCGCTGTAGATGGCGGGGTTGTTGGCCAGCTCTGCCTCCGTCACATCGGATGGCACCTTGCGTTCGCAACTGCACGCCGGCTCCCGGGTCGAGGCCACGGCCACGCCCTTCGCCGCCAGTGCTGGGAGGGCGATCACGATCGGCCGGTGTTCTGCCACGTCCAGATCGTCCGGCACGAACCCCAGCACCTGGGCTGGGCCGTTGAGCCACCAGAGCCAGCCGATCGTCTTGACGCGGTTGAACCTGGCGGTGAGGGTGCCGTTCACGGCCAGGTGGGCCGGCTCCCATTCCAGCCGGCCGAGCATGCCCAGATCCTGCCCGGTCACCTCGATGGAACTGATGCGCGTGCCGCCGCTCTGCAGCAGCGCATCGACACCGCTCTTATCCAGTGCTATGGCGTTCTTCACCGCGGAAACCACGACGGATGAGCGGGCGTAGTCGAGCGCCGTTGTCCCGGTGGCCAATAGCGTGACCATGCGGGTGGTGCTGCGCAGTGCCGGGTCGTCGGGGAGGGCCTGATGATCCGGCTTGGCGATCTTCTGGATGTCGTCCTGGGTCAGCGTGAGTGTGACCACGCCGTCCGCCCGAGCTGGAAGGGTGCGGAAGAAGAGCCGGGTGCCGTCGGCGGACAGCGCGCCGGCCTGGACGCTGGGGGGATCGGCGGCGTCGGTCAGCTCGAGCGTCCCTTTCAGCGCCTGGTCCAGGCCCAGGCGCATCGTCTGCGACACCGGACCCTCGGCCTCCTCGTCAGCGGTCTCGGCGACCTTGGGCAGTTCTCTTGAGTAGACGACCTCCACGGTGATGAAGCGTTTGAGGTCCGGAATCACCGACCCCGCCTCCGGGGCGACGCTCAACTGGATGTTCATGGCTAACTCTCCGTCCGAAGGTGTCAGTGCCAGGTCTAGACCCGTTCGGTCGGAACAGTGATTGAGGGGGGTTACTCAGGCGTTACGACTTTGTAGCGGCCGTCCCTGACGACCAGGCGTCCGACGAGAAGCACTCAGGGGCTGCTACCGCCCCCGGGCCACCGTCCCGTTCCGGGCCACCGTCCCGTTTTGAGGACACTTCCCCCTATTCCCGCCGCCGCCACCCCCAATTCCGCGGCTCCGGCCCAGAACATTGACGCCGCGCCCCCCAACCCTGACGCCCGACCTCCCGGCCCTGCCGGCTAACCTCTCCACATTTCCGGTCCGTCTCCAGGTCCTGACGGCGCGTTGCCCCGCATTTCCGGGCGGTCTCCGTGTTCTGACGGTAATCCCTCCCCATTTCCGGCCAACCTCCAAGCCCCGACGGCGAACATCTCCACATTTCCGGTCCACCTCCCAGGCCTGACGGCGCGTTGCCCCGCACTTCCGGTCAACCTCCATGTCCTGACAGTGAATCCCTCCCCATTGCCGGCCGACCCCCGGGCCCTGACGGCGAACATCTCCACATTGCCGGTGCACCTACCAGCCCTGACAACGCGTTGCTCCGCATTGCCCGCGCGTTTCCCGTCTCTGATGGTGCATTGCACCGCGCTTCCGGTCGTGCCCCCACCATTGCCTAACACGCCGTCCGGCCGTGGCACGCAAGTCGCATGGCGGACCTCCAGCCGGGCACCGGTGCGGGCCGGATCCTGGCTGGAGTTGCCGAGCTTCCCGAACGGCCCGGCAGCAGTGTCCACTATGATGTTCACCTTTGCAGGAGAGTTTGTATGCGTATCCACAATCGCTTGCGTCTCGACATGGCCGCCCGGGCGGCGGAGTTCTGCCGCACCCATCCGGACGACGATCCCCAGTCCAGTGCGGTGGCCAACCGGCTCATCGAGCTGGTCAACCGCGCCGAGAACCTGACCCAGCAGCAGCGGTCGGGTCAGGTCACCGCCGCGGCGGCGGTCAGTCAGAAGGCCGACATCCGCGTTCTCATCGAACGCGACCTGGCGGCCCTGATCGGCGCCGCCAAGGTCGCCTCCAAGGTCGCCTCCAAGGAGCATCCGGATCTCACGGTCCATCGCCGGATGCCGCATCCCAAGACCAACGAATCCAACTTCCTCACCATCGCGCGGGTGGCCGCCGCCGAGGCGAGGGCGGCCCGAGAACTGCTCGCACCGTTCGGGCTGGGTGACAAGCTGCTGGATTCGCTCGAGACGCGGATCGCCGCCTACGAGGCCGCACTCGGCCGGCAGCGGAACGCCCTCACCTCCCAGGTCGGAGCTGGCGCCGAACTGGAAGGGGTCGCCGCCGCCATCATGGATGTGGTCAGGAACCTCGACGCGCTCTACCGTGTCCGGTTCGGAGACGATCTGGAGCTGAAGGCGGCCTGGAAGAGCGCCCGCAACGTCGCCTGGCCCAGCAATGCACCGGCTCCCGAACCGGGTCCCGCCATTGATCCGGGTCAGGCCGCATGAACGGTCCCACCGAGACGTCGGCGGCACCGGCCCCCTGGTCTCCTCCCCGGAGGCCAGGGGACACCGCTGTGCGGCGGCCTCGTCATCTTTCCTCCCGCGCCTAGTCCATCACACCGCAATCGCGGACCGCAGAGAAATGCGCCGCTCGGCAGGATACTGCTGAGCCAGCTGCTGCGAGGTGGTGTACTGTGTCTGCCTCACCGCCCGTATCCCTGTATTGACCTAAGTACGCCAATGGCGTAGTTTCCCATGCGCTTCGTCGAAACCCCGGTCTTCACCGCCGAGCTGCGGGGACTCCTCCCGGAGGAGCAGTACCAGGCACTGCAGGTGGCCCTGATGCTCCGCCCGGAGCAGGGGCCCGTCATCCCGGGCGGAGGGGGACTGCGGAAGATGCGCTGGGGGTGGGCTCATCGCGGGAAGCGCGGCGGGCTCCGGGTGATCTACTACTGGGAGCCGGAGGGAGCCGCATTCTATATGCTGTTCATCATGCTGTTCATCTACGCCAAGAATGCCCAGGAGGAGCTGACCGCCCAGCAGGTCCGGGTGCTCCGCCAGCTTGTCAGGGAGGAATTCCGATGAAAGCCGCCGACTTCAAGAAACTCGTCACCAGCGTCAAGCAAGCCGGTCGCATCCGCCGGGGAGAGGCCCGCGCCGCCCGGGTGAAGGTGTTCAAGCCCGCCAACATCCGCGCCATCCGGGACCAATTGAGGCAGACCCAGGTGGAGTTTGCCTACATGATCGGAGTGAGCCCGGCCACCCTGCGCAACTGGGAACAGGGGCGACGAATGCCGGACGGTCCGGCGCAGGCGCTCCTGCGCGTCGCGGCGGCGGACCCCCAGGCGGTGGCCAAGGCGCTCAGCGCCTGAGGACAGCCAGGCCCACCCGGGACAGACCCCAGGGCGGACCCGACCAACTGTCCCGGTGTCTCCGTTCGGACTACTCGTTTATGGGACACTCCCGACCCGCCCCCTCCGCCGCACCCCTCGATTCAGCCCCCGCACCCGCCCCCTAAGATCCGTAACGTCAACAACTGCCCACCGGATAACGACACCGCACAGACCGTGTCAGGCGCCGCGGCACACTCTTCGCACCAACCCCCGCAATCAACCTGAAATCGGAGCCCTAGCCGTCTAACCGTCCAACCGCCTAACCGCCCTTATGCGCTTCACCATCCGCCTCAAGTTCGACGCCGCCCAGCGGGCCCTCGCCTTCTGCCGCGACCGTCCCGATCCCAATCCCGCCGCGGCCCCCTCGGTCGCCCGGCTCGGCCAGCTCCTGGACGAGGCAGCCGCCCAGGAGGCCGCGCAGGCTCGGTGCCGCAACGCCGCCGCCGCGGCACGCACCGAACGGGACCACTACCTCGAACGGATTCGTAACCGGGCGTCCGACCTGGTGCACCTGGCCTCGTCGGCCGCCGTACAGGAGGGCATCGTCGCCCTGAACCTCAGGCTTCCCATGCGGCGCGGCACTCGGCTGGGATTCATTGCGGAGGTGAGGCACACCCTGACGGTGGCCCGCGGGCACGAGGAACTGCTCTGTCGCTACGGCCTGCCCGTCAGCCTGTTGGGGAACCTCGAAGCCGATCTCATCTCCTATGAGGCCGCCGAGCAGTGCGGGGCGGGGCACGACGCGGAGCGGATCGAGAGCACCGGCACCCTCGCCGCCCTGGGCCTGGAGGCCCACAAGCTCATCCGTCACCTCGATGCCCTCAACCGGATCCGCTTCTCCGACAACCCCGCCGCCGCCGACGCCTGGCGCGCCGCCCGGGCGGTGCAGTGGCCGGGCGCGGGAGTCGCCCCTGCGCGGCCTCTCGTCGGACGCCTGGCCGCAAGGCCGGACGCGGCAGTCGCCCCTGCGCGCCTCTCGTCGGACGCCTGGCCGCAAGGCCGGACGCGGCAGTCGCCCCTGCGCGCCTCTCGTCGGACGCCTGGCCGCAAGGCCGGACGCGGCAGTCGCCCCTGCGCGCCTTTCGTCGGACGCCTGGCCGCAAGGGATCGGTGAGAACGCCGAGCGGCGGGCGACGTCCTTCCTCGCTGCGCGCAGGGGCTGCCTGCCTGCTAGGGAAGCTCTGAATAAGTCTCTCGACACGCCGGGCACAAGTTCCGATATTGGGGTGGTGCCGGTGCCATGACCTCAATGGGGAGCCCAGAGCGATGAGCGCACAACGGACGTTTGCGTC
>Ga0163144_10017012_pt1 | contig 14851 bp, 11 predicted proteins | sample OliLak19BULKMAT1_FD_123175 | JGI IMG/M metagenome (GOLD analysis project Ga0163144, IMG submission 123175) | Freshwater microbial mat bacterial communities from Lake Vanda, McMurdo Dry Valleys, Antarctica - Oligotrophic Lake LV.19.BULKMAT1 | ecosystem: Environmental > Aquatic > Freshwater >... | reverse complement strand
GGACCGCCTGGATGTCTTGGTTAATACCATTACTGATTTTATATTAGTCCATAACATTTGGTATAATGCCGATCAAGTACAAATTATAATTGGACTAAAAGATATGAGGCATCGGTATAACCCGGGACCAAATCATTCGGGCAGAATCGCCTGGAGGATTTGCGTCCGCCCTTTGGGCAAAAGTTGCAGGTTTGCTGCAAATTTTGGGTTTAATTCTTTACAGGCTTTGTCAGGGTTTTAAACCCTGACAAAGTTTTCCTCCTGGACTTTTGTTGAATTGTGTTCGTTTTTATGCTTTAAACTCAAGTTCTGCCCCTTGGTTCCGTTCCTTATTTTATATGATAGTATGGGCTAATTGACTATCTTCGCGCCTCAAAAAATTATAGGTACATTTTATGTTGCAAAAAATCAGAAACATTGCCATTATCGCTCACGTAGATCATGGAAAAACAACCCTCGTTGACAAGATACTTCACCAGTGCCAGCTTTTCCGGGAGAACCAGGAAACAGGAGAACTGATCCTTGATAATAACGACCTCGAGCGCGAACGTGGAATTACCATTCTGGCAAAGAACGTTTCGGTACAATACAAGGAGAACAAGATCAATATTATTGACACTCCGGGCCACGCAGACTTTGGAGGAGAAGTGGAGCGCGTATTGAACATGGCAGATGGAGTTCTACTTTTGGTAGATGCATTTGAAGGCCCCATGCCCCAGACACGTTTTGTTCTTCAAAAAGCATTGATGCATGGTTTGAAAGCGATCGTTGTTATTAATAAGGTCGATAAACCAAATTGTCGTCCGGATGAAATTCATGACGGAGTATTTGAACTTTTCTTTAACCTGGGTGCTACAGAGGAACAATTAAATTTCCCTACCATTTACGGTTCTTCCAAACAAGGTTGGATGAGCAAAGACTGGAAAAAGCCAACCACTGATATTCTTCCTTTGCTGGATGGAATCCTAGAGCATATCCCATCCGCACCATCGCGCGAAGGAACATTGCAAATGCAGATCACCTCATTGGATTATTCATCGTTCATTGGACGTATCGCAGTAGGACGTGTATTCCGGGGAGAAATAAAAGAGAACATGCCGTTTTCGCTTGTTAAGCGGGATGGCAGAATAATTAAATCAAGGATCAAGGAGATATTTACATTCGATGGACTTGCAAAGAAAAAAGCAACCATTGTAAAATCGGGTGACATCTGTGCAGTTACTGGTATCGAAGGTTTTGACATTGGAGATACCATTGCAGATTTTGAAAATCCGGAAGGACTGACTCCAATTGCGATTGATGAGCCAACGATGAGCATGCTTTTCACGATCAACACCTCTCCTTTCTTCGGAAAAGACGGAAAATTTGTTACGTCAAGGCATTTGAAGGAAAGATTGGATAAAGAACTGGAAAAAAACCTGGCGCTTCGCGTAGAAGAAACCGGTTCTCCGGATTCTTACATGGTATTCGGAAGAGGAATCCTTCATTTGGCAATTCTCATTGAAACCATGAGAAGAGAAGGGTATGAGTTACAAGTTGGCCAGCCGCAGGTTATTATCAAAGAAATTGACGGAGTAAAAAATGAGCCTATCGAAGTTCTTACGGTGGATGTTCCGGAGGAATATACCGGTAAGGTTATCGAATTTGTAAGTCAGCGTAAAGGCGAAATGCTTTCGATGGAGCCTAAGGGAGATCTTACCCGTTTGGAATTTGACATTCCTGCACGCGGACTCATAGGACTTAGAAATGCAATTCTTACTTCTACTGCAGGAGAAGCCATCATGGCCCATCGCTTCAAAGCGTTTGAGCCCTGGAAAGGAACTATTCCCGGCAGAATTTCCGGAGTTCTTATTTCAAAAGAAAAAGGGCCCGCTATTGCGTATTCGATCGACAGGCTGCAGGACAGAGGAAAATATTTTGTTGAACCGGGAGATGAAATTTATTCCGGACAAGTGATCGGAGAGCATATACGTCCCGATGATCTGACAATCAATATCTGTACAGAAAAGAAGCTTACCAATATGCGTGCTACAGGAAGTGAAGATAAAATGCGCATTGCCCCTAAAACCAAGTTCTCTCTCGAAGAAGCCATGGAATATATCCAGAAAGATGAATTGGTAGAGGTAACTCCAAAGCACATCCGTATGCGGAAGATCGTGCTGGATGAGAATGAAAGGAAGCGTACGGAGAAGAAATAAGTGAAGCCCCGGCCCTAAAGGGGGGAGGTAATGTAAAGTCCCTTTAGGGATTTAGGGCAATTGTTCAGATGCAACTAAAAGCCATCACATCTTATCTAGAGAGCATAGCTCCTCTGTCCTTGCAGGAAGAGTATGATAATTCCGGATTAATTATTGGCAATGAAGAAAACGAAGTAACAGGGGCTCTTATTTGCCTGGATTCTACAGAGGCTGTTGTGGATGAAGCGATTAAGAGAAATTGTAACCTGATTATCGCCCATCATCCGATTATTTTCAGCGGCTTAAAAAAGATTACTGGAAAAAATTATGTGGAGCGCGTAGTGCTCAAAGCCATCCAACACAATATTTCAATTTATGCAATTCACACCAATCTGGATAGTGTATTGCAAGGCGTGAATAAAAAGATATGTGATAAGTTGGGGTTGGAGAAGTGTAAAATACTTTTGCCTCACCCCCAGCCCCTCTCCCAAAGGAGAGGGGAGAGTGGAGCCGGAATGATCGGCACTCTTTCCAAACCCATGACCGAAATTGCTTTTCTGAATAAAGTAAAGAAGACAATGAAAGCAGGTTGTCTGCGTTATACCGGATTGCGAGGCAAAAAAGTGCAGAAAGTGGCAGTTTGCGGAGGCTCCGGAAGTTTTCTTTTAAAGGATGCAATTACAGCCAAAGCGGATGTTTTTTTAACGGCTGATTTCAAGTACCATCAGTTCTTTGATGCTGATAATAAGATAGTTATAGCCGATATAGGCCACTATGAAAGCGAGCAGTTCACCGGGGAATTAATACGCGACTTATTATCCCGATTAATCAGGGATCCGTCCTATGGCGGAAAGAAAAAATTTCCTATATTCGCGACCCATTTAACGGAAATAAATACTAATCCCGTAAATTATCTATAACATGGCAAAAGAATCACTTTCAGAAAGAGAAAAAATCGACACATCTGTAGAAAACAAGCTTAGCGCTCTTTTCGAACTTCAGGTTATTGATTCTAAGATCGATAAGATCCGCACCATTCGTGGAGAACTTCCTATTGAAATTAAAGAACTGGAAGATTCTGTAGAAGCGCTTGCAACCCGTTTTGAAAAAATGAATGAGGAATACCGGGCCAGCGAAACTGTTATTACCGATAAAAAGAATTTGATGAAAGAGGCGGAGGTGATGATCAAGAAATATAAATCTCAGCAAAGCAAAGTGCGTAATAACCGTGAGTATGAATCCCTCACCAAAGAGATCGAATACCAAACATTGGAAATTCAGCTTGCTGAAAGAAAGATAAAAGACTTTAAAGCATCTCTTACCACCAAGAAAGAACAATTGGAGCAATCGGAAGAAGAGCTGAAAGAAAGAAAGAACAGGCTAAAAGAAAAACAAGGTGAACTGGATGAGATCATAGCAGAAACAGAAAAAGAAGAAACTGCATTGTTGAAACGTTCAAAGACCGCTGAAGCATTGATTGAAGAACGTCTTCTGAATAACTACAAACGTATCCGTTCTAACACACGTAATGGCCTTGCGGTTGTTCCTGTTGAGCGTGATGCATGTGGAGGCTGCTTTTCAAAGATCCCACCACAACGCCAATTGGATATTAAAACACACAAGAAATTATTGGTGTGCGAACATTGCGGACGCGTGTTAGTTGCTCCGGACATCGCTGATAAAATGAAGGAAGTAGCGTAAGCTTACAATTTATTGATAGTGATAAAAACCCTGGCATTGCGTCAGGGTTTTTTATTTTACTTGAGGAGGCTGATATTCCCAGTCCTGCTAATCTCTTCCCCCGTTGTAAGCACTGCATGCAGGTGGAAAGTGAATACGGCAGTACGCTCAGGTTTTCCTCTGTAAGTGCCATCCCATGTTAAAGTTCCCCAGCCAGAGGCTGGTCCGCCCGTGGCGGAGAAGACCTTTTCACCCCAGCGGTTGTAAATAATAAATGAAACAGTATGAATGCAGTCTAAACTTCCAAAGTAAACCTGAAACAAATCATTCTCCCCGTCATTGTTTGGCGAGAAAGCATTGGGGATATACAATTGTTCCGCAGCGCAGTCCAGTTCAACGAGTATTTTTACGCAGGCAGAATCAGAACATCCTCCTGCATCCGTTACCGTTACACAATAAATTGTAGTGCTGCCCGGAGCTGCATCCGAATTGGCACAGGTAGAACAACTTAATCCATTGGAAGGAGACCATGCATATGTACCGCTTCCCGTTGCTGAAAGTGTGGTGCTTGCTCCCGGTGCAATAAGAGTGGGAGAGGCAGCAGCGGTTACAGAAGGCCCGGGTGTTTGTGTCACGCTTACTGTTTGCATTTGTGTGCAGCCGTTGGCATCTGTCACAGTTGCAGAATAACTTCCCGCAGTAAGACCTGTTGCGGTTTGAGAATTCTGCCCGTTGTCCCAACTATAAGTAAGTGGATTTGTTCCACCGCTTGCATTGGCAGTTGCGGTTCCATTGCTGGAAGCACAGGCGGCTTGGGTGGCAGAAACAGTTATGCTGAATGTGCTGCTGGAAGTTACTGAAACAGTTTGTGTAATGGTACATCCTGCCCCATCGGTGATTGTTGCTGTATAATTTCCGGGAGCGAGCCCTGTTGCCACTGAAGTGCTTTGTCCGTTATCCCACACATAAGTTAAAGGATTTGTACCACCGCTGGCATTGGCTGTAGCGGTTCCGAAATTACCGGTACAACCCGCCTGGGTGGAAGAAACAGTTACGCTTAATGTGCTGTTAGAGCTTATTGTGACAGTTTGTGTGATGCTGCATCCGCTTGCATCAGTCACAGTTGCTGAATAGTTGCCGGCTGCAAGTCCTGTGGCAATAGAAGTGGTTTGTCCGTTGTTCCAATTATAAGTAAAAGGAGAAGTTCCGCTGCTGGGAGTTATTGTTGCTGTGGCATTATTACCTGTACAACTCGCTGTTGTTGTTGACACTGATGCAACTATGGAGCCAATGGTAAGGGATTGTGTGATAGAATCTTTGCTGCCTGTACAATTAATAACTAATAAACTGACGGTAAAGATACCGTTGGTTGAATACGTATGTGAAGGATTGATCAGCGTAGAAGTGTCATTCACTCCTCCTCCGAAGTTCCAGAGATAGGATTTAATTTCGTTGCGGCCTGGAGTACTGGTGTTGGTAAAGTTAACAGTAACAGGTGCACAGCCTGTGGAAGCGCTGGGAGTAAATCCTGCAGTAGGTTTGTCGGGCCTGTAACGCCAAAGATCATTGATTGAATTAAGTAATGAACCGGAAGTTCCGCCAAACATATAAAAATGTGTAGCCGTGCGCCATGGACTTCCGCCTTTTCTGGCTCCCGGAACATTTGTAGGTGAGCTCACTCCCATTGTGCCATATGTTCCGGTTTGATTGGGCAGATTAGTACCACTCACCCACGTCCATCTGCCGGTGGCAATGCTGTATCTCCATAGATCATTTACCATCGTGCTGTGCGGCCCTGTGCCAAATACCCATAAGTTACCACAATCATCAGTCCATCTTATCCTTACTTCTCTGCCTGATCCCGGAACATTTGCAGCAGCTTCTACGCATTTGGTGCCGTACACTGCCGGTTGATTTTGCGCATTTGGCCCTGCAAGCCAGGTCCATTGATCTGTGGTGGAATTGTACTTCCAAACATCATTTAATTCATTGGCAGGGTAATCTGCATTGCCGCCAAAAAGAAGAAATTCACCATTCAGTTGCTTGCCGCTTGCGTAAACAAATCTTCCTCCGGGGGTATTAGTGGTAGAACCTACTCCCTTTGTGCCATAGACTGCCGGCTGAAAAGAGGTGTTAGGCCCACTCATCCAGGTCCACTCATTAGTTCCTACATCAAATTTCCATACATCACTTAATCCTCCATTTGTGCTCGCTCCGTTGCAACTTCCATTACAAGCTTGTCCCCCAAAAAACCATAAGTTGCCGGCTGCATCTTTCCAGGAACAAGAAACTTCAGCTCTTGTGCCGGGCTCATTGGTTGGTGCTGCTACGCCTTTGACGCCATATACAGGAGCAAAACAGGAACAATTACCCGGGCCTTTCATCCAGGTCCAATCGGCAGTTCCAATATTGTATCTCCACAGATTCCCATCCCACCCACTCTGGACTCCGGCATATACCCATAGATTGTTATTATTATCTGTCCAGGTGAGTGCCCCGAAACCATGTCCTCCCGGATAATTATTAACAGATGGGATCCCCTGTACTCCCCAGCTTACACCCCGGTTATCCATCCATGTCCACATGTTTGTAGCAGGATCATATTTCCAGAAATAGCCATATTCTGTGAGCAGCCAGAAAATTCCATTGTTATCCGTCCACTCTGCCGATTCATAGGCTGCTCCGGGTGTATTAGCAATATTGGGAACACCTTGCGTACCTAATACAGCAGTTGCATTGGTGGTATTGCTGCCTTTCATCCATGTCCATTCATTATACTGGGCAAACGTGGAGCAGGGAAGTATAACAACAACTAAAAAAAGTGCAAAATTTTTCAACACGTTCAAGTACATTTTTTTTGTTCTGCAATAGTAAAAAAATTATCATGGTAAACAGATGCTGAAACATAGAAGCATTACAAATCCTACCGCTAATGCATACACGTATGTAATGAGTAAAAGGTTGGGTAAATTTACTGTATAAGCAGACTTAACATTGTTCCTGCTGAAATTATTAAGCCCTTGTTTGTAACATCCTTTTGCTTTTGGTTTTGAAAATAATATCTTTGGGCAAACCAACACCATACAACAGGTATGAAGTTTATCTCCTCCATAGTATTGATCCTGGCGATCCCCTGTATATTAAAGGCTCAGAATATCGGTATCGGGGCGGATGTGATGTATAATTTTCAAACAGAAAGCCTCGGTGCGGGAGCACGGGTAAGTATTTTTCCCAACCGTACTATCAGCTTTGTACCTCAGTTCTCGTATTATCCCGGCTTCAATAAAATTCATGAATATTATTTGGGACTCGCGCTTGAATACAAAGTTTTACGATTGAAAACATTTAATTTTTACCTGTTGGGGCATGGTGCTTATAATTCCTGGCTAAACCATGAATCATCTGAAATGACAGGTGCCCAGCAAACAAATTGGAATTTGGAAGTGGGCATTGGAGTGACAACAAACCGCTGCCTGCGGCCATTTTTAGAGTACCGGTATAATGCTAAATTTCAGGAAACTCATTTACGTTTGGGAATATTGTACATTTTTGGATGCAAAGGAGGCGGGAAAGGTAAGGGCAGCAAAAATAAATTATGCCCGGCTTATGACTGATCTTTTAAAAGATTAATTAAACTGTAACTTTTATATACTCATGCTCGTCCCATAATGAGAAACAGGCATGGAGCCGGAGGTAGTTAAAAATCAATTTAAAATAATAGTATGAAAAATATCCTGAAACTTTTCTCCCTTTTGATCATCCTGACGGTGGTTTTTACTACTTCGGGTTGCAAAAAAGACAGGATACAACAGCAGCTAAATGCATATAGTCCCATAAACACATACCTCGATGCAAAAAAGCAAGCAGAGCAGGAATTTATTATTGACACTGCCGGTTCCGGCCCTATCATTGGAAATCAGGGAACTAAAATATGGATAGGAAAGGAATGTTTGATGTTTCCCAATGGTGATAGCGTGAGCTGGCCATTTACCGTGACGCTGGTGGAGCTGTACACACCCAAGGACATGATCTATTACCAACAGCTAACGGTGGCTTCGGGCAACACGAATATTATGAAAACAGATGGGGAAGTAAGGATAAGAGCATTTAAAAATGGTACTGAATTACTTTTGAAGCCGGATCCATGTATGATGCAGATAGAAATGCCCAACGCAAGCCCCCAGGCAGGCATGCGCGTTTTTTATGGCTTTGGTTCAGGATCGGGTTCCGATTGGACGGATAATCCATCCAGCTTAGGAGTGACTACTACCATCAGCCCTGCTTTTACAACCACTGCGTATGGTTATTCTGCTTCTATTGCTATTCTTGGCTGGATCAATTGCGGATCATTGGCCGGCAGCACTCCTGCGGCAACTTTAACATTTGCCTCTACAGTGGATGATCTGACTAATGTTGGAATATTTATTTATTTTCCTGCTACCAAAACAGTGATGCAAGCGTATAACGTAGCATCCGGAGCAATTCCTCACGGCTCATCCGTAAAGATCATTGCCATGGGAATTAATGCAAGCGGAGACTTGTTTAGCTATGAGGAAACCAAAACAGTGAACTCGAACCAGCAGATAGATATTACCCTGAGTGCCACCACCGATGCGGCTCTTACCTCCGCACTTGACGCGTTGTAGCTGGCAGTTTGTTTCCAGCTATTGTGGGAGGAATCCCGCGCTTTAAGCTAGACTTTGCAGTTCAACTGCAAAATTTGGGTTAACATAAAATTCACAACCTCACTTTTATTCCACCATTAATAACAAATCCATCTAAAGGAGCCCATACTTCAGTAAACTGCGGTGTGGTGTACGGGCCGGAGATCAGGCTTTCAAAGTTGGTCTGCTTTACATTGGTGAAATTTTCTGTGTTGCAGAAAAGCGTGTACTGTTTCCACATGCGTTCCACCACCGCCCCAAAAGTCCAATAGCTTTTTGTAATTCTTCCTGCCGAAAGCGTTTGCCCGCTCTTGAATTCATAATCAACCCCTATGCGCCATTTACCGGGAAGCGCGTAAAGCAGATCGCCTTTCAGACTGTGATGGGGCGTAAGTGTAAGGTCTGAAATTACATTATTGAAATGATTGGTTGCATTTGTATAAGTATAGCCAACAAATAAAACAAAATCATAAAAACCAAATTTGAAAAATGTTTCTGCTCCGTAACTTTGGGTAATACCATTCGCATTAATAAAGTTATAAATGCCTGAGGCGCTTCCTGTATCAACCAATATAAGGGGGCTTTGCAGCCGGGAATAAAAGAACATCTGGTTGAAGCTGATAAATAAATTATCGCCAATGCCGGTTTTAAATCCAATGTCGGCATTTCCTCCATAGGATTCTTCCGAAACTGTTTTATCATAATTAATGCCCATCACATTGCGGTAGCCAAGCAATTCAGCCTCCTGGTTAAAGATACTGGGGGTGCGATATCCCATTCCGCCTCCAATGCGGGTGGTGAGTTTAGTTGTCCATTTGAAAAGGGCAGAAGCCCTGGGCAGCACAAATAGCTTTTCTCCAAAAACATAATCAGCCCTCAACCCGCTTTCGATAGCAACCTTTTTGCCTAACTCAAACGTATAGTTTGCAAAACCTCCTGCTGTTTCATAATTTTCATTTCGCAGAAACGGACTTTGCAGTTTTTCTTCATTAAAATCATCGGTATAAAAATTAACGCCCGTTATCAACACGTTCTCCCTTTTGTGGGATGTAAAAGCAATTTCTGAGAAGGAAGAAACCTGCTCTCCGGCAAACCGGTATTCTCCCAATGAATAGGCTGGCATTATTTCTATGCCGCGATGAAAAAAATTGAAGCTGTTCCTGAGAGTAACTGAATTATTGTCGTTCAATTTATGATCGAGCTTGATCTGGGAAGTTATCCTGTTTATGTCATTCGTTTCCTTATAGAAATTCAAAGAATCAGGATACTGGTGATTGAGCAGGTGGATATCTCCTCCTTCCCGGGTTTCGTTCGTAAATGTTCCACCAACAGACAGTTTTGTTTTAGGATTGAAATAAAAAAACAACTTTGGATTCAGATTATATTTTGTAAGCTGCGGCAGGTCGGTAAACCCATCATCATCGGCATCGTAAAAGCGATGGCTGTTCTTTTGGGCAAGGAGGGTGAAGCCCATGTTGCCGACCTTCTTGCTCATAAAGGTATTTACGTCAAATGCACCCACTTGTGAAAAATTCAGGTGCAATAATGTTTCTTCTTTATCCGGTTCTTTCGAGATAAGATTAATTAAGCCCGCAATTGCCCCGCCTCCATACAGCGTGGATGCTGAACCTTTGATGTATTCGATCTGTCTTAGGTCCAGCGGGGGGATCTGCATGATGCTGAGGCTGCCGGAAAATCCTCCATACAGGGGGAATCCATCTTTCAGAATTTGCGTGTATCGTCCGTCAAGCCCTTGAATACGCACGTTGGCTGTATTGGAAGTGGCAGATGTCTGCTGAACCTGTATTCCGGTGCTATGCGTGAGCAAGTGGGCTACCTTAGAAGGATCCATCGTACTGGCTTCGTCAATTTCTTCGGTGAGTACTTCTACGCGAGTGGGGATATTGTCAATGCTTTTATTGCTGCGTGTAGCTTCTACAATAACTTCATCCAATTCCCCGGCATTCGGTAAAAGTATGACTGTGACAGGCTCTGGAGAGTTACGGGGGAAAAGGAATGTATCTTTCCGGGTGAAATATCCCAAAGAAGAAAAGATAATTACCTGTTTTCCGTCAGGAATGTTTTTCACTTCAAGGAAGCCATTTACATCTGCGGTAGCCCCATTTTTTGTTCCCGCTACAAAGGCGTTGGCCCCGATTAGGAATTCGCTTGTCCCTGCATCTTTTATAATTGCCTTAAAGGAATTTTGCCCATATAAATTATACGAGAAGAATACCAGTAATAACAATACATTTTTCATTAGTATAATGGTTGAGTACCCGATCAGGATTAAACACCCTGTTCATTACCTTCAGGGAATAAAATTTTATACACCGGGTTTTGTGTATCTCCTTTCATTTTTACATACCTGAAAAAACAAAATACAAGTTTTATTAATATCATAGATGTGACTTTATCTTTCGGATAGATGCATTGAGATCTTTTTTTATTCGATGCTCCCAAAATCTTAGTGCGATCCATCCAAGTTTTTTTTAATTCTTTATTTACATCTTTATCTCTTTTAATGTTTCGTTCAATTTTCGAAATCCAATATTCGCGATTTGATTTAATTCTTTTCCTTTTTACTTTCCAATTATATCCATGCCAAAATTCGCCATCAACAAATACAGCTACCATTTCTTGTTTGAAAATGATGTCTGGATTTCCGGGGATTGATTTGGAGTATATGGAAAATTTACACCCTAACTTTCTTAATAATATCTCTGGTGTTGTGTCAGTCGACCGGATTTTACTCATTAAGTCGGATCGATTTTGGGTGGTCTCAAAACCGTATTTAGACTTCATTTATAAAATAAGTGATTTGTGAAGAGGGAATGTGGAGCGCTTACTAAATTAATATCAAATTTTAAAGAAGCCTCTACTCTTGAACTGGCGTTGTGAATTCTAAATGAAATTTGCCAGCCTTCGCTTAAAGATACTAGTAGAGTAGTCTTCGAATCGTCTTGAAATACACTCTCAATTAACCTATTTGGCAATTTTAATTTTTTAATTTTTGCTTTAGGTTTGATTTTATCAAAAGGCATGTTAAGTGTCCCGTGTAAATTATACGCTTGTATTTCAACTGGCAGAAATGCCAATTTCCCATTTTTGTAATGATCTAATTGCTAGCACATCTCTTACATCTCCTCCTTGCCCTTCCTTATCGGAGACAATTTCAAGTTCCAAAATATCTCTGCTGCTTATGCCATTTGATAAGCGGGGTTCAATATCTATAAGAAAATTTACTGCAAAACTTGATACTAGTTTATAGTGACTTTGTTCTTCTTTTGAAAAAGTGGCGAAACACTTTTTTGCAGTTTTATAAGGCTGATTGTCAACTATACGGACTTTGGTTAAAGCTTGTAAACGATCTAAAAAGCTATGCAATAGCGAATACTCGAAGGCTTTGCCATTAATTGTTTGGATAGGAGGATTGGTCATTAGGCGGTAATGCTGTTCACAAATTTAACCATTCTTTCTTTGACCGTATTTCCGCATAATATTTCAGAGCGATTTTTTGCCAAAGCATTTGTTTTTTTATTGAATTTTATTTTATCCAAATCGCTAAATATTTTTTTTGCCATTGCTTTTCCGAGTTGAACGGGTACGGCATTTCCAATCATCTTATATCCAGCCAAAACATTATTGTAATAAAAGACAAAACTGCTGGGGAAAGTTTGAATTTCTGCGCATTCACGTACACTTAATCTGCGATACAATTTTTCCTTCCCCTTTATAAATTCTCTCTCGTTTTGTTCGATAAATTTCATTTTGGGTGCTTGTGGGTGAAGCGGTGCATGTCTTCCTCCTGCTTGAATAGTAAAAGAAACCTCATCCCAAGAACGTACACGATTTCTAGACATATACATTGAAGAATAGCTTCCAACCAAATACTCATGATTCAGGACTTTGCATTTATCCCCATTAGTATAGCTCCTGTCTTTAGCGGGAATAACATTGTCTTTTAAGTGCCCAATTGCATCAAACAGTGTAATTCTTTTTTTATCTGTTATTGGTTTTGGAAATTCAAACTTAATTCCTAAATCTTTTCTATATCCGACAAAGAAAACTCGTTTACGATCTTGAGGAACTCCAAAATCTGCCGCATTAAGTAAATCAAACGATAATTCGTACCCGCAATCTTCAAACATAGATTTTATAGTATCTAAAGCTTTACTATGTGTTGGGAGCAGCATACCTGAAATATTTTCTGCCAAAAAGAACTTTGGTTGTTTATCGGCCAAAATCCTCATGAACTCAAAAAACAATTGCCCTCTCTTGTCCCCAATGCCCCGTAATGCGCCTGCCTCACTCCAACTTTGGCAGGGTGGTCCTCCAATAATTCCATCACAATCTGGGACTTCATTTGAGCCAATATCAACAATACTCCTTTTATCTAACACAGTATGTTTATGGTTCTTTTCATAAGTTTCCCATATTTCTCTATCATATTCATTAGCCCAGACAACGTCAAAGCCTGCTTTTCAAAACCTAGGTCAAGACCTCCGGCACCGGCAAAAAAGGATACAACTTTCATGAAATTATATAGGATTAATGCAACACAAATTTAATAACCTAAGCCATATATTTCAAAGGGGTTTTTTGGCATTTTTGCTTTTTTACGAACACAAATGAGTTATTATCATAGGAACAGTCAGATTTTATCTTAAATCCAATTCCGTTAGCCGCTGGCTCTATTACTTCCCATGACAACTCTTATACTTCTTTCCTGAACCGCAAGGACAAGGGTCATTTCTGCCGATCTGTTTTTCAACACGTACGGGTTGCTGCTTTTCTTCGGTGGCAACATCTCCGTTAGGATTGGGCGCTGCCTGCGCACGTTTTGCTTCATCTATACCTTGTCCGCGTCCGACTTTTATGCGGCTGGTATCTATGCGCTGTGGAGCATTTGCCTGCCTCACCTGGGCCTGGTTTTCCCCCGGCAAAGAAGCTTTGGCAAGGAAAGAGATAATATCTTTATTCATCCTTACCAGCATCTGTTTAAACAGGTTGAAGGATTCAAATTTGTAAATAAGCAGTGGATCTTTTTGTTCATACACCGCGTTTTGTACGCTTTGTTTCAGGTCATCCAGCTCGCGTAAATGTTCTTTCCAGGCATCATCGATCAGGGCCAGCATGATGTTTTTTTCCATGTCCACCACAATATGTTTGCCCTGACTTTCGTACGACTTTTTCAGATTGGCAACCACCTGTAATGTCTTCAGGCCATCGGTGAAGGGCACCACAATATTTTCAAATTGCGCTCCCTGGTTTTCAAAAACATTTTTTATCACGGGAAACGCCTGCTGTGCAATGCGATCGTGTTTCTGTTTATATCCTTCGTAAGCTACATCATATACTTTCTGTGTATTATCATCTGCATTTGCCTGTAAAAATTCTTTTTCATCAAACGGAGTATCAGTAGCAAGCACTTTTATCAGATCATATTTCAGCCCTTCGTAATCCTGAGCTGCGTGGTAATCGCTCACAATGCTTGAAGAAACATCATAAAGCATATTTGCAATATCCAGTGACATACGTTCGCCAAACAGAGCATGCCTGCGCTTGGTGTAGATCACATCGCGCTGGGAGTTCATTACGTCATCGTATTCGATGAGGCGCTTACGTGTTCCAAAATGATTCTCTTCCACTTTCTTCTGAGCACGTTCAATGGATTTTGTTACCATGGAGTGCTGGATCACTTCGCCTTCTTCCACGCCCATTCTATCCATCATGCTGGAAATCCGGTCTGAACCGAAAAGGCGCATGAGATTATCTTCCAGTGAAACAAAGAACTGCGAGGATCCCGGATCGCCCTGGCGTCCTGCACGTCCCCGAAGCTGCCTGTCCACACGCCTGGATTCGTGGCGTTCTGTTCCTATGATCGCAAGTCCTCCGGCATCTTTTACCCCGGCCCCAAGCTTAATATCCGTTCCCCGGCCTGCCATGTTGGTCGCAATAGTTACTACGCCTGCCATTCCGGCTTCTGCAACGATCTCTGCTTCCTTCTGGTGCATCTTTGCATTGAGAACGTTGTGCTTGATGCCGCGCATCTTCAGCATACGGCTTAGCAATTCGGATATTTCCACCGAAGTGGTACCGACCAGTACGGGCCTTCCTGCTTTTACGAGCTTGTCCGTTTCTTCAATTACTGCATTGTATTTTTCGCGCGTGGTTTTGTATACGAGATCCTGCTCATCCTTGCGGACGCATGACACGTTGGTAGGAATAACAATAACTTCCAATTTATAGATCTTCCAGAGCTCACCTGCTTCCGTTTCGGCAGTACCCGTCATGCCTGCAAGCTTGTGGTACATGCGGAAATAATTC
>Ga0163144_10017008_pt1 | contig 14853 bp, 11 predicted proteins | sample OliLak19BULKMAT1_FD_123175 | JGI IMG/M metagenome (GOLD analysis project Ga0163144, IMG submission 123175) | Freshwater microbial mat bacterial communities from Lake Vanda, McMurdo Dry Valleys, Antarctica - Oligotrophic Lake LV.19.BULKMAT1 | ecosystem: Environmental > Aquatic > Freshwater >... | reverse complement strand
TGGCGACGAAGCGCAGGTATTCCTTGAACATCGGCGCATTCAGGCCGAGTACGCCGCGGGGCATGGTGTCTTCGGCGTAGGCGTATTCGAGCTCGACACCTTTTCTGAAAATGGCTTCGATTTCTTTCTTGAATTCATTCGTCCAGAGCTGCGGGTTTTCTAGCTTCACGGTATTGACGAGGTCGATACCGAAATTGCAGTGCATCGATTCATCGCGCAGGATGTATTGATATTGCTCGGCAGCACCCGTCATTTTGTTCTGGCGGCCTAGCGAGAGGATCTGCACGAAGCCGACGTAGAAGAAGAGGCCTTCCATGATGCAACTGAAGACGATGAGCGATTTCAGCAGCGCCTGATCGTTCTCGAAGGTGCCGGTTTTGAAGTTCGGGTCGGTCAGGGTATCGATGAAGGGGATGAGGAAGCGGTCTTTGTCGCGGATGCACTTCACTTCGTTGTAGGCGTTGAAAATCTCGGCCTCGTCCATGCCCAGGCTCTCGACAATGTACTGGTAGGCGTGGGTGTGGATGGCTTCTTCAAAGGCCTGGCGGAGCAGGTATTGGCGGCACTCGGGCGCGGTGATGTGGCGATAGGTGCCGAGCACGATGTTGTTCGCGGCGAGGCTGTCGGCGGTGACAAAAAAGCCCAGGTTACGCTTGACGATGAGGCGCTCGTCGTCGGTGAGACCGTTCGGGTCTTTCCAGGTGGCGATGTCGCGGTTCATGTTTACTTCTTGCGGCATCCAGTGGTTGGCGCAGCCGGAAAGGTATTTGTCCCAGGCCCATTTGTATTTGAAGGGCACGAGCTGGTTCACGTCCGATTTGCCGTTGATGACGCGCTTTTCGTCGGCACGTACGCGGGCGAAGCGAGCGTCTACTCCGGCGTCGGTGTCGCCGGCTGGCGGCGCATTGGGGAGGTCATCGAGCATGGCACGGGCGAGCACACCTTTTGGCGTGCCCGACGGGTACTCGGCCATGGTGTAGGGCGCGCGGGTTTGAGCGGCGGCGGGTGCGGCTGTATGCGGCGCGACGGGCATGACCCTTGGCATCGGCGGCGGTGGCGTTGGACTTGGTGTGTCGTCCCAGGTTAGTGACATGTTTACTGACTCCTAAAGCGGTTATTGATTACCGGAGAGGTTGCCGGCGGTTTCATTTGTCATACTTCAAATCGTTGGTCTTGCCGGTATTTATCCAGTCGACTACCGCCTGGTATACCTTGTCTTCCTTGCCGCCAAATACGTGCGCACTACCATTGCCACAATCTTTGGTCACGGGGTTTGGCCGTGGCTGTTTGCTGTCGTCCACCGTGATGAAGTCATGCCGGTTGGCCTGCGCTTCAACGTTTTCAAACGCGAGACAGTTATCGCGTTTGTGGTGCACCACCAGCATCGGTACCTTTTTGTCGTCTTTGGAACCATCAAGTGCTGATATCCAGCGGTCATTGAAGGCTTCCATCGAACACGACAGCATCACCACATTCTGCAAATTCTCGCCCCACCGTTTTCGCGCTGCCGCACTCACATTGGCGGCAGAACGACACCCATTACTGAATCCCAGCACCGTGATGCGCGCTGCCGGATACTGTTTCATCATCACATCCATCACCGCACTGATGTCCTGCACATGCTCGGGGCCTTCACGCCATTCCAGCGAAAGCCCCTGTTGCTGATCGCCAGGCAAGCCGACGGCGACCAGCACACCGAGCCTCTCGGCAAAGTACCCGCGCAATGCAATGCGGCCCGGCTTTTGTTCCTTGACGCCATCGACAGACGGCGGGATGATGCCCGGCCCGCCGGTGAGCAACAGCACCAACTGCTTGACTGCTTTCGGGTCATTGATGCCTTTATCTGCACTGACCACGTACATCGTTTTCACACCCGGCCGGCTTTCGACCGTGGCGCCGGTTTCTATCCAGGCGGCATTGGCTTGTTGTAGACATAGCGTGGTGAATAGTAGTGCGGAATATTTACTGAGCTTCATTGGTGATGGGGGGGTACGCAACAAAATCACCATCTTAAAACCCCATCAAAAAACAGCCGCAACCGCAACACTACACACACTGCTCAGCGCACCGAAATTGTCATAAAGCATCGGTGCTGTTGCTGCCTCACGCACGCGCTTGATGGCAAGTACGCAATCGCCGCGACGTGCATAGCCGACAGGTGCGGTGGCGAGCTTCACGCCGTTGGGTGCTGCCAGATACCAACGCCATTGACCGACGACATCCTGATAAATGTGAAAGACCATTGCACACCCCCACGCTGTCTGGAACTGACTACTCGACGCGCGGAGCCGCCACTACAAAGGCGGTATGCGCAACAGTTGAATCGGACAACTCTTGTCCGCCCTCTTTCATAAAACTCATCAAACCCATCATTGTTTTCTTGCTTCAGTGTTGGCGGAAAAATCCCGGCATCGAGAGTAGTTCGGTATCCATCAAGCTGGTGACGTTCTCCAGCACAATCGCTTCATCTGACGCCTTCACCGCAGAAATGGAATCGAGGCATGCTTCCTTGTCCCGATAGCCATCACCTGAGTCGGCAACCTTCTTGCCGTCATCACCGGAGAGCTGCCAACGCCATTCGAGCTTTGGATCTTGAAAGATGTGAAATTGCATCGTGCGGTCCTTTTCGTTGGTGAATGAAAAAATTTGGGGTTTTTGGCTCACGCTCCGGTGTGCAGGAGAAGGAGTGGTCGTTTATTTACTGGCAGGCCTCACAATCAGGATTGTCGATCGAGCAGAACTTGGCACCTTCGGCGGCACCTTCCGCCATGCCAGTATCGCCCGCATAGGTGGCACTGGCGCCCATGCCGGTCATCGCACCGTGAACGGATACTGCATTCAGTTCACCACCAAGACCGGTCGATTTCTCGGCCGATGTCGCTGCCATGGTGCGCAGGTAGTAGGTGGTTTTGAGGCCGCGCAGCCAGGCGAGCTTGTAGGTGTCGTCGAGCTTCTTGCCCGATGCGCCGGCCATGTAGATATTGAGCGATTGCGCCTGGTCGATCCATTTCTGGCGGCGCGACGCAGCTTCGATAACCCAACTGGTGTCGACCTCGAACGCGGTTGCGTAGAGCTCGCGCAGGTCGGCGGGAATACGGTCGATCTTGCCCAGGCTGCCGTCGAAGTACTTGATGTCGGCAACCATCACTTCATCCCACAGGCCGCGCGTTTTCAGGTCGCGCACGAGGTAATCGTTGACAACGGTGAATTCACCCGAGAGATTCGATTTCACGAACAGGTTCTGGTAGGTCGGCTCGATACAGGCCGAGACACCAATGATGTTGGAGATCGTTGCCGTCGGTGCAATGGCGACGCAATTGGAATTGCGCATGCCGTGCTGCTTGATGCGCGCGCGCAACGGGTTCCAGTCCATGCTCGAAGCCATGTCGACCTCAACATAGCCGCCGCGCTCTTCGCGCAGCAGTTCCAGTGAATCCTGCGGGAGGATGCCGCGATCCCACAGTGAGCCTTTGTATGAGGTATATCTGCCGCGTTCTTCGGCCAGCTCGGTAGAGGCCCAGTAGGCGTAGTAGCAAACGGCTTCCATGCTCTGGTCGGCAAAGGCGACGGCTGCGTTCGATGCGTACGGCACGCGGATTTCATGCAGGCAATCCTGGAAGCCCATGATGCCCAAGCCAACCGGACGATGCTTCAGATTGGATTCGCGGGCTTTCTTGACGGCGTAGTAATTGATGTCGATCACGTTATCGAGCATGCGCATGGCGGTGCTGATGGTGCGCTTCAATTTGGCGTGATCGAGCACGCGGCTACCTTTGCCGTCGTCCATCATGTGCGCAACCAGATTGACCGAGCCCAGATTGCAGACGGCGATTTCGGTTTCGTTGGTGTTGAGCGTAATCTCGGTACAAAGGTTGGAGCTGTGCACCACGCCGACGTGATTTTGTGGCGAACGGATATTGCAAGGGTCCTTGAAGGTGATCCATGGGTGGCCGGTCTCGAACAGCATCGAGAGCATTTTGCGCCAGAGGGTCAACGCGGGCACTGTCTTGAACAACTTCATCTCGCCGCGCGCGGCCTTGGCTTCATAGCCGGTGTAGGCTACTTCGAAGGCTTTGCCGAATTTGTCGTGCAGATCCGGGCAGTTCGACGGCGAGAACAAGGTCCAGTCGCCGGCTTCCATCACGCGGCGCATGAACAGATCAGGAATCCAGTTCGAGGTATTCATGTCGTGCGTGCGGCGACGGTCGTCGCCAGTGTTCTTGCGCAGCTCCAGGAATTCTTCGATATCAAGGTGCCATGTTTCCAGATAGGCGCAGACCGCACCTTTGCGCTTGCCGCCCTGGTTTACCGCCACTGCGGTGTCGTTCACCACTTTGAGGAACGGCACCACGCCTTGCGATTTGCCGTTGGTGCCCTTGATGTAGGAACCCAACGCGCGCACCGGCGTCCAGTCGTTGCCGAGACCACCGGCGAACTTGGAGAGCAATGCGTTTTCTTTCAACGCTTCGTAAATGCCATCCAGATCGTCCGCCACGGTAGTGAGGTAGCAGCTCGAAAGCTGCGAGCGCCGCGTGCCGGAATTGAACAGGGTCGGCGTGGACGACATGAAATCGAAGGTGGAGAGAATGTTGTAGAACTCGATGGCGCGCTTTTCGCGCTCGACTTCATTCAGGGCCAGGCCCATCGCGACGCGCATGTAAAACGCCTGCGGCAGCTCGATGCGGATTTCGTCCAGATGAATGAAGTAACGGTCGTAAAGAGTCTGCAGACCGAGGTACGTGAACTGGTTGTCGCGCTCGGCGTTGAGGGCGGCGCCGAGCATTTTCAGGTCGTACTGGGCCATGCGCTCATCGAGCAGTTCGGCTTCAATGCCGCGCTTGATGAAACCGGGGAAGTATTCCTGATAGCGCGCAGCCATCTCGGAAGGCATCACTTCTTCACCGAGGATTTCCTTGCGGATCGAATGCATCAGCAGCCGCGAAGAGACTTTGGTATAGGCCGGATCTTTTTCGATCAGCGCACGGGCGGACATGGTGGCAGCTTTGAAGACTTCTTCCTGCGGTACGCCGTCGTACAAATCGCGCAGAGTAGCGTCGAGAATCTGCTTGGGATTGACGAATTCGCCCAGCCCGGCGCAGGCCGATTCGATCAGCGTGGAGAGTGCGGCAACATCGAGCGGAACATGGCCGCCATCGATGCTGACATTGATGCCGGTATCCTCAGCAGCGTTATCCGGTGCATTCAACTTGGCGCGCTCTTCTGCGCGCTCCTTCGTGCGCTTCTCGCGATAGAGCACATAGGCACGGGCGACTTCGTGCGCACCACCGCGCATGAGGGCGAGCTCGACCTGATCCTGCACTTCTTCGATATGGAAGGTGCCACCGGACGGCTTGTGGCGCAGCAGTGAATTGACCACCGCAGCCGTGAGCTGCTGCACCATGTCGCGCATGCGGGCGCTGGCGGCTTCGTGGCTGCCATTGACCGCGAGAAAGGCTTTGGTCAATGCAATCGCGATTTTGTCCGGCTGAAACGGTGCGACAGAACCATTACGACGAATGATCTTATAGTCGGTATAGCGCGCTTCGGCGCTGCCGCCGCTCATGGCGGCGGTGGCAGAAAGGGGGAACGCAGGATTCGTCGTGTTGATATCTGAGGCGACGCGCATAGTAGGGGCTCCTGTTAATTTTTTTGTTTGAATTTCAATCACTTAATCACCAAACACTCATGGGCTGCGGCAATTCTTGGCGGCTGAGGCCATTAACTGCAGCAGCCGAACGCGGTGTTATCCACAACTACTACACCGCGTGTCCCAACCTTATGCGGAAATTGGGAACAGAAGTATCCACAAGCCACACAACATCTAGTGCCTGCGTGAGCTAGGCAGCACTATATCGTGCGCTTTCACGAAATTGCAACAGGAATTTATTTGATCTAAATTCGCGAATAAAAACAAAGCCTTAAAGCGTACAAATGGCCCAAAAATGCGTAGGACACTTAAAGTGAATCCTTAAGATTTTGAAGGCTCAACAAGTACGCGGTTTCCAAGGCGAAATACGCTGGAAATGCCCGCCTATTCTCGTGTTTGCCACTCCTCACCGGGGTTGGAAGACCGGTGTTTCCGCTATGATCCCAGATTGTCCAGTAGGCGCGCCTTTGCTGCTGCGCGGGTGCTGGCGGGTCATTTTCGGACATTTGTCGCGCTCCTTCGTCGTCCATAGCGGTGCTACGGACTCCTCACGAGCGTGCCAACTGCCTCGAAAATGCCCTCGCCATCATCCCGCGCCCTAATGGACATTCTGGGATGATTGCGACTGATTTCCGCCCTCAGTTGGTCGAACGGCGGCCTGCGAACTCACTCGATGCCGAGTCTGTCGAGGCGATAGCGCAGACTGCGGAACGAAATCCCCAGCACTTTCGCCGCAGCCGTCTTGTTGTACTTGGTCTGCTCGAGCGCCTTAACAATCTGTTCACGCTCCATCACGTCCAGATACTCATGCAGCGGCAGCGTGCGCTCGCCCGCTTGCGAGGCGCCGCCACTGCCGATGGCGCCGGCATCGTCGTTCAAATGCAGATCTGCCGCCGTGATGCGCTCGCCGTTGCACAACGCGGTGGCGCGCTCGAGAATATTCTCCAGCTCGCGCACGTTGCCGGGGTAATCGTAGCTGGTCAGCGCGCGCATTGCCTCTTCGCTCAATTGCGGCTGGGCGAAACCCGATTGGGCTGAAAGTCTGACGAGCAACTGCGCGACCATCAACGGGATATCTTCGGGGATTTCCCTGAGGCTGGGCATCTTCAGTTCGATGACGTTCAGGCGGTAGTACAAATCCTGCCGAAATTCGCCCGCTGCTACCTTGTCGCCGAGATTTTTGTGGGTGGCCGAAATGATGCGGAAATCCACCGCGACCTCGGCCGTATCGCCGAGTTTGCGGACCTTTTTTTCCTGAATGACTCGCAGAAGCTTGACCTGCATGGCTAGCGGCAGGTCGCCTACCTCATCAAGGAACAGCGTGCCACCGACCGCAGCGTGCAGGAACCCATCCTTGTCCGCATCGGCGCCGGTGAAGGCGCCCTTGCGGTACCCGAAGAATTCGCTTTCCATCAGATTCTCGGGAATGGCGCCGCAGTTGACGGGTACGAAGGGCGCTTCGCGGCGCGAGGAGTCGGCGTGAATCATGCGCGCGGCGACTTCTTTTCCGGTGCCGGACTCACCGGCGATATGCACCGGAGCCTGGCTGCGTGCCAGCTTGCCGATCATTTCGCGCGCCTTGGCAATCGGTGCCGAATCGCCCAACAGGCGTTGCCGGGCGGGCTCGGCCGACGGCTCTGTGTTTACCGCGACCGGACCCTTTTTGCGATCCGGCTTGTCATTCGTTTTTCGGATTGAACGCGGCAGGTTCAGTGCCGCGGTAATCACCTCACGCAACTGTTTTAGCTGGATAGGCTTGGAGATGTAATCAAAGGCGCCCGCCTTCAGGGCGGCCACCGCATTGTCGGTGCTGCCGTAGGCGGTAATCACGGCAACCGGCGTGTTGGCATAGTGACTGGCAATGTGCGACAGCACCGTCATGCCATCGCCATCGGGCAGGCGCATATCGGTCAGGCACAGATCAAAAGCGCGCTCTCCAAGCCGCGCGATCGCCTCGCCACAGTTCTGTGCTGTGGTGGTCTCAATACCCATGCGCATCAGCGTGATCACCAGCAATTCGCGGATGTCGGCTTCGTCATCCACGATCAAGACATGGTTTGTAGTCATGTGCCGGCGCTTTCCCTTTTGATGATGAGACGAAAGCAGGCCCCTTCGGACTGTATCGCTGCCGCAGTCCATTGCATCTGTGCCCCTGCGTATTCCAGCCGCGCGCCATTGACTTCGGCCAGCTCGCGAGCGATATAGAGACCCAGGCCGGTACCGCTGGCATCGGTGGTAAAGAACGGCTCGAACAGATGCGCCAGCGCTTCCGCAGAAACGCCCGGCCCGTCATCGAAGATCTCCATGACAAGATTATCGGCGTCAGCCGCCTCGCGAAGCAAGATGGTAATACTTTGCGCCTGACCGCGACCGTGGCGTCGCGCATTTCGCACCAGGTTCCAGACGATTTGGTCGAAATGACTGCGATCAAAGATCAAACGGCAGGTAGTCGTGATTTTCAGCGCAATCACGTCGAGGTCGATTTTTTCGTTGGCGCAAAAATCGCGCGCGAACTGCTCCAGATAGTGTTTCGCGTCGATCGCCTCCTGTTGGGCGCGGTCGCGCCGATTGAGGTAAAGCACCTCCTCCACCATTCGATCCAGCCGATGTGCGTTCGCCTGAATGATGGTCAGTAAACGCTGATCTTCAGGATTTCGCTCGCTAACTTCATGTAGCAGCTCTGCCGCGTGATTGATACTCGATAGCGGATTGCGGATTTCGTGGGCGATGCTGGCGGTCAATCTTCCCAGTGCCACCAATTTCATCTGCTGGGCCTGCGCGCGGATGCGGCCGGCGTCTTCAATAAAAATCACCGTCGGAGATGTAGCCTGATCGCCGATGGCGACGAAGCGCACCTGGTAGTCGCGCTGCGTGCGCGCATCGCGCAAGATCGCAAATATCCGGTTTGGTTGCTCGCGCCATTCGGCAAGCAACTTTGCCAGCGCCGGGGCGGTATCGGCGAGCGAGCGCTCGTTGGCCATGTCCAATCCGCCGATCAGCGTTTCACTTTGGGGATTGTGCTGTCGGATCACACCATGCTCGTCTACGACAACAAAGCCGTCCTGCATGTCGCGGATGACGAGTTCATTGATCTGCGCCAGATTGGCCAGATCGACTCCACGCGCTGCGGCGATCTGCTCGGCGCCGCGCGCGTATCTGGCCAGTGTGAATCCGAGGCCGGCGATGACGAAATAGCTGCCGGCCAGCATACCGGCTTGAAAGTAGTCGGCAGCTGAAGCCTCGTTACGCAACAGTTGCCACGACTGCTCGAGCAAAATCGCGAGCGCCGCGACGGCCGCATGAAAAAACGCGTGGCGGCCGCGGGCCACCAGGCCAGCGGCGGCGAGGCTGACCAGCAGCAGCAATCCGATACCGCTCTTGATGCCGCCGGAGGCATGCATCAGCATTGTCATGGCGATGACATCGAGCACCACCTGCCCGGCGAGGTGGTAAGGGACGCTAGGAATACGCATCTGCGCTGCGGCCAATACAGCAGCACCTGCCAGCAAGTAGATCGCCAGCGTCCAGATAGCCATTGCAGGTGCTTGTGGACTCAATACCTGAAAGCGTTGAAATCCCCAGTACATCAGACCGAGGATGACCGCGATGACGAGCCGGTAACGTGCAAACAGCACCAGCATATGCCATACGGTATCAGCCGACGGGGTCGAATTGAGCGGCAACGGCGAATTGCGCGCACGCCTTCGCGTTTCGATGCTACCGGGCGAGAGCGCTACGGAAGACTGGTTCATCCAGAACCAATTACACGCGATGCAGGCAATGCGCGGGATCGTGGCAACTGATATTGCCGTCCAGCATCATGCTTTCCGACTCTGGCATCAAGACGCCGCAGCGATGACACTTGACCATATTTTCAGCCGCGATTTTCGCCGCACTCTTCTTTTCAGGCGATGAATCCTCAACGGGAGGCGAAGCGCCTCCGCCTCTTTTGCCGAGCCCCTTGAACAATACCCATCCCAGCACGGCGATGATGAGGAGAAAAACGATTTTTCCCATTTATTTTCCGATTCTTCAAGCCTATGGCTGCTCCGCTAATACTTGAGAGCGGGGAAACATGCGTCGACCTGGTCATTTTGCAGACGACTTCTTTTGAAGCCGACTGGCCGCTCAGGCAGAACCCACCGCGCTATCTTAGCGCAGATAAGTCAGCCGCTTTTGCGCCAGCGGCGCGCGAAGCCCGCGCAAGTCGCTGTTCGCCGACTATTTTTCGACGAACGCACGCTCGATCACAAAATGTCCCGGCGTTTCCATATGCCCCTCGCGGTAGCCGCGTTTCACCAGCAAATCCCTGGTGTCCTTTAGCATCTCAGGGCTGCCACAAATCATGACGCGGTCATTCTCGATGTCCAGTGGCGGTAAACCGATATCGGATGGCAATTTTCCGCTATCCATCAATGTCGTCACTCGTCCCTGATGGCGAAATGTTTCTCGCGTCACGGTGGGGTAGTAAATGAGTTTTTCCCGGACCTGCTCACCAAAGAACTCGTTGTTGGGCAGGTCATCGTTAATAACATGATCATAGGCAAGTTCCGATACTTCGCGGCAGCCATGGACCAGCACCACTTTTTCAAACTGCGCATAGGTTTCGGGGTCTTTGATGACGCTCATGAACGGTGCCAATCCGGTGCCGGTAGACAGCAGGTAAAGCGTCTTGCCGGGCAGCAGATTTTGAAGAATCAAGGTGCCAACAGCCTTGCTATTCACCAGCAGCGTATCGCCGACTTTAATGTGTTGCAGGCGAGACGTAAGGGGGCCATCGGGCACATTGATGGACAGAAACTCCAGTTGCTCTTCATAGTTTGCACTGGCCATGCTGTAGGCACGCAGCAGCGGCTTGCCTTCGACCTCGATGCCGATCATGGTGAATTGACCATTGAGGAAGCGGAAGGAGGGATCACGCGTCGTGGTAAAGCTGAACTGACGATCAGTCCAGTGATGAACGCTCAGGACGCGTTCGCGAAAAATGGAGGCCATGAGATTACTTCAGAGGAAACGAATTGGGAAAGCGCGTCATTGCTGCAAGGCAATGGAGGGCAAATAAAAAGCCGGTGTGTGCCGACCCTGGTCTGAATCCGCCCAAAATCCGCCTGGCTTGGTCGGGGTGAGAGGATTCGAACCTCCGGCCTCCACGTCCCGAACGTAGCGTTCTACCGGGCTAAGTTACACCCCGCTTTACGGCTGTCGGTAAGCACCAAAATTAATAGCGGCGCTCTACTGCGAACACACATAATTGTAGCAGAGCCTCCCGATAAACAGAATCCGTGAGGTGTGTAATCGCTGCCTCGGCGGCCTTGGTCTCGCGGTGCGCCTGGGCGCGCGCATAGTCGAGCGCGCCGGTGGCGTAAATGGCTGAGATGACTGTTTCCATTTCATCGCGTCCGCCGTTTTCGATGGCGCGGCGAATCGATGCACGCTGCGCGTCATTACCCTGCCTTAATGCATAGATCAAGGGCAATGTCGGCTTGCCCTCCGCCAAATCGTCGCCGATATTCTTGCCGGTTTCGCCGATCTCGCCCGAGTAATCGAGCACATCGTCGATCAACTGGAACGCCGTTCCCAAGTGCATCCCATATTCGGCCATCGCCGCGACATCGGCTGGCGGCGCGTTGCCCAGGATGGCGCCAACCCGGCAGGCTGCCTCAAACAATTTGGCGGTTTTGAAACGTACCACTTTCAGGTACTTTTCTTCGTTGGTATCGGCATCGTGGATGTTGAGCAACTGCAGGACTTCGCCCTCGGCGATCACATTGGTTGCCTGCGCGAGTACCGCCATCACCGGCATGGAACCGACGCTGACCATCATTTCGAAAGCGCGGGAATAGAGAAAATCGCCGACCAGCACGGCTGCGGCGTTGCCGAACTCTGCATTGACGGTACTGCGGCCGCGCCGCAAACTTGACTCGTCGACGACATCGTCGTGCAGCAGTGTTGCAGTGTGAATGAACTCGATCACCGCCGCGATTTCCAACATGTTGTCCTTGCCGGCAGCAAAATGATTACCCGCCAGCAATACCAATGCGGGTCTGAGCCGCTTGCCGCCGGATTCAATGATGTAGTGCGAAATCTGGTTGATCAGGATGACTTCCGATGACAGGCGCTTCCGGATCAACGTATCAACGGCGACCATGTCGTGCGTAATGTCGCCGCGGATGGCGTCGAGGCTGATGGGGTTATGGGGGAGATTCATGAAGTTTCGCGGGATTGACTCGGGAATGTGGCTATGAAACAGTTTTTGTTGCCGTTTTTCTTGCCGTAAAGCCCTGTTTCGATGCATGAAAACATCGAAACAAAACCCTAAACGGTTTGACGGTGCCGCCAAAGGCCAGTATCATAGCGGGTTCCGTCGGCAGTCGATGGGAAATTAACGTAATTTATTGGAGTTTAACCATGTATGCGGTCATAAAAACCGGCGGGAAGCAGTATCGCGTCCAGGCTGGTGAAAAACTTAAAATAGAACAGATACCGGCAGACGTGGGCTCGCAGATTGTTTTGGATCAGGTGTTGATGCTTGGGTCGGGTGAAACCGTTACCATTGGCACACCCCTCCTTGCAGGTGCGCAAGTCTCGGCTACCGTTTTATCTCAGGGTCGTGCGGACAAAGTCCGCATTTTCAAAATGCGCCGTCGCAAGCACTATCAAAAGCGTCAAGGCCATCGCCAGAATTACACCGAGATTCAAATCGGTGAGATTGTGGCTTAAGGAGATAGACAATGGCACACAAGAAAGCAGGCGGCAGTTCACGTAACGGCCGCGACTCAGAATCAAAGCGCCTGGGCGTCAAAACATTCGGCGGCGAACTGATCCCGGCAGGTTCGATCATCGTCCGTCAGCGCGGCACCCAGTTCCACGCCGGTGATAACGTCGGCATGGGCAAGGATCACACCCTGTTTGCACTCAAAGACGGCCACGTCAAGTTTGCAGTCAAGGGCGCCAGAAGAGTTCGCACGATCAGCATCCTGGCAGTGTAAGGTTTCAGGGCGCAGTTCAGCAGGTTTCAAGGAAGGCCCCGGTGAGTTTTCTCCGGGGCTTTTTCGTTTTTGGCGTCACTGTTTTTTTCAGGTTTCATCGCTGACCAGCCGTGGGCCAAGCTGGCCCAGGCGACAATCGCCACAACATCTTCGCCGGTGTCTCCTATTTACAAATCGTCCCCGCAATGCCTGGCCAGAAAGTTAAACTGTTCAAATGAAATTTATCGACGAAGCACGTATTGAAATCCACGCCGGCGACGGCGGTCGCGGCTCGGCATCGATGCGTCGCGAAAAATACATCGCCAAGGGCGGTCCCGATGGCGGAGATGGCGGACGTGGCGGCAGCATCATCGTAGTGGCCGATAAGGATATCAACACGCTCGTCGATTACCGTTTCACGCGCATCTTTCGCGCCAAGGACGGCGAGCAGGGCCGCGGCGCGGGCTGCACCGGGCGCGGCGCCGACGATGTGAGGTTACGTGTGCCGGTGGGCACGGTGATCAAGGATCTGGCCACCGAGCAGATGGTTGCAGATCTTACCCACGATGGCCAGTTCGTCGAAGTCGCCAAAGGCGGTCATGGCGGCCTTGGCAATCTGCATTTCAAATCCTCGACCAACCGTGCGCCGCGTCAGTTCACTCCTGGCGGCGAAGGCGAAGCCAAGGAACTTTATTTCGAGCTGAAAGTGCTCGCCGATGTAGGCTTGCTCGGTATGCCTAATGCGGGCAAATCAACCTTTATTCGCTCGGTCTCTGCTGCACGACCAAAGGTTGCCGACTATCCGTTTACGACTTTGCATCCCAATCTGGGTGTGGTGCGCGTAAGCGATAACCGCAGCTTCGTGATTGCCGACGTTCCCGGACTGATCGAAGGGGCGGCCGAAGGCGCAGGACTGGGCCACCAGTTTCTCAAACACCTGCAGCGCACAAACTTGCTGTTGCATCTGGTCGACATTGCGCCGTTCGATCCTGAAACAGATGTCGTGAAAGAAGCGAAAGCGATCATCAATGAGCTCAAGAAATACGAGCAGGCTCTGTTCGACAAGCCGCGTTGGCTGGTGTTGAACAAGTCCGATCTGTTGGACGCGCCGGAAGCGGAAAAGCGCGTGAAAGCGATCATCAAGGGCCTCAAATGGAAAGGACCGCATTTCACCATTTCCGCGATGAAGGCCGACGGTTGCAAGGAATTGACGTTTGCGATCATGGATCATCTGGACGCGGTTAAAGCGGCCACAGTGGCTGACGAGACCTGAAGAAAAATGAAGAGGCCAGCATTGATGCGGATCTTCAAGCATTTTGTGCCTGAACACCGCACCGATGCTAGCACTTCATTTTCTGCGCGCCACTGATCATGCAGAACGCCAAACGGGTTGTCATCAAGATCGGTTCCACCCTCATCACCAACCACGGCGCCGGCGTTGACCACGCACTCATCAAGGACTGGGTCGAGCAGATTGCGGGACTGCGCAAAAAAGGCGTCGAGGTGCTGCTCGTGTCCAGCGGCGCGATCGCCGAAGGCATGAAACGTTTGGGCTGGAAGACGCGTCCGCATGAAGTAAATCAGTTGCAGGCAGCTGCAGCAGTCGGCCAGATGGGCCTGGTGCAGGTTTACGAATCTTCGTTTCGCGAACATGGGCTTGGAACGGCGCAGATTCTGCTCACGCACGACGACTTGGCCGACCGCACACGCTACCTGAATGCGCGCTCAACACTGACGACACTGCTTTCGCTCAATGTGATCCCGGTCATCAACGAAAACGATACGGTGGTCACCGACGAAATCAAATTCGGCGACAACGATACGCTGGCTGCACTAGTCTGCAACGCCATCGACGCGGACACGCTGGTTATCCTTACCGATCAGCAAGGATTATTCAACGCCGATCCTCGCAAGGATTCTTCGGCAAATTTGATTCCCGAAGCGAAGGCGGGCGATCCACAGCTCGAAGCAATGGCAGGTGGGGCCGGCTCGGCTTTGGGGCGCGGCGGTATGTTGACCAAAGTGCTGGCGGCAAAGAAAGCATCGCTGTCAGGCGCAACCACCATCATTGCCCATGGAAGAGAATCACGCGTATTGCTGCGGCTACATGCCGGTGAAGCGATCGGCACCCGCTTTCGAGCGGATGCGCTCAGCCTGCAGGCGAAAAAAACCTGGCTGGCTGGCCACGTGAAGACCAGCGGGGCGCTGACGCTCGACGCGGGCGCTGCAAAGGCAGTG
>Ga0163144_10017007_pt1 | contig 14853 bp, 16 predicted proteins | sample OliLak19BULKMAT1_FD_123175 | JGI IMG/M metagenome (GOLD analysis project Ga0163144, IMG submission 123175) | Freshwater microbial mat bacterial communities from Lake Vanda, McMurdo Dry Valleys, Antarctica - Oligotrophic Lake LV.19.BULKMAT1 | ecosystem: Environmental > Aquatic > Freshwater >... | reverse complement strand
GTGATCACGGCGGACAAGGTGGGGCGGGTTACCCTCCTGAACCCAGTGGCCCAGGCGCTGACGGGCTGGTCGCCGCAGCAGGCGGGCGGCCAACCGCTGGAGGTCGTGTTCCACGTCATCAACCAGGGCACCCGCGCGGCCGTGGAGAACCCCGCGCTGCGAGCCCTCCCCGAGGGCCCGACCCTCGGCCTGGCCAACCACACGCTGCTGATCGCCCGCGACGGCACCCAGCGCCCCATCGACGACAGCGCCGCGCCCATCCGCAACGCCAACGGCGAGACCCACGGCGCGGTCCTCGTCTTCCGCGACATCACCGATCGCTAGCCCCCCGAACGGGCCCTGCGCGACTCGGAGATCCGCTACCGCAGGCTCTTCCAGACCGCGAACGATCCAGGATCTGCGTCGGATGCCTGTCCTCGACGCGCGACCTCGTCCGCCAGGTCCAGCGCTACGACCCGCCACCCGACGTGCTCATCCACGACGCCAACATGCCCGGCATGGACCCACTCGCCGCCATGCAGGCACTCGCCGTCGCCTGCCCCGGCACCCGCGCCATCATCTACAGCGGACACGACGATCAGGCCTTTGTCGACCACGCCGTCGACGCCGGCGCGTGGGGCTGCGTCTCCAAGCACGACGAGCCGGAGGCCATCCTGCGGGCCGTGCGCGAGGTCGCCGCGGGCCCCACCCTCGACTCGCGTCGTTGAGTCGACCAGGGTCGAGCCGGCTCGCCGAAAGCCCAGGATTCCCCGACGAAACACGCCCCCCGACAACCTCGTCGACGATCCTGACGAACCGGCACGCCTCGGAACCCCATCGGTCGCCGCCGCCCCGTCGCCGGGACTTCCCACTCTCTCTGCCTCCCGCCTTCCCGCCCGCCACCACTTTCCACACCCGCCCGCCCAACTTGACAACCGCCCCCCACCGCGCCATCATCTCCCCCGACGCACCACGCATGACCACCACCCTCGCCAGCAAATGCTCCAAAGCCAAAGACGCCAACGGCGTCCGGGGCATCTGCTTGCCGGTCTTCCTGCGCGGGGTCTAGTCGCCCAGCCCAGAACCAGAACCGTCAAGGCCCCCGGACCTCTCCGGGGGCCTTGTTCATTTCCACGCCCCTCAAAGCCCAGGACACAAGGAACTCAGCGATGAACCACACGCCCGCGAACCCCGCCTCCCAATCCGCCCCCCCCACCACAGTCCCCGGCTCCGCCCAGGCCGCGTGCCCGGAGTGCGAGCACCCCATCCTCTTCTCCCGCCAACCCCTCTCCGGCCAGGTCATCGCCTGCGCCGGCTGCGGTGCGGAGCTGGAAGTCACCTCCCGCGACCCTCTCCGCCTCGAACTGGCCCCCGAAGTCGAGGAAGACTGGGGCGAGTAAGCCACGACACCGCCCACCGGTGCCCACCAGCAGACCCCACGCCCCACGGCACTCCTGCAACGCCGCGCGCTTCCCCGCCTTCCTCCGCGCCCTCTACGTCTCTGCGTCGCCGCGATGGTTCCCTCCCCTTGCCCGCCCTCAACCAGGACCCCCCATGCGAATCGCCATGCCCTACACGCGCCTGCGCGTCGAAGAGCAACTCCTCCTCGACGCCTTCCAGGCCGCCGGCGTCCACGTCGATCCCCTCGACACCCGGACCGTCATCCTCGCCCTGCACGAGCCCGACCGCTGGCGGACCTACGACGCCGTGTTCGACCGCTCGCTTAGCCTCACCGCTTCGCTCACGATTGGTCGCGTCCTCGAAGGCTGGGGCGTCCGCTGCGTCAACCCCATCCGCACCGTCGAAGTGTGCAGCGACAAGCTCCACACCTCCATCGCTCTCGTCCGCGATGGCATTCCCACCCCCCAGGTCCGCGTCGCCGTCTCGCCAGACGCCGCCCTCGACGCTATCGAGCAGATGGGCTACCCCGTCGTGCTCAAGCCCACCGTCGGCTCGTGGGGGCGCCTGGTCGCCCGCGTCAACGACCGCGACGCCGCCGAGGCTCTGATCGAGCACCGCGACACGCTCGGCTCCGTCCAGCACGCCGTCTTCTACATCCAGGAGCACATCGACAAGCCCGGACGCGATATCCGCGTCTTCGTCATCGGCGGTGAGCCCATCGCCGCCATCACCCGCACCAGCCGCCACTGGGTCACCAACACCGCCCGCGGCGCGACCGCCGCCAACCAGCCGCTCACCCCCGAGATCCGCGACATCGCCGCCCGCGCCGCCGCCGCCATGCGTGGAGACGCCGTCGCCATCGACCTGCTCGAGTGCCCACGCCGCGGTTTGCTCGTCAACGAGATCAATCACTCCATGGAGTTCCGCAACAGCATCACCACCACCGGTGTGGACATCCCGGGCCTGCTGGTCCGCCAGGTCATCGCCGCCGCGAGCCATCGCGCCGCGGACGCTGGGCATCCGCGCGAACAGCCGGTCGCCTCGCCCGTGTCAAGCTCGCCGCGGCCGAGCTCCGCGCTCCCAACCGCCCAGGTGGAGGCCATGACCCCGTGACCACCCGAGCCTCCATCGTCGGCGCCAGCGGCTTCTCGGGCGGCGAACTCATCCGCCTCCTGCTTGCCCACCCGCACATCCAGATCGCCCAGGTCACCTCCCGCACCTTGGCCTGCCATCCCGTCCACCGCGCCCACCCCAACCTCCGCGCCGCCACCGACCTCATCTTCGAGAACCCCGACGACCTCACGCCCTGTGACGCCATCTTCCTCTGCACCCCCCACGGCAACTCCCAGCGCGACATCGACCGCTACCAGTCCCTCGCCCGACACGTCGTCGACCTCTCCGCCGACTTCCGCCTCCGTGACCCCGAGGCCTATCGCGAGTGGTACGGCCAGTCCCACCTCCGCCCCGACCTGCTCGAATCCGCCGCGTACGGCCTGCCCGAGACTGGCCGCGCACGCCTCCGCGAAGCCCGCCTCATCTCGGGCGTGGGCTGCAACGCCACCGCCATGATCCTCGCGATGCTCCCACTCGCCCGCGCCGGACTCATCCGCCGCGCCATCGCCGACCTCAAGGTCGGCTCCTCCCAGGCCGGCGCCGAACCCTCCGACGCCTCCCACCATCCCCTCCGCGCCCACGCCACCCGCACCTACTCCACCGGCGGCCACCGCCACCTGGCCGAGGTCGCCCAGGAACTCGGCAACTTCCCCCTCGACGCCACGATGACCTCCATCGATCTCGTTCGCGGCGTCCTGTGCACCGCCCACGTCGAACCCACCGAGCCGCTCGACGAACGCCGCGTTCGCGCCCTCTTCCGCGAGGCCTACCAGCGCGAGCCCTTCGTCCGCATCGTTGCCGAACGCTCGGGCCTGCACCGCCTGCCCGATCCCAAGGCCGTCGTCGGAAGCAACTACGCCGATGTCGGCTTCGCGATCGACCCCCGATCGGGCCGCATCATCCTGCTGTGCGCGATCGACAACCTCGTCAAAGGCGCCGCTGGCAGCGCGATCCAATCTCTCAACGTCGCCCTGGGATTCGACGAAACCGCTGGCCTCCGCGCCCCTGGCATCTTTCCCGTCTGAACCGCCCGCACACGCCCACCCCAACCTATACCCCGCCCAAGGACTCCCATCATGCACGACATCCTCGTCATCAAGATCGGCGGCGGCGCGGGCATCGACCTCGCCCCGCTCGCCCCCCAACTGTCCGCCCTCATCGCCCGCGGCCATACCCCCATCCTGGTCCACGGCGGGTCGCACGAGACCGACACCCTCGCCAACCAGGTCGCCCACCCCCCGACGCGCCTGCTCAGCCCCTCGGGCCACGAGAGCCGACGCACCGACCCCCGCACCCTCGACCTCTTCACCATGGCTTGTGCCGGCAAGGTCAACACCCACGTCGTCGCCGCCCTCCGCGCCGCGAACGTCGACGCCGTCGGCCTCAGCGGCGTCGACGCCGGCCTCTGGATCGCCGAGCGCAAGTCCGCCATCCGCGCCATCGAGGGCGACCGCACGGTCCTGATCCGCGACGACCTCTCGGGCCGCGTCGTGTACGTTGACGCCCGCATCCTCCGCCTGCTGATCGCCGATGGGCGGGTCCCCGTCCTGTGCCCGCCCGCGATCACCTCCGACGCGGTCGTCGTCAACGTCGACGCCGACCGCGCCGCCGCCGCCACCGCCATCGCCATGAACGCCTCGCACCTGCTCCTGCTCAGCAACGTGCCGGGCGTGCTGGCCGACCCCGCCGACCACTCCTCACTCATTGCCTCCGCCTCCGCCGTCGGCCTCGAAACCATCCGCGCCGCCGCCCGCGGCCGCATGAAGAACAAGGTCCTTGCCGCCGAAGAAGCCATCAACGCCGGCGTCCGCCGCGTCACCATCGGCTCGGCCAACGGCGCCGACGCGCTCGCGCGGGCCTTGGCCGGCGTCGGCACCGTCCTCGAGCAACCGGGAGTTCCCGCGTGACCACGCCCGCCGATCAACTCGCCGCGGTGGCCTCGCCCACCCCCGCCGACGCCCGCGCGATCGACATCCTCCCCCGCCTCGTCTCCACCCCCAGCCTCTCGGGCCACGAACGCCCCGCCGTCGAACTCTTCACACACCTCGCCGCCCAACTCGGCCTCCAATCCTGCATCGACGACGCCGGCAACGCCCTGGCCCTCCGCCCCGCCCTGGGCCCCGAACGCGCACGCATCATCCTGCTCGGACACATCGACACCGTCCCGGGACACATCCCCGTCCGAATCGACAACAACACACTCCACGCCCGCGGAAGCGTCGATGCCAAGGGCCCCCTCGCCGCCATGCTCATCGCGGCCTCCCAGGCCAACCCGCATCCGGGCGTGACGCTCGAGGTGATTGCCGCGGTCGGGGAGGAGACCGCCGCATCACCCGGCGCCCGCTTCCTCTCCACACGCCGCGCACCCGCCGCCTGCATCATCGGCGAACCCAGCGGCTGGGAAGGCGTCACCCTCGGCTACAAGGGCCGCCTCCGCCTCACCCTCGACATCACGGGACCGTGCGGGCACTCCGCAGGCCCAGACGCCTCGGCCTGCGACATCGTGACCTCATGGTGGCAAGCCGTCCGCCGCCGCCTCGAGTCCCTCAACGCCGACCGCTCCGGCGCGTTCGACTCCATCACGTCCTGCATCCTCGCCCTCGCATCCTCGGACGACGGCCTCCATCAAAGCGCCCGCCTTGCCGCTGGATTTCGCCTTCCCACCTGGATCGCCCCCAACGCCCTCGAACACGAACTCCCCGCGCTCACACCTCCCGCCGTTCCACCCGCCTTCACCGCCTCCCTTCACTTCGAAGCCCGCGAACTCGCCCACGCCAGCCCACGCAACGACCCCGTCGCCCGCGCCCTCTCCCACGCCATCCGCCAGCACGCCGGCACGCCCCGCCCCAAGCTCAAGACCGGCACCTCCGACATGAACGTGGTCGCCCCCCTCTGGCGCTGCCCCATCGCCGCCTATGGCCCCGGCGACAGCCGACTCGATCACACCCCCGACGAACGCCTCGACCTGGCCGAGTACCTCGCCGCCATCGCCGTCCTCCGCGCCGCCCTCCAAACCCTCTCAGCCGAACTCGCGCCCCCCCGCCATCAGCCGCAGGCCTGAGCGGCGGGCACCCCTCTCCACAACCCACTCCGCCCATCAACGCCGAAACGACGCGGCCGCACGCCCTCGTCGGCTCGCCGCGCGCCTGTCACCTTGTCTGCGTGGTTCACACCCAGGTCCCTTCGCCACGCGGCGACGGCACCCTCACCTCCCGCCGACCACGCACTCAAACACATCCTCCTCCGCCCGCCCGAACACCCGGGCGATCCGGAACGCCACCTCCAGCGACGGGAAGTACTTGCCCCCCTTGATCGCGTTGATCGCCTTGCGGCTCACGCCCACGCGCTCGGCCAGTTCCTGCTGCGTCATCTCCTTGTGCTCGAACCGCATCGCACGAATCCGATTCTTGATCTCAACCCTCGGGACTTTGCCCATGCTCACACCCCCCGCCGGGAGTACACCAGCCGCAGGGTGAACCCACGCGCCCCCGACATCGCCGGCGACAGCAGCAGCAGGTTGGCCGTCCCCGCGGGCCCGGCTACTTGACCCGCGTGTACGTCCCGCTCATGAACTTCGTCCACGAGCCATCCTCGTTCTGCGCCTGCGACCACATCGCACGCCGATCGGGGCCGTGGACCTCGTACACATCCTGGAACCGGGCCATCTTCTTCGGGTCGGTGAAGCTCGGCCCGGTCGTGTTCAACGGCAGAGACTTGCCGGCCCCGTCCACCTCGCCCTCATAGACGAACAGCGTCGTCATCGGCGACCCGATCCACGTCCCGACGTACTTGCCCTTCGCGGGGTCAAACCCCAGCGTCATCAGGTAACTCATCGGCCCCGCGCCGCCGGGCATCTCACGCACCCGTCGTTCCCGCGCCCGGCCCGCGCGGCGTCCCCGCCGCCCGCGCCCCAGCCGCTGCCTCCGCACGCTTCCTGATCCGATCAATCTGGTGGTCCCACAACTTCTCGAACTGTCTCGCCCACCTATGCACGGCCCTGATCCCCCCCGCCTCCACCCGGTACACCCGCTCTCGCCCACGCCGACTCACCGCCACCAGCCCCACCGCCCTAAGCACCGCCAAGTGCTTGGAAACGCTCGGCTGGGCCAGCCCCAACTCCTCCACCAACTCCCCCACCACCCGCTCACCCCGCCCCAGCGACTCCAAAATCTCGCGCCGCCGCGGCTCCGCGATCGCGTTGAAGACATCCAGCGTGGTGGCGGCACGGGCCATGCCGGAAATATATCCCCATATCGGCATATGTCAAGGCGTCAAGAGAACACGGAGCAGGCTGGCAAGCCGGCGGACGCTACCGGGCACAGACGCGCGCCCCCCCGCGCCTCTCCGCGTCGGCGTGTCTCGGAGTTTCACTGGTCAACGTCCTCAGCCGCTTACGAACTGCCGGCCCGCATCCGCTCCAGACTCTCCGGGAACGGATACGACGGGAACACCCCCACCTCGCCGAAGTTCCACGCCGACGGCGAGGGGTACACATCCCCCCGATACCCCGCGTCGAACATCGTCCGCAGCACCGTCTCAAACGAAGGCTCGCGCCCATCGGGTCCCACCAGCCGGTTCGAACTCGCCCCCAGGAAACTCACCGAGCCGATCGGCCGCCGCTCCCGTCGACCCTGCAGCATCTTCGTCACCGTCTCGAACCCGCGCCGCAGGTCCGCCAACGTGAAGTGGTCCCGACCCTTGGGCCTCAGCAGCGCGAAAATCAGCACCGCGTCCAGGTCATACTTGAGCACGAACGGCTCGCGGTCGTTGGCCGCGTGAACCGACACCGCCTCCTGGAACATCTTGGCGTACGACGTCACCGAGTGGACCGACCACTGGCTGGTGGTCACCAGGTTCACCAGCTGGGCGACGATGCCGTGGCTGTTGTCCTGGTCGTTCACGCCGCACACGATCGTCCGATACCGCCCGTCCAAAACGTCCCGCAGCATGTCCTGGCCCCACAGGATCCGCAGCCGCTGCCCGGGCTCGATGCGTCCGGAGGGCGAGGGCAGAAGCGTCACCCGCTCGCGCGAGGCCGCCCCCTGCACCAGATGGTCCGCGTCGTCGTCGTACAGGCGTGGGGCGGAGCGTTCGGGCACGGGAGCCTCCTTTGCTGTGCGTGCGCGAGTATACGCCCAGGGCGGGGCGCCGGGAGTTCACCACCGAGGCACAGAGGGCACACAAGGCGGCGCGAGAGCGCCAGCGCGTTCGCGCCTCATCTCGCCATGGGTCTCGGGCCCCTCCACTTGGGTCCCTGCCTCCGCCTTCCTCTGTGCCTCGATGTCTCTGCGGTGAATCTCATCTCGGTCGGCCTATCGCGCCTCCACCCCCACCGCGAACACCTGAAACCGATGGCTCTGCGCCACCAACCCACGCTCCCGGCACAGCCGCTCCCGCAGCGCGATCAACTCCGGTATCTCAATCGGGATGATCTCATTCGTATCCACCCGAATCAAGAGATCATTCGGGCGCCGCCCGTACACCAACTGGTAATGCGCCTGGTCCTGGTCGAACAGCACCCGCTGGATGATCCCCGCATCCTGCAGCAGCTTGATCGTCCGGTACACCGTCGCCTTCGACACCCGGAACCCCGACGCGCGAAGTTCCTGCAGCAGCCGGTCCGCCTCGAACAGATCCTCCTGCTGCATCACCATGTCCAGGATCCGCGCCCGTTCGGGAGTGTACTTCAGCCCCTCGGCCTTCAACTTCCGTCTGAACACCGCGCACAACGGCTCCACCACCTCCATCGGAACCTCAGCCCGCGCTGCCCCGGGCGCTTCCCCTCGCCCGTCGCCGCCCTCATCCGAACTCTCCGCCTTGCGCAATGCCATGCTCACATCGTACACCCGGATCGAGCCTGCCACCGACTCACGCCGGCTCCGCGGCGTGACGCGGTGCCCAGAAACCCGGACCACACGCACCCGACCCGATCCAACGCGTGCTCACGCACGCGGCTCGGTTCCGAGCATCCGCCGCAACTCCCCGATCGTGCCCGCCTCCTCCGCCCGCTTGTCGGTCCTCCACCTCAAGATCCTCGGGAACCCCACCGCGATCCCCGACTTGTGCCGCCCCGACTCCGCCAGCCCCTCGAAACCGATCTCGAACACCTCGCCCAGCCCCGGTCCCCCTCCGTCCGCACGCGCCACCGCCACCTCCGCCGCACCCGCACCAGCATCCACCCCGAGACCTGGGCCGTGCTCATCCCGCCCTTGCCCGCGAACTTGCGCAGCCACGCCGTCCCCGCCGCTGAACCGGGCGCGACGATGAGGCCCGTTCCCTTCAGCAGGCCAGCGTTCTCCGCGTTTGCGTGCAGCACCGGCCGCATCGCCAACCCCGCCGCCCGGTACGCCGCATCAAACCGCATCGGCGCCCCGTGCAGCCCTATCGCCCCGATCGACGCATCCAGCATCAACCGCACCCGCTGCGTCGTGCCCAGCCTGTACGCCAGCACCACGCTGGTCACCCCCGCCGCCGCGTTGGCCCGCCACCTCCACCCGCACCTGCGCCGACCCCAGGATGTGCCCCGCCGGATGCAGCGACACCCGCACGCCGCCCACCTCAACCACCTCGCCGAACCCAACCCCCCGCACCTCCGCCGACGCCCCGACGCGAATCTTCAAGACCACCACGCCCCGCCCCGCGCACAGGTACGCCTCGCACCCTCACACCCCATCGTCCCCGTGCGCGTGCGTCGTCACCGCCAGGTCCACCCGCTCCCACGGATCAACATGAAACCCCCCGGCCGGGCAGAACAGCCCACGCTCGGTCATCACCAAGGGATCATCGGGCCTGGTTCCCGGCCCGCGCGGGCCGTCGCCTCTGCAATCACCCGCCATCGTCCGCCGGCCGTGCCCCCGCGTCGCTCGCAACCGAAGCCCCGCCGCCACCCGGTCGCGTCGCCACCAGCAGCACCACGAGCCCCACCACCCCCGCCACCAGCGATCCCCCCAGGATCCCCAGCTTCGCCCCGTCCAGCAGCGCGGGCTGCCCCGCAAACGCCAGATTCGCGATGAACAACGCCATCGTGAACCCAATCCCCGCCAGCCATGACACCCCGTGGATGTGCCCCCACCTCACCCCGCTCGGCAGCACAGCCAGCCCCGCCTTCACCGCCAGCCACGCGAACAGCAACACCCCGATCGGCTTGCCCAGCATCAGCCCCAGCGCCACGCCCAGCCCTACTCGCATCTCGCCTCCCACCCCCTCCGCTCCCGCTTGGCTCGCCCCACTGCCGATATGCACCCCCGAGTTCGCCAGCGCAAACAACGGCACGATCAAAAAACCCACCCACGGAAACAGCGTGTGCTCCAGACGGTGCAGCGGACTGCCCGCCTCCGCACCCGCCGACTCGATGGCATGAACCAGCTCCTGCTGGTCCACCGTCGTCCGCCTCAGCCTCCCGCGCGGCGTGTCCCCCCCCGTCCCGCCCTGCTCGAACTCGTCCAGCGCCTCCCGCGTGAACGCCGCGAACTTCCTCGCATCCACCCGCGGCCTCGCGGGAATCGCCATCGCCAGCGCCACCCCCGCGATCGTCGCGTGAATCCCCGAATGGAACACGAAGTACCACAGCACCGCCCCCACCAGCATGTACAGCATCAGGCTCCGGAACCCCGCCACGCCCATCGCCACCAGCACCACCATGATCAGCCCCGCGATGCCCAGCGAGTTCAGGTCCAGGTTCTCCGTATAGAAAATCGCAATCACCAGCAGCGCCCCAAGATCATCCGCGATCGCGAGCGTGGTCAGAAACAGCCGCAGGCTGACCGGAATCCGTTTGCCCAGCAGCGCCAGCACCCCCAACGCAAATGCGATGTCCGTCGCCATCGGCACGCCCCAACCCCGGATCGTCGGCTGCCCCCAGTGCATCGCCGCGTAGATTCCCGCCGGCACGATCATCCCGCCCAGCGCGGCCGCCACCGGCAACGCCGCCTTCCGCGGCGATGACAGTTCCCCGTCCCGCACCTCCCGCTTGATCTCCAGTCCAACCAGCAAAAAGAACAACCCCATCAACAGATCGTTGATCCAGTGCCCCAGGCTCATCGCCATGTCGCCCGCGCCGATCTTCACCGCCACCTTCACCTCGTGCCACAGGTGGTGGTAGCTCTCCGCCCACGGAGAGTTGGCCCACACCATCGCCACCGCCGCCATCACCAGCAGCAGAACTCCGCCGCCAGCCTGCAATTGCCCGAACCGCTGGAAGGGATCGACCAGCCGGTCGGCCAGCGAAGGCCTTCCGGGAACCGTCAGCCGCTTGCGAGTACTGGAGCCTTCTGCCATCGATGCCTCCTGTGGGATAGAGAGTTCGTGTGGAGTCGAGTCTATCCGCGCGGGGCGAAGAAGCGACAGAGCCAGACACAGCCCCGAGCCCGGCGGACTTCCTCCGTGGGCCGCTGTCTCGCGCTCCGGCTGTTCGCTCTCATCCCCTACTGCTCGATCCTCGGATCCACCCACCGATACATCACATCCACCACCAGATTGAACAGGATCAGCATCGTCGCGTACACCAGCACCACCCCCATGATCAGGAACAGGTCCTTGTTCTGCACCCCGCTCACGAAGTGTTGCCCCATCCCCGGCACGTTGAACACCCGCTCCACCACGAACGAGCCCGTCATCGCGTACGCCGTCGCTGGCCCCAAATAGCTCAGCACCGGCAGAAACGCGTTCTTCAGCGCGTGCCGCAGCCGAATCGAAACCTCGCTCGCCCCCTTCGCCCTCGCCGTCCTGATGTAATCCGTCCCCAGCTGCTCGATCATCCCCATCCGCGTCAGCCTCGCGATGTACGCCGCGAACGGCAGCGACAACGTCACCGCCGGCAGGATCATGTCCTGCGGCGTCCCCCACCGCGCCACCGGCAACGCCTTCAGCCACACGCTGAACACCACCAGCAGCCCCGTGCCCACCACGAACGACGGCATGCTGATCCCGATCAACGCCACCATCAGCGTTGAGACGTCCGCCACCCCATTTGGCCTCACCGCCCCCACCACCCCCGCCGCCACCCCCGTCACCAGCGCGATCAACATCGCCAGCGCGCCCAGCGTGATCGACACCGGAAGCGCCGAGCCCACCACCTCGTTCACCCGCCGATCCACATAGTGCAGCGACGGCCCCATGTCGAACACATACCGCTCCGCCGCCGCCTGCCCCTCCTGCCGCGCGGTCTCCGCACGCCGCGCCCGCGTCCCGTTCAGCGTCTGCCGAACATGCTTCAGCCCCGTCACGCTGTCCAGGTACGACCAGTAGAACGTCCAGTAGTTGTCCAGGTTGTACTGTGCCAGCATCGCCTGCGCCACCTCCGGCTGCGGCCTCCTTCCCTCCCCCCTCTGCAACGGATTGCCCGGGATCGCCCACGCCAGCGTCAGCGTCGTCGTGAAGATCACAACCAAAATCACCGGCATCAGCAGCAACCGTCGCACGATCATCGCGATCATGGCGTCGCCCCCGCGCCCGCCGCCGTCGGCTCCGGTGCGCGAGCCGCCGGCGTCACCGGCAACACCCGCGCCACGTTGCTCCCCAGCCCATCCGTCAGCACGTCCACCTCATACACGTTGTCCTCGTTCCGCGGGTGCGGAGAGATCCCCCCCACCCGGTGCGCATCGAACATCATCAGCGTCACATAATGGAACAACGGCACCAGCGGGAAGTCCTCCTCCACCACGATCCGCTCGGCCTCCGCCAGCAGCCCCAGCCTCGCCGCCGCGTCCGCCTCCGCCGCCGCCCGGTCCAGCAGCCCGTCGTACACCGGGTTCGAGTAATCCCGGTCGTTGTTCCCGTCCCCCGTCCGGTTCAAATCCAGAAACGTCGTGGGATCGCCATAGTCCGCGTACCAGCCCGCCCGCGCCGTCATGTAGTTGTGGTTCTGCAGGTCAGCCTTCACCACCTTGATCTCGCGCATCGCCAGCACCACCGACACGCCCAGGTACCTCTCCCAGTCCCGCGCGATGGACGTCGCCACCAGATCATGCCCCGAATCCTTGTTGAACAGCAGCTCAACGGTCGGAAACCTCGCCGGATCCGGATACCCCGCCTCCGCCAGCAGCCCCAACGCCTCGCCGATCCACGCCGCCCGCTCCGGGCTCCCCTCCGCGAAATCCGACACACACGCGATCCCCGTCGGCGGCGTGTACCCCCCGATCGACCCCCGGGGCACCAGCGACCGCGCCACCGGCTCGGTCAACCTCCTCACATCCTCCACGATCGACGCCTTGTCGATCACCATCGCGAATGCACGCCGCACCCGCCGATCCTTGAACGGGTTGTCCCTCCCGTCCGGCAACACATCCCGGCAGTTGAAGTTGTAGAAGTACGTCCCGAACGACGGCACCGCATGAATATGCGCCCGCGGGTCGTTCGGCAACCTTCGATCAATCTCGAACTGGTCCAGCCCCTGCGCCTTGAGAGCCTCGTACTCCTCGCGGTGCTCCTCATAAAACGCCAGCTTTTCCGCCAGCAGATCCCCCCGATACGCCGGCGTCGCCTCCGTCAGGTAGTCCACCGCGCCCGTCTGGAACGCCAGCACCTGCGCATTGGGGTCATCGATCGTCGGCATCATGATCGTCCGCAGCGACAGGCTCGCGCGGTCCCAGTAGTGCGGGTTCTGCTCCAGCCACAGATCCCGCTTGAACCGCCACCGCGTCACCATGAACGCCCCGTTGCTCACCAGGTAAGGCGGCTTGGTCCACCCGTGCTCCGCGATCAACCGCCCCGTCATCGGGTCGGGCCTCTCATACTGCCGCACCAGCGGCGGATACACCGGGTACAGGCACGCGAACCCCATCACATCCAGAAAATACGGGCAACGATGCCCCAGCGTCACCCTCAGCGTCCGCGCCTCGTCATCCGCCACCACCCCCACCATCTCCTCAAACCGCGCCACCGCCTCATCCCACAGCCCATCCGCCGCCGCCTGGCTCCTCGCCCCAGACGCTCGCGCCGCATACTCCTCCAGCTGCCCGTTCCGCCACTCAAAGAACCCCCGGCCCCCCTTGATCAACGCAAAGAAACTGAAGTAATCCGACGCCAGATCCGGCAGAAGCCCACGCCTCCATGAAAACACAAAGTCGCTCGGCTTCACAAGCTCGCCATTGGTCCACTTCGCATCGGGCCGGAAGTAGAACGTCCACACCAACCCATCCGCCGACGTCTCCCACCGCTCCGCAACCCCCGGCCTGGCCTCAAACTCCGCCGTGAAAATGTCCGTCCGCACCAACCCCTCAAAGATCATCCGCGCCACCCGCAAATCCTGCTGCCAGCTCATCCGCTGCAAATCCAGCGTCGTCACATCACCTCTATTGATGAACACAAAGTCCGCCCGCGGCCTCGGGCGGTCCATCACCACCGCCCCCACCACCGCCAGCAGCAGCACCACGAACGGAATCAGCAGCCGGAGCATGCACGAGTGTATCGCCGACCACACGCCAGGTTGAGTCTCCGCGCCCCCCAGTCGCGACCTCCGCACCCACCCCCGCAGCATCCACGCCGTCCCGGAGCGACGCCGGGGTGGAGCCACGGGTGAAGGCGGCGCTTCGCCGCCGCAACCCGTGCACAGGCCTGACCGCCGCGCACGCAACGCCTGCTCGTCTCACCCCCCCGTCGGCCCCACCGCCGCCGCCGCCGGCGCCGCCGCGTTCACCCCATACATGAGCTGCCCCAACATGCTCAAAACCCACAGACAGAAGTGCGCCCCCCCGATCAGCCCCGTCTCGAACCGCGGCAGCCGGAACACCAGCAGCAGCCCAAGGTAATACACCCCCGCCGCCAACAGCGGCTCCTCGATCCGACCCGGGATCGGGATGTTCGTGTTCTTCACCATCAGGAAGATCGCCACCAGCACCAGCATCCGGGCCGCGATCAGGTCCACCCGATTCACACGCCGCTCCGCAAACCGCGCCGCAACGAGCGCGCCCACCACCCCCGTGCCCGTATGCACCACCCCCTCATACAGCGTGATCAGCGGCGGAATCCACGGCCTCGAACTATTCGTCGCCACCGCCGTCACCACCACCGCCCCCACCAGCAGCACCCCGCCGATGATCCCCATCGCCTTGGCATTGCCCAGCACCGGCAGCAGCGACGCCTCGGTCACCATCGGGGGCCACGCCATCGCGCCGTCCTCGGCATCAGCCCCACCGCCCCGGGCCGCCAGCTTCGCCCCCGCCACCCCGGGATCACTGAAGTCCGCATCCTCATCGAACTCGCTCAGCAACCCCGCCTTGTTGAGCGATGCATTGGGCGCCTGCGTCCCGGGCTTCGCAGCCGGCGCGCTCGGCATCGACCCCACCACCGGCGGGTCGGGCTGGATCGGCTCAAGCTCATATCCCTCATCTGCCATCACAAGCCCTCACCACTTCGCCACTT
>Ga0163144_10017006_pt1 | contig 14854 bp, 16 predicted proteins | sample OliLak19BULKMAT1_FD_123175 | JGI IMG/M metagenome (GOLD analysis project Ga0163144, IMG submission 123175) | Freshwater microbial mat bacterial communities from Lake Vanda, McMurdo Dry Valleys, Antarctica - Oligotrophic Lake LV.19.BULKMAT1 | ecosystem: Environmental > Aquatic > Freshwater >... | reverse complement strand
GCCAACAAACCTCGGACGACCTCTATCGAGGCCTCTTGCTTTAACGTCCGTTTGATCTCGTTTTGTGCGTGCATCCGCAACGATAGGCGGCGCGAATTCTTTTGTTCAGCGATTTCTCGCGGTAAAGGGCAGGGCTACGTGGACGCTGCGGCTGCGGCGCTGGGTGGCTTCGACGTGCTGATGAACAACGCCTCGGGTTTCGGCATGGGCGACGACGAAGCGACCTGGGCGGCCGGCCTGTCGGTCGACGTGATGGCGATGGTGCGCGCCTTGCACGCTGCCGAGCCGCACCTGCTGCGCGCGGCAGGTGGCTGCGCGCTGCACATCGCGTCGATCTCCAGCCTCGGGTCAGCGCTCGCGGCCCAGCATGAACCACACGCGGCGAATGGTCTGCACCGCAAACGCCGACGTATCGTGGTCGGTGCCCACACTGCCCCAGCCCTCATCGGCAACCACGTCGTAGACGCCGTACGGGTTGGCGCGACCCAAGTCTGAGATGCCGATAGTCTTTCGATCATGCCCGCTTATCACGCCGAAAGACGCCCGCTGGTCGTTTCAAATACCCGTCATAGCCCGGGCTATGACTGCGTTTGTGCGCCTGGATCGGTCGCCCTTTGACGCGCTGCCCGGTCATGCTCGAAAAACTCTCAGCCTCTGAGTCGACGACGTCGTGCACCTGAACCTGCGCGGGGACGCCCGCGGGATGCCACTCGCGTCCGGCGTTCTTGCACTGGCCCACCAATTCCGTCTTCTTCGTGTTTACCGAGATGACGGGCCGGCCGGCAGCAATGGCCGTGGCAACGCTGGCGTTGATGTGCTCGAACTGCGGATTGCGATCCGGGCTCTGGTTGCCTTTGATGACCTTCGCGCTGGCCTGCAAGCTGCAGCCCTGGGACATGAGCAAACGCCCTGCGACGACATGGCTGATCGCATGGCCCGTCGCCATGAGTTCGTCGGCCAGCACGCGCAGGCTTTTGCGCGTCCAGCGCAGCGGGGACTGCGGGTCGATGCGAGAACTCGACTCCAGCAGCGCGAGCATGTGGGGGCACCAGGGTAAGGTCCTTGTGAGTTGCAGCCTTGCGCCGGCCGCCACTGCGCCGCGTCGAACCCGACGGGGCCGATGCACGCGCGGCCATGGACGCGCGGCCATGAACGCGTTGGTCGAGCCTTCAAGCTCTTCCGTCCCGGCCACGATGGTGTTTCTCGAGATGCCAGTGGCCGCAACGACCTGCGCCACGCCGCCACGGCCCAACACCTTCGCCTCGGCAGCGGCAAAGGCACGCCGCTGACGTTCGTCGAGACGCCCCTGCATGAGGCCCCAGCGCCGCGTGACAGGTGATTCGGTTTGCACGAATGCAAGCCTGACCGTTCAGCTGGAAAGCCGGCTGGCGATCGCCCGGGAAATCATCGAACGGCTCGGTGGCACGCTGACGGCGCCCCGGCGCGCAACCGGCCGGTTTTCGACGGCATTCAGTTCACGGCTCGGCTGGCCCCGCAGTTCATTCGAAGATCTTGCCGCGCAGCCTGAGACCGGCCGTCAACCCGCGCTTGGCGAACCAGCTCTTGTTCATCTCGAGCGCGAAGCGCACCGGCTTTTCCGAGCAGTGCGACTGGTCGGACTGCGGCTGCATGTCGGCCAGATTGACGATGGTGCCGTCGTCGGCGATGAAAGCGATGCTCAGCGGCAGCAGCGTGTTGCGCATCCAGAAGCAGCGCACGCCGGCTTCGGCGTTGACGAACAGCATGCCTTCGTTGGCGCCCATCTCGCGGCGCATCATCATGCCAACTTGCTGCTGCTGCGGACTTTGCGCCACCTCGGCACGTATGACGTGCATGCCGGCGCTGATCTCGATGGTGGGCAATCTGGGCTGCGGCGCCTCTTGCGACCAGGCAACTTCGGCCAGAAAGTACAAAACCACGGCGATGGACCAAAGACGAGACTTGATATGAGTCATGCTGTGAGTTCTTAGTCTGCATACATTATCCGTTGCGTGCATGGTCAGGCCGGCGCGCTCAGATGCATGACCGCCACCGCCTTCGCCGCCGTTTCCGAGACCACCGCCCTGCCAGCGCCGTCGGCGCCGTCACTGACCGTGCTCGACGATCCCGTCGAACAGGCGCGTTTCACCCGCTGGGTCAGCGGTGCCGCAGGTGAGCGGCTGGGCGAGTCCACGCTGCAACTGTCGGGCATGTATTGCGCAGCCTGCTCCGGCACCATCGAGTCGCTGCTCGCTGCTGTCGACGGTGTCAGCGCGGTGCGTGTCAGCGCCGCGGCGCAGCGCGCCACGGTGCGCTGGGACCCCGCGCGCACCCAGCCTTCGGAGTTGATCGCCGCCATCCGCCGGGGCGGCTACGACGCCGTGCCCGATGCTGCCGCGCCGGCACGCGAACTGCGACGGGCCGAACACCGCACTGCACTCTGGCGCTTCTTCGTTGCCAGCTTCTGTGCGATGCAGGTGATGATGCTCGCCACCCCGAGCTACGTGTCGGGTCCGGGCGAACTGGCCGACGACATGCGCCAGTTGCTGAACTGGGGCAGCTGGGTGCTGACCCTGCCTGTAGTCTGGTTCGCCGCCGGGCCGTTTTTCGCCGGCGCGTGGCGCAGCCTGCGGCATGGCCGCATCGGCATGGACGTGCCGGTGGCGCTGGGCGTGCTTGTCACCTTCGTGGCGAGTACCGGCGCCACCTTCGACCCCGGCGGACCGTTCGGCCATGAGGTGTACTTCGACTCGCTGACCATGTTCGTCAGCTTTCTGCTCGGCGGCCGCTACCTGGAGTTGCGGGCCCGCCACCGGGCTGCCCAGTCGCTCGAAGGCGCCCTGGCCGGCATGCCGGAAACCGCGCGGCGGCTGGACGAGAACGGCCGCTGGACCGAGGTCAGCGTGCAGCGGCTGCGGCCCGGCGACCGCGTGCGCGTGCCGCTCGGCCAGGCCTTCCCGGCTGACGGCGTGCTGGTGCTGGGCCGCACGCAGGCCGACGAGGCCTTGCTGAGCGGTGAATCGACGCCGGTCGACAAACCGGCCGGCGCCGAACTGGTCGGCGGCAGCATCAACGTCGGCGCGCCGGTCGAGATGCGGGTCGAGCGGGCGGGCACCGACACCCGCTTCGAGGCCATCGTGTCGATGATGCGCGACGCCATGACCCAGCGCCCGGCGATGGCCCGGCTGGCCGACCGCTGGGCCGCGCCCTTCCTCTGGGCGGTGCTGCTGCTGGCGGCGGCTGCGGCGGCCGCCTGGAGCCTGATCGACCCTTCACGCGCGCTGGCCGTGGCGGTGTCGGTGCTGATCGTCACCTGCCCTTGTGCGCTGTCGCTGGCGGCGCCGGCCACGCTGGTGGCTGCCGCCGGCGGGCTGGCGCGTCGCGGCGTGCTGGTGCAGCGGCTCGACGCCATCGAGATGCTGGCGCGCACACGCCGGCTCTTCGTCGACAAGACCGGCACGCTGACCGAAGACAGGCTGCAGCTGAGCCGCATGGTGGCGCTGCTGGATGGCGAGATGGGCGCTGTGGACGCGGACCGGCTGGGCAAGGTGGCTGCCACGCTGGCCGCCTGGTCGAGCCACCCGCTGTCGCGCGCCCTGGCGGCCGCGGCAGAAACCGGCCGGTCAGCCACTGGCTGGACGGCCATCGAAGAGATCGCCGGGCTGGGTCTGAGCGCCACTGACGCCGAGGGCATCGACTGGCGGCTCGGTTCCGCAGCCTGGGTTGGCCTGCCGCCGCAGCCCGCTGGACAGGCCGCCGCGTGGCTGTCGCGTAACGGCGTGGCCGTGGCCCGTTTCGAGTTCGAGGAAGCGCTGCGCGAAGGCGCGGCCGAAGCCGTGGCGGCGCTGCGTGCTCTAGGTGTGCGCGTCACCCTGCTGTCGGGTGACACGCCGGAGCGCGCCGCCGCGCTGGCCGCGCGGCTCGGCCTGGATGACGCCGTGGGCGGCGCCACACCCGAAGCCAAGCTGGCCGCGATGGCCGCCGCGCAGGCCGAAGGCGGGCCGGTGGCGATGGTGGGTGACGGTGTCAACGACGCGCCGGTGCTGGCGCGCGCCGATGTCTCGCTGGCGATGGGGCAGGGCGCGCTGGTGGCCCGCGCACAGGCCGACGCGGTGATCATCTCCAACCGTCCGCTCGACATCGTTCGCGCGCGCGCCACCGCAGCCAAGGCCGTGCGCATCGTGCATCAGAACCTGCTCTGGGCGGCGATCTACAACGCCGCCTGCATTCCGCTGGCGCTGGCCGGCTTCCTGCCTCCCTGGGCCGCCGGCCTGGGCATGGCCTGCAGTTCGCTGCTGGTCATCGGCAATGCGATGCGGGCCGGACGCTGAACCGCATTTGGCCCGCGAACACGTTTCCCGGTAAGCATCACGATGGAAATTCTCTGGTTGTTGATTCCGATGTCGACGGTGCTGGTGCTGCTGATCATCGGCGTCTTCGGGTGGGCGCTGCACCGAGGCCAGTTCGAGGATGTCGAGTTCGAAGGCGAACGCATCCTGCTGGACGATCTGCCGCTGGTTGACCGGGATCAAGTCGAAGTTCGGAAGCCCCCGGAACAATAGCAATTCAGGCATTCAGCAGCGAGGAGAGGTTTAATGGTCAGCAACACTGCACCGGGCGCACCGGTGTTCAGCGAGAAGACGGCGGGCGCGCTTTCCAAGGCCGGCAACAAGCCGGCGGCGGCGGGCATGTACACCGACGCACCCGTCAGGCTGTTCGCTCTGGCGGCCGTGCTCTGGGGCGTGGTCGGCATGCTGGTGGGCGTCATCATCGCCGCCCAGCTGGCCTGGCCCGAGCTCAACCTGGGCATTTCTTTCCTCAGCTATGGCCGCTTGCGACCGCTGCACACGAACGCGGTGATCTTCGCCTTCGGTGGCTGCACGTTGTTCGCTACCTCTTACCATGTCGTGCAGCGCACCTGCCAGACGCGGCTCTTCATGCCCAAGCTGGCGATGTTCACCTTCGTCGGCTGGCAACTGGTGATTCTGGCGGCTGCGGTGTCGCTGCCGTTGGGCTTCACGCAGGGCAAGGAATACGCCGAACTCGAATGGCCGATCGACATTCTGATCGCGGTCGTCTGGGTGGCCTATGCGGTGGTCTTCTTCGGCACGATCGGCATCCGCAAGGTGCGCCACATCTACGTCGCGAACTGGTTCTTCGGCGCCTTCATCCTCGCCGTGGCCATGCTGCACATCGTCAACGCCGCGGTCATTCCGGTCAGTTTGACGAAGAGCTATTCGGCCTACGCCGGTGTGCAGGACGCGATGGTGCAGTGGTGGTACGGCCACAACGCGGTAGGCTTTTTCCTCACCGCCGGCTTCCTCGGCATCATGTATTACTACATCCCCAAGCAGGCCGGCCGGCCGGTGTATTCATACCGGCTGTCGATCGTGCACTTCTGGGCGCTGATCTTCACTTACATGTGGGCCGGCCCGCACCACCTGCACTACACCGCGCTGCCTGACTGGGCGCAGTCGGTCGGCATGGTGTTCTCGCTGGTGCTGCTGGCGCCGAGCTGGGGCGGCATGATCAACGGCATCATGACGCTGTCGGGCGCCTGGCACAAACTGCGTGACGACCCGATCCTGAAGTTCCTCATCGTCTCGCTGTCGTTCTACGGCATGAGCACCTTCGAGGGGCCGATGATGTCGATAAAGACCGTCAACGCGCTTTCGCACTACACCGACTGGACGGTCGGTCACGTGCACAGCGGCGCACTGGGCTGGGTCGGCCTGATCTCGATGGGCAGCCTGTACTACCTGATCCCGCGCATGTTCGGCCGCAAGGAGATGTACAGCACGCGTGCCATCGAACTGCACTTCTGGGTGGCGACCGTCGGCATCGTGCTCTACATCGCCGCCATGTGGATTGCCGGCGTCATGCAGGGCCTGATGTGGCGCGCGGTCAACACCGACGGCACGCTGGTCTACAGCTTCGTCGAGAGCGTGAAGGCCACTTATCCGTTCTACGTGATACGACTCGGCGGCGGCCTGCTCTATTTCAGCGGCATGCTGATCATGGCCTGGAACACGGTGATGACGGTGAGGAGCGGCAAGGCCGTGCTCGCCCCCATCCCGATGGTGCCGGCGCACGCCTGAACCTTGCGCAAGGAGCACAAACAACATGGCTGATACAAAGCTTGGCGGTCACGAGAAGATCGAGACCAACAACTTCCTGATGATCGTCCTGATCCTGCTGACCATCGCCGTCGGCGGTCTGGTCGAGATCGTGCCGCTCTTCTTCCAGAGTTCCACCACGCAGCCGGTGCCGGGCCTCAAGCCCTACGCGGCCTTGCAGCTGGCCGGGCGCGACATCTACGTTCGTGAGGGCTGCTACAACTGCCACTCGCAGATGATCCGGCCGTTCCGCGCCGAGACGCTGCGCTACGGCACCTTCTCGAAAGCCGGCGAGTTCGTCTATGACCGTCCGTTTCAGTGGGGCAGCAAGCGCACCGGTCCCGACCTTCACCGGGTGGGCGGCAAGTACAGCGATGAGTGGCACCGTATCCACCTGATCAACCCGCGTGACCTGGTGCCCGAATCCAACATGCCTGCTTATCGCTGGCTGGAGACTGCCATGGTCGACCCCGCCGACATGGCGCCCAAGATGAACACGCTGCGCATGCTGGGCCATCCCTACAGCGACGCCGAGATCGCAGGCGCGGCCGCCGAGGTCAAGGGCAAGACCGAACTCGATGCGTTGATCGCCTATCTGCAGGTGCTCGGCACCTCGGTCAAGTGACGGCACGGAGCACATCATGGACATCAACACTTTGCGCGCGGCGGTCATGCTGCTGGGCCTGTTCATCTTCGTGGCGATGGTCGGCTGGGTGTGGGCTCGTCAACGCCGCGAGGCATTCGAGGAGGCGGCCATGCTGCCGTTTCTGGACGACGAGCCCGCCGATCTCACCGGAGTAAAAAAATGAGCGACTTTCTCCATGTCGGCTGGTCGATTTACATCGCCGCCGGCACGATACTGGGCCTGGTTTTCTGCGTGGTGCTGCTGGTCATTGCCAGCCGCCGCAAGGTGATGGCCGGCGACAACTCCACGGGTCACATCTGGGACGAAGACCTCAAGGAGATGAACAACCCGCTGCCACGCTGGTGGGTGGGGCTGTTCGTCCTCACCGTGGTGTTTGCCGTCGTCTACCTGATCCTCTATCCGGGGCTGGGCAGCAAGCCCGGCATCCTGAACTGGAGCAGCGCCGACCAGCACCGCGCCGAGATGGACCGGGCGCGTGCGGCCATGGCGCCGCTGTACGCCAGGTTCACCGCCTTGCCGGCTGAAGAGCTGGCCAAGGACGCGCAGGCAATGGCCATCGGCGAGCGGCTGTTCGCCAACAACTGCGCTGGCTGCCATGGTTCCGACGCACGCGGCAGCAAGGGCTTCCCGAACCTGACCGACGGCGACTGGCTTTACGGCGGCACGCACGACAAGATCAAGGAAACCATCATCGGCGGGCGCCAGGGCAACATGCCGCCGATGGCGGCCGCCGTCGGCAGTGCCGAGGACGTCAAGAACCTGGCGAATTACGTGCTCAGCCTGTCCGGCAGCGCCCACAACAGCGTGGCCGCCGCGCTCGGCAAGCCCAAGTTCGGCACCTGCGCGGCCTGCCATGGCGCTGACGGCAAGGGCCAGCAGGCACTAGGCGCGCCGAACCTGACCGACAAGATCTGGCTGCATGGATGGGGCGAACTGGCCATCGTCAACATGGTCAACAACGGCAAGCTCAACGTCATGCCGGCGCAGGGGCAACGACTGTCCGCCGAGCAGATTCACGTGCTGGGCGCGTACGTCTGGAATCTCTCGCAAGCCCGCACCCTGGCTTCAAAGTGAGGGCAGGGGCTCGATGAACGACACCACCGTCGGCGCGGCAAAGGGCCTGGGTGGCGGGGCGGCATCAGACGCGGCCGGTGAGGCGAGCGACGACGCTGTCGTTGCCGTGGTGTCGCTGTATGCCAAGCAGAAGAAGATCTACGCCCGCGCCGTCAGCGGCTGGTTCGCCGGCTGGCGCTGGGCTCTGGTGTGGGCCACGCAACTCGTCTTCTACGGACTGCCCTGGCTGGATTGGAATGCCCGACAGGCAGTGCTGTTCGATCTGGCGGCGCGGCGTTTCTACATCTTCGGCCTGGTTCTCTATCCGCAGGACTTCATCTACCTGACCGGGTTGCTGATCGTCTCGGCGTACGCGCTTTTCCTGTTCACCGCGGTGGCCGGGCGGCTGTGGTGCGGCTATGCCTGCCCGCAGACGGTTTACACCGAGATATTCATGTGGGTCGAGCGCCACATCGAGGGCGACCGCATGGCGCGCATGAAGCTCGACGCCGGGCCTTGGGACGTCAACCGTGTCTGGCGCAAGACCGCCACGCAATTGGTCTGGATCACCATCGGTCTGTGGACCGGCCTCACCTTTGTCGGCTACTTCACGCCCATTCGCGAATTGCTCGGCCTGGCCTCGCAGCTGGCGCTCGGGCCCTGGGAATGGTTCTGGATCCTGTTCTACGGTTTTGCCACGTATGGCAACGCCGGCTATATGCGCGAGCAGGTTTGCAAGTACATGTGCCCGTACGCCCGTTTCCAGAGCGCGATGTTCGACAAGGACACTTTGATCATCAGCTACGACAAGGAGCGTGGCGACCCGCGTGGCACACGCTCCCGCAAGATCGACCCCAGGAGCCAGGGCCTGGGAGACTGCATCGACTGCGGCCTGTGCGTCCAGGTCTGCCCGACCGGCATCGACATCCGTGACGGACTGCAGTACGAATGCATTGGCTGCACGGCTTGCATCGACGTCTGCAATGGCGTGATGGACAAGATGAAGTACCCGCGCGGGCTGATCCGCTACGTCACGCAGAACGGTCTGAACAAGCACCTGACGCGCGGCGAAATGCTGCGCACGGTGTTCCGGCCGCGCGTATTGATCTACACGGCCATCCTCGTCGTCATCGTCGGTGCTCTGGGAACCAGCATCGCCTTGCGCAGCCCGTTCCGCGTGGATGTCGTGCGCGACCGTGCGTCCCTGGCGCGCATCGTCGATGACGGCCAGATCGAGAACGTCTACCGGCTGCAGGTGATGAATGCCACTGAACTAGCGCAGAACTACCGTGTGCGCGTGGTCGGCATGCCAGGGCTGGTGATAGACGGCCCGGTCGAGTTGAAGGTAGAGCCTGCCGAAGCGCGCTGGATGACGGTGTCGGTGCGGCTGCCCGCCGACGCCGCGGCTGCCGCCGGGCCCGCCGCGCACCCGATCCACTTCGAGATCGAGCGCATCCAGTCAGCCGCCGACAGCGCGCCGGCTGTGCTGCAAGAGAAGTCCACATTCGTGGTGCCGCGCTGAAGTCGCACCGAAAGGAGTCCCCATGAGCATCGCCCGCAACTTCCCTTCCGCAGCAAATCCACCGGTGGCGCCCTGGTGGCGCTACGGCATGGTCTGGCTGGTCATCAGCGGCCCGCTGGTGGTGGTGGTGGCCGCCATCGTCACCGCCGTCATCGCGGTGCGTGGCGCCGATCCGATCATCAGCGACGTTCCGGCGGCGGTGGCTGCAGGCGCCACCACGCCTTCGTCGGAGACGCCGGCAATGCAGGCCCGCAACCACGCGGCCACCGCCAAACGCTGAGCTGGACATGGCGGCCATGAAACGGGTGCTGAAGCGTGCGATGGCCATTGCATGGCCGTCCTTCCTGATGGCCGGTGTGTTGGCGATGCTGGTCTTCTCGATGGTCGACCCGGGCTCGCTGCACTGGTTCGGCGGCACACCGGTCGAACTCGGCGCGACAGCCTTCTATTCGCTGTCTTTCTTCGTGTTCTGGGCGGTGATCGCCTGCGCCGGGGTGCTGACCCAGTTGCTCGGCGAGACCGAAGCCGAGATCAACAGCCGGGCATTTCGCTGAGGCGGAGATGCGCGCTACGCGCAGTTGCTGCCGTTGACGAGATTCTGCAGGGCGGGCTGGTTGAGCACCCGGATCTGCCGCTGCTTCACTTCCAGGAAACCCTCGTCCTGGAATTTCGAGAACGTGCGGCTCACGGTCTCCAACTTCAATCCGAGGTAGCTACCGATCTCTTCACGCGTCATGCGCAGGATCAGCGAGCTGGCTGAAAAGCCGCGTGCCTGCAGGCGCTGGGTGAGGTTCAACAGGAAGGCGGCCAGCCGCTCTTCGGCCCGCATGCTGCCCAGCAGCAACATCACGCCGTGGTCACGCACGATCTCGCGGCTCATGATCTTGTGGAACTGGCGCTGCAGATCACTGAACTCGCGTGTCAGGTCTTCGAGCTGCTGGAAGGGAATCACGCAGACCTGCGAGTCCTCGAGTGCGACGGCGTCGCAGGTGTGACGCTCGGTGCCGATGCCGTCGAGGCCGAGCAACTCACCGGCCATCTGAAAACCTGTGACCTGGTCGCGCCCGTCCTCCGACGAGATGCAGGTCTTGAAGAAGCCCGTGCGCACGGCGTAGAGCGAATGGAACTCGTCGCCGGAGTGGAACAACCGGTCGCCACGTGCCACCTGACGCCGGGTGGCCACCATGCCGTCGAGCCTTTCCAACTGCTCGTTGGACATGCCTACCGGCAGGCACAACTCGCGCAGGTTGCAACTGGAGCACGCCACCTTGAACGGTTCCATGCGCACGCCCTGCGATGCTGGGACAGGGTTGATTACCGGTTGCATGATAGGTCGCCGTTTCGTGACTTTTTGACACCGCGAGTATCACGCATCGCCGGCAGCTGGCCGGCGATGCGCGCGCCCTGAGTGTGCGGCTTGGCTTGAGACAGATCAAGATGCATTTCGCCCGTTTCGGCACAGTCGTCCATGTCGTGAATCAGACGCACCCGGAGAGTTGTATGGAAATGCCCGAAACGCTGTTGCGCCGGCTCGACGTGCCCGGCCCGCGCTACACCTCCTACCCGACGGCGGATCGTTTTGTCGAGGCATTCGGGCCCGCCGAATACCGGCAGGCGCTGCGGCAGCGGGCCGAGGGCGCCGTGGTCGGCGGTGCGCCCGCGCTGTCGGTTTACGTTCATGTGCCGTTCTGCGAGTCGGTGTGCTACTACTGCGCCTGCAACAAGGTCATCACCAGGCACCACGAGCGCAGCGCGGAGTATCTGGACGCGCTCGATATCGAGATCGATCTGAACGTTGCCGAGCTCGGCGAAGGCAAGGTGGTGTCGCAACTGCACTTCGGTGGCGGCTCGCCGACGTTCCTCTCGGACGCAGAACTCGAGCGCGTGATGGACAAGCTGCGGCGCGCCTTCCGGGTCGCGCCGGGAGCCGAAATCTCGATCGAGGTCGACCCGCGCACTGCCTCACCCGAGCGGCTGCGCCACCTGGTCGGCCTCGGCTTCAACCGCATCAGCTTCGGCATCCAGGACTTCGACGCGCAGGTGCAGCAGGCGGTGCACCGCGTGCAGTCCTATGAGAGCGTGCGCAGCCTGATCGTGGCCGCGCGTGATCTGGGCTTCGAGTCGATCAATGCCGACCTGATTTACGGCTTGCCCATGCAGACGCCGGAGTCCTTCGCCCGCACCATCGCGCAGGTCGCCGGGTTGCGGCCTGACCGCATTGCGCTGTATGCCTATGCACATCTGCCGCAGCGCTTCAAGCCGCAGCGGCGCATCGCATCGGCCGATTTGCCGCCTCCCGAACACCGGCTGAAGATGCTGGGCGGCGCCATCACCGGCTTCATCGGCCACGGCTATTCCTACATCGGCATGGATCACTTCGCACTGGCCAATGACTCGCTGGCCGTGGCCAAGCGGCAAGGCCGGTTGCACCGCAATTTTCAGGGTTACAGCACGCAGCCCGATTGCGACCTCATCGGCCTCGGCGTGTCATCGATCGGCCGCATGGGCAGCACCTACAGCCAGAACGCCAAGACGCTCCCCGACTACTACGACGCCTTGCGTCAGCGCCAGTTTCCGGTGGTGCGCGGTATCGCGCTGACGCGTGACGACCTCGTGCGCCGCGCCGTCATCATGGCGCTGATGTGCCAGGGCCGCGTCGAGTTCGAGTCGATCGAACTCGCTCACCTTATCGACATGAGCGAATATTTCGCCGCCGACTTCGAGCGGCTGCGGCCGCTGGTCGAGTCCGGCCTGGTGGAGATCGGCGCCGACGCCATCCAGATCACCGCGACCGGCTGGTTTTTCGTGCGAGGCGTGGTCTCGGCCTTCGACCGCCATTTCCAGACCGACCGGGTGCGAGAACGGTTTTCGCGCATCATCTGAGGATGATGAATGCTCCGGCAGCCCCCGGGCGCCATGGTCCGGCCCCGCCCACGAGGGCGGAGCTGCGCCAGTTCAGGTACTGAGATGGACTTCGCGCTCGTTCTCAGTGCGCTGATGCTCGGCCTTGCCGGCGCGCCGCATTGCGCGGCGATGTGCGGTGCGGCCTGCGCGGCGGCCACGCGGGGTGGCGGGGCGGCCACGCCGATGACCTTCCATGTGTCGCGCGTGGCGGGCTATACGCTGGCCGGCGCTGCGGCCGCCTCCAGCGTGGGCCTGCTGTCGGCGCTCGGCCAGGCCAGCCCGGCATTGCGGCCGCTGTGGACGCTGGCTCATGCCGCGGCACTGGCGCTCGGGCTATGGTTGTTGTGGAGCGGTCGGCAACCGGCGTGGGTCGACAATTTCGGCCGTGCTGCGGCGCAGAGCGCCACACCCGATGCCCAGGGCTGGCAGCGCATGCGGTTGCCGTTGCGGGCGCCACTGCGTGCGGGTCTACGCGCCGGTGCGGCCGGCGCATTCTGGGTCGCCTGGCCCTGCGGCTTGCTGCAATCGGCGCTGGTGGTGGCGGCGCTGGCCAACTCGGCCCTCGGCGGCGCGGCGGTAATGTTCGCCTTTGCCGTCACGAGCGCCGCCGGGCTGACGATCGGCCCCTGGTTGTGGCTGCGGCTGGGTGGTGCGGGCAGTGCGGCGCTGGCGGGCAGATGGGCCACGCGGGCGGCCGGTGCGCTGCTGGCCGGCGTGTCGGCCTGGGCACTCGGGCACGACCTCATCTACAAGTTCATCGCGTACTGCACCACCTGAGGTCCGCGCCGCAAACGCGGCAGGCGATCGCGCCGACTCCGCTTCTTGAATTCGGGCTTTCCGAAACGACAACGCCCGGCAGAGCCGGGCGTTGAGGCCAGACACCGGGAACCGGTGCCTTGAGCGCAGAAGAATTTACTTCTTGGCGGTCGAAGCAGCATCGGCTGCCGGCTTGGCGGCAGGCTTGGCTTCAGTCTTCGTCCCGTCCTTCTTCACGGCAGCCGAAGCGGCCGGCGCGGCGGGCTTGGCATCGGCGGCGCAGACGCCGGTAGTGGCAAAGGCGGCGACGATCAGGGCAGCCAGGAACTTGTTCATTTCCATGGACCTTGGGTATGTTGTTGAAGCCACCCCCAACTGGGCGGCACATCGAAAACGGGCCGTTTCGTCAGTCGGTTGACAGCCCTGTGGCCTAGAATTCAAAGCTGTTCGAGATTACTTCGGACCCCCGACAACGCAGTCTCCTGGAGACCAATTTCCATGTATGAGCACATCAAGGTGCCCGAGGGCGGGCAGAAGATCACCGTCAACGCTGACTACTCGCTCAACGTGCCTGATCATCCGATCATCCCTTTCATCGAAGGTGACGGCACCGGCCAGGACATCACGCCGGTCATGATCAAGGTAGTCGACGCAGCTGTGGCCAAGAGCTACGGCGGCAAGCGCCAGATTCACTGGATGGAGGTCTACGCCGGCGAGAAGTCGACCAGGATTTACGGTCCCGACGTCTGGCTGCCGGCGGAAACGCTGAGCGCCGTGCGCGACTACGTGGTGTCGATCAAGGGCCCGCTCACCACCCCGGTGGGCGGCGGTATCCGCAGCCTGAACGTCGCGCTGCGCCAAGAACTCGACCTCTACGTCTGCCTGCGTCCCATCCAGTACTTCAAGGGCGTGCCCAGCCCGGTGAAGGAGCCCGAGAAGACCCACATGGTGATCTTCCGCGAGAACTCCGAAGACATCTACGCCGGCATCGAGTTCGAAGCCGGCAGCGAGAAGGTCAAGAAGCTCATCAAGTTCCTGATTGACGAGATGGGCGTGCGCAAGATCCGGTTCCCCGAGACCTCGGGCATCGGCATCAAGCCGGTGTCGAGCGAGGGCACCGAGCGACTGGTGCGCAAGGCCATCCAGTACGCCATCGACAACGACAAGCCCAGCGTGACCATCGTGCACAAGGGCAACATCATGAAGTACACCGAAGGTGGCTTCCGTGACTGGGGCTACGCGCTGGCGCAGAAGGAATTCGGCGCCGAGCTGATCGACGGTGGCCCGTGGATGAAGTTCAAGAGCCCGAAGTCCGGCAAGGACATCGTCGTCAAGGACGTCATCGCCGACGCCTTCCTGCAGCAGATCCTGCTGCGCCCGGCCGAATACTCGGTGATCGCGACGTTGAACCTGAACGGCGACTATGTGTCGGACGCGCTGGCCGCGCAGGTAGGCGGCATCGGCATTGCGCCGGGCGCGAACCTGTCGGACTCGATCGCGATGTTCGAAGCCACCCACGGTACGGCTCCCAAGTACGCGGGCAAGGACTACGTGAACCCGGGTTCCGAGATCCTTTCGGCCGAGATGATGTTGCGCCACATGGGTTGGCTGGAAGCGGCCGACCTGATCATCGCGTCGATGGAACGTTCGATCGCCAGCAAGAAGGTCACCTATGATTTCGCGCGGCTGATGGAAGGCGCCACGCAGGTGTCATGCTCAGGCTTCGGGCAGGTGATGATCGACCACATGTGAACCGTAAGCATTCGGTGAACCCATAGACCGAATCTGCGCGTTGACGCCTCAGGCGCAAAGAACTGAGCGGAAGTCTTTCGAAGTGGGTAGAGCCAGATGTCCTTGATGGGGATGATTTGCTCGTGG
>Ga0163144_10017005_pt1 | contig 14855 bp, 14 predicted proteins | sample OliLak19BULKMAT1_FD_123175 | JGI IMG/M metagenome (GOLD analysis project Ga0163144, IMG submission 123175) | Freshwater microbial mat bacterial communities from Lake Vanda, McMurdo Dry Valleys, Antarctica - Oligotrophic Lake LV.19.BULKMAT1 | ecosystem: Environmental > Aquatic > Freshwater >... | reverse complement strand
GCTAGCACTTCCGCATGAATTGCCTTCACCGCCTCCACCGAGGGATGGGAAAGCGGCGAACTCACGACAGTCGCCGAAACAACTCGGAATTCTTGCCAATCAGACGCTTCGCCGTGGCAGCGGCGTGATCAGGACGGATGCTCGTCTGCGTCGGCGTGAGCGTGATCGACCCGCCTTCATGCAGCGTGACGGCCAACTGGTCGCCCGTCTTAAGATGCGCCAATTCCATCAGGGCTGCATCAAAGATGATGCCTTGGGAATTACCGATTTTTGTAATCGCTTTAACCATAAATATAAAACTATGTTTTACGCCGGCGTTTGTCAATATCCTGCGGCGGCAACAAAATCACCGGCAGCAGATTCAAGCTGGTGGCCAGGCTCATCATCGCGGCGGCCCACTGTTTTTCTAATTCGCTTCTCTCTATGTCCTTCATTTTCTCCATGGTAAATTCCCGCCCATGAAATTCCTTCTCAGCAACGACGACGGCATTGACGCTTCCGGCCTCGCCGCCCTGCTCGAAGCCGCGCAAGCCTTCGGCCAACCCATCGTTGTCGCCCCGGCTGGCCCGCAATCCGGCAAAAGCCATTCTATCACCTGGGACCCTGTCCGCTTGGAGGAACGCGCTCCCGACCGCTTCGCCGTCCACGGCACCCCGGCGGACTGCGCCCGGCTCGGCCTGCTCCGCGTCACGCCCGATGTGAATTGGGTGCTCAGCGGTATCAATCACGGCGGCAACCTCGGCGCGGACGTTTATTACTCAGGCACCGTCGCCGTCGTTCGCGAGGGCGTCCTCCACGGCTGGCCCGGCATCTCGTTTTCCCAATACCTGCGCGACGACCTTCCGCCCGATTGGCCTCGCGCCGCGCGTTGGACCGCCCGCGTGCTGGCCGAACTTCTCCCGCGCCCGGTCGAACCCGGCCTGCTTTACAACGTGAATTTCCCCGCTCTCTCCGCCACCGCGCCGGAACCCGAAATCGTCTTCTGCCCGCTCGATCCGAATCCGCTGCCGCTCAGCTATCGCCATGAGGAAGGCGGCCATCATGTTTACGACGGCATCTACTCCGCCCGCCTCCGCAAACCCGGGGCCGATGTGGATACCTGTTTCAATGGCACAATCGCCGTAACGGAAATCCGGCTTTTTTAGAAATATCCAGCTCACGGCGTGGTGAGATTCGTACTTGAGGACACCAATGAATCCCTTCAACCCAGCCACCGCTTCTTGAAACTCCCGCTCTCCTTGCTTCCAGGGCTCGCCGTGTTGCTCTCCGGCTGCGCCGCCTACAGTCCGCCGCGCGTGTGGGGTGAAAGTATCCACCGCAATATCGTCTTCGCCTCTCCCGGCGGACGCGATCTCCGGCTCGATCTTTACCTGCCGCCGAAGTCCGCCCGTCCCGCGCCGGTCGTCCTTTGGGTTTTTGGGGGAAGCTGGAAACTCGGCAGCCGTGGCTATCATCTCAACGTGCGCGATCTGACCAAACACGGCATCGCCATCGCCGCCATGGATTACCGGCTGAGCGACGAGGCCAAATACCCCGCGCAATTGCAGGATTGCCAGGCCGCCCTCCACTGGCTGCAGGCCAACGCCGACCAATACGGACTCGACCCCAAACGCATCGCCGCTGCCGGGGAATCCTCCGGCGGACACCTCGCCGCCCTGCTCGGCACCATCGAAGGCCGGGAGAAAATCCGTGCCGTCTTCGCCCTCTATCCCGTCACCGACCTGGTCGCAATCGGCCGGCAATACGTCCATGGCAATCCGAGCGACATCGAGCGGCTCCTCGGCGGACCCATCGAGGAAAAGCTGGTCCTCGCCCGCGCCGGCAGTCCGGTGAATCACGTCAGCCCCGACTCGCCACCCTTCCTCATCATCCACGGCGCGAAGGACACCCTTGTTCTCCCCGATCAAAGCCAGCAGTTACACAACCGCCTCCAAGCCGCCGGAGTGGAATCCCGCCTCATCTTCCTTCCCGACAAAGGCCACTGGTTCACGCTCTCCCCCGCTCAACGCGACACCGTGGCGAAATTTTTCCAGAGCCATTTCGCGGACTAACATCGCGCCGCCCTGCTGATTTTTCACCAACCTTTCACCGTAACTTCATCAAGGCTTCACTCAAACGCCCCAGCGTGGCGGCGTGATCAAACGACTTAAGATTCTCCTCGCCGGTGAGGCCGGCGAACTCGCCGCCTGGACGCAGGAGGCCGGTGGACGTTGGATCCGCACGTGTGCGCTGGTTTTTTTTGCGAGCTGCGCTGTTTATGGAGCGACCTTCGGGCTCTGGCGCAGTGAAATGCAGGCTCTCAGCACCGCGGTAAAGTTTCCGCTCGTCGTCATGCTTACGTGCGTGGGCAATACCGTGTTGAACGGATTCCTCGCCCTCGTGCTCGGCGCGGGCCTGAGCCTGCGGCAGTCATGCGTGGCCATTTTGATGAGCTTCACCATCATGGGCATGGTGCTGGCGGCGTTCGCTCCGGTGATGGTCTTCCTCTGCTGGAACGTGCCTTCCATCTACAGCCCCAATGCCGCCACGGGACAAAGCCTCACCCTGCTGGCCCATGTCACCCTGATTGCCTTTGCCGGCATCGTGGGCAACCGGCGGCTCTGGCAGCTCTTGCGCCATTTCACCGGATCGGCCTCCAAGGCGAACATGGTGCTCATTTCCTGGCTGGCGGGAAACCTCCTGCTCGGCAGCCAGATTTCCTGGATTCTTCGTCCCTGGATCGGACGCCCGGACAGTCCGGTGCATTTTTTCAGCGAACAACCGCTCCAGGGCAATTTTTTCGAAGCCGTCTGGCACGCCGTGACCGTGCTTTTGCATTTATGAACACACCCGAAAACACCACCGACCCCGTCCCGCCGCCTCCACCCGCCGATGAACGCTTCCTCCATCGCGCCATTGACGGTCCCTGCCATCCCTTCGCTGTGGTGGAGACCTTGCTGAAACAACCTGGCCGCATTTTATTTGAGCTGCGCGGCAATCGTGCCGCCACCGTCTGCGCCGGTCTCTGTCTCGTGGGCGCGGTCTGCCTCGCGATTTATGGTATCGTAGCCGGCAGTCTTACCGGCGGCGAACAGCTCCTCTTTGCGCCCGTGAAGATTTTGCTCGGTTCCGTCCTCTGCGCCCTCATCTGTCTGCCGAGCCTCTTTATTTTTCTCTGCCTCGGAGGCGCCGACGTGAAACTCCGCTCTGTCGCCGGGGAACTCCTCGCCTCCGTCGCTTTGACATCCCTGCTTTTGCTTGGTTTTGCGCCCGTCGCCTGGGTCTTTTCCCAATCCACAGACTCCGTCGCCTTGATCGCCGTGCTGCATCTTATCTTTTGGGCCATTGCCTTATGCTTTGGCCTGCGAATCATCGGACGCAGAAGCGCGGGTCGCTCCTCCCGCATCTGGATCGCGATTTACGTGGTCGTTTGTCTGCAAATGATGACCGCACTGCGTCCCATTCTCGGGCGGAGCACGACCGTCTTCCCGAGTGAAAAGAAATTCTTCCTCACCCATATGATGGAGACGCTTACAAAACCCTCCAAACCGGTGCAGGGGCGGTGATGCGGGGCTTGGGGCCGAGCTACCAGACCAGGGGAGTAAGGGGGAGGAGTAAGGGGTCAGCCCTTTAATATTGATATCTGCAGGATTGGACTCCTGTGGTTTTTGTAAAAAAAGGATCAGTCATTTTTTATTATATTTCCGACGAGAATGGAGAAGAGGGGGACACTTTTCAGAAATGTCAATCAGCGGGTGATGCCCCACAGCGAGCCTTGGTTTTCCTGACCGCCTTTTTTCAGCCTTCATCTCTTCCTTCTCCTTCTTCAACCCTCGGGTAAAACAAAGGGCGGATTTTTCACACATCCGGCATTGCCCGTCGCGTCCCGTTCGGCAAGCTCAACCGGTGAAAACATCCCTTCTCGCTCTTCTCTTCGCGGCGTCCATTGCTCCTGCCGCGAATGTTATTTTTATCCACCCCGACGGGGCCGGTGTTTCCCACTGGCAGGCCGCGCGCTTCCTCTGGGCCGGACCCGATGCCGAGCTCAACTGGGACAGCCTCCCTCACGTCGCGGTCTATCGCGGCCACATGAGAAATTCCCTTACTGCCACGTCGAATGGCGGAGCCACCGCCCATGCTTATGGCCTCAAGATGCCTGCGGGAGCCTTTGGCACCGATGGAACCAGCGCCTCGCGTCCGACCGCCGCCTCCGGCCAGCCCGGCAGCCTCATGCACGAAGCCATGGCCCGTGGCGTGAAGGTCGGCCTCGTCAACTCCGGCAGCATCATCGAGCCTGGCACCGCCTGTTTTGTCGCCAGCGCGGCCAAACGTGACGACTACGAAGGAATTGCCAGGCAGGTCGTCGAGTCCGGTGCTGATGTCATTCTGAGTGGTGGCGAGGAATGGTTTCTTCCGCAGGGAAAAGCCGGCCGGCACGCTGTTTCCGGAAAACGCACCGACGGACTCGACCTTGTGACCGCAGCGCAGTCCGCTGGCTACACGGTCGTGTTCAATGCGGACGAACTCAAAGCCGTGCCCACCGGGACCAAAAAGCTCCTCGGGATCTTTGCCGCCGAAGACACCTTCAATGACATGGGCGAAGCCGAAATGGCCGCCCTCAAGCTTCCCGCCTATAAACCCTCCGCCCCCGACCTCGCCGCCATGACGGATGCCGCCCTCAAGGTTCTCTCCCCGGGCCCCTTCCTCCTTGTCGTCGAGGAGGAGGGCTCCGACAACTTTGGCAATGCCAACAACGCCTACGGCACCCTTGAAGCCCTCCAGCGCGCCGACAAATCCTTCGGCGTTGCTTTGAACTACCTCACCGAAAACCCCGACACCCTCCTCCTCACCGCCGCAGACAGTTCCGCCGGCGCCATGGACGTCATCGGCATCGATTCCTCGCTGGAATATCTCGCCCTCGCCAAAAGCCGTCGCGATCGCAACGCCGCCCCCTACAGCCTGGACCGCGAAGGCAAACCCTTTGTCTCCAAACCCGACCGTGCCGGTGAAACCCACCATTTTGTCGTTGCCTGGGGCACCCTCCTCGACGCCAGCGGCGGCATCGTCGTGCGCGGAGCCGGCAAGAACGCGGAAAAAATCCTCGGTAGTTTCGACAACACCAAAATCTACTCCCTTATGCGGGAAACCCTCTTCCCGGAAAAGTAAGTCCCTTGCTCATGGCCAGGAGACTCGTCAGTTCGAACAGGATGACCTTGGGCAAGTTTCCGTGTTTCACGGTTTGTGGTTGAAATCCGTGGGCACACCGACGTTCTCCCACGCGGCGAGTTCTTTTTCTGCGTCGGTGAATTTCTTGCGCGTCTTGTCATTCGCGTATTTGCCGAGGACGAGGCGGAGCGGTGGCGTTGCGGACTCGACGGCAGCGATGATGGCCTCCGCCGCCTTGTCCGGATCGCCGGGCTGTTTGCCGGACATCGTTTCGAGGAAGCGCAGGAACTTGCCGCTCGTCCGCTCGTAGTCAGCGAGGTGATTCTCCGCGCACTCCATCGAGCGGCTGATGAAGTCCGTGCGGAACGGGCCGGGCTGCACGATGGTGACCTTGATCCCGAGCGGTTTTAATTCCGCGGCTAGCGATTCGGAGACGCCTTCGAGAGCCCACTTGGTCGCGCCGTAGATGGAAAAGCCCGCGTAGTTCGAAATCACGGCGGCAGCGGAAATGTTGACAATGTGGCCACTGCCTTGGGCGCGGAGAATGGGTAGCGCCGCGCGAATGACCTCCAGCGCGCCGAAAAAGTTCACGCTGAAGTTCCGGGCGATTTGATCAGCCCCTAGTTCCTCAAAAGCCCCGACGAGTCCGTAGCCGGCGTTGTTCACGATGACATCAAGCCGTCCCCAGGCCTTCGCCGCTTCCGCAATCGTAGTCTTCACTTGACCCGCGGCGGCGACATCGAGCGGCAGCACACGACAGGTCTCCGGGTAACGGGCGGCCAGTTCAGCGAGCGATTCCGTCTGGCGTGCCGTAGCAATGACGCGCCGGCCTCGCGAGAGCAGCGTGGTGGCCAGCGCCAGGCCGAAGCCGCTGGAGCAGCCGGTGATGAGCCAAACCGGGGAGGGTGTCGTGGATTCATTCATGTGGGTTGATCAGATCTAGGAGTACTACGTTACCACGTTCGCCGTGGATGTAAAAACTCCGCCAATTCACAACCCTGACCCTCAAGGAAGTTGCCTGGCTCCTTCACGCAGGCGCGTGGCACTCTCTCGCAAATGGACTGCCGCCGGTGTATCGCTCGATATTCGAGACCTAGAGATCAAGCGGACGCCAGGATTCCGAGAGGCTGGACCGGGTTGATCCGTCAGGCATTTTTTGAGAGCGCGGACCGTGAACCACGGCAAAGACATCGCTCCAGGAAATCTTCTTCACTGCGAGTTTACAGCTAAGGAGTCCGTCCTCATGCAAAGATCCTGCGCATTTGCCGGAAATTTGTCGAGAGGAGCGGATCCTCCAGTCACCATTCTGAAATTCTCTCCCTGGTTGTGCTCTTCACCAGAGTTGCGTCGCGGGAAATGAACCGTAGTTTGGTGGGCATGAATACTTCAGACCGTAATCCCGCCATGGGTTTCACCCGCCGCACCGCTTTCCGTCTCAGCTTCGGCACTCTCGCTGCCAGTTTTTTTGGCGGCACGCTGACAAATCATTCATTTGCCCAAGCCCCTGCCGTGGCCGCTGCGCCCAAGGGTCCATATACCCTGCCGCCGCTGCCTTACTCATACGAGGCTTTGGAGCCGAATATTGACACCTGGACGATGCAGATTCATCACGACAAACATCATCAGGCCTACGTGGACAATGCCAACCGGCTCCTCGCCGATCAGCCGGAGTTGGCGAAGCTCTCGCCTGAGGAATTGCTCAAGAATCTCGACAAGGCACCCGAAGCCATCCGCACCGGTCTGCGCAATAATGTCGGCGGCCACGTGAACCATTCGCTCTTCTGGCTGATGATGTCGCCCAAGGGTGGGGGCAAACCCACCGGGGAACTGGCCAAGGCGATTGATGGCAAGTTTGGATCCTTTGCGGAATTCCAAAAGCAATTCAACGAGGCGGCGACCAAGCGTTTCGGCAGCGGCTGGGCCTGGCTGGTGAGCAAGGACGGAACGCTGGAGATTATTTCCACCCCGAACCAGGACCCTCCCTTGCTCGAAGGCAAGACGGCGCTGCTCGGGCTCGATGTGTGGGAACACGCCTACTATTTGAAATACCAAAACCGCCGGGCCGATTACATCGCGGCATGGTGGAATGTGGTGAACTGGGATTTCGTCAGCGACCAGTTGGCCAAGGCTTAAGCAAGGGGCACGGGCGTCCCGCCCGTTCCCCCTTGAATTTTACTCCGGTTCGTCCAGCGCGCACTGGACAAGCGCGGGGGCGATTTGCTTCTCCGTTCGGGCTCCGAGTTTTTGCAATTCGATCGTGCGCCTGACCAGATTGCCGCGGCCCGTGCTCAGGCGGGACAGGGCCTGATCGTAGGATGTGCGGGCTTGATCGAGGCGCTGGCCGATCTCTTGCAGCGCCTCGACGAAGAGCACGAATTGGTCGTGCAAATTGCCGGCCTGCTCGGCGATTTTCCGGGCGTTGAGGGTTTGTTTGTGGCGCCGCCACACACTTTCGATGGCTCGCAGCGTCACGAGCAATGTGGATGAGGAGACGAGCACGACATTCTTTTCAAAGGCATCCGCGAACAGGGTCTCATCTTCCTGCAAGGCCAGATGCAAGGCGGGCTCGACGGGAATGAACATCAAAACAAAATCCGGGGACTGCAAGTCGGGCAGGCCGGGGTAATCCTTGGAGGAGAGTTCGTCAATATGCCGGCGCATGGAGAGGGTGTGTTCGCGCAGGGCCGATTGCTTTGTGGCGTCCGTCCCGGAGGTGACGAAACGTTCGTACGCGACCAGCGAGACCTTGGCGTCCACCACGAGGTGTTTTCCTTCGGGCAGGTGAAGCACGACGTCGGGCATCTGGCGCGATCCGTTTTCGGCGCGGAAGCTGGCCTGGGTTTCGTATTCGAGACCTTTCTGCAAACCGGATTTTTCCAGGATGCGTTCGAGGATGAGTTCGCCCCAGGAGCCCTGGGTTTTCGACTCGCCCTTGAGTGCGCGGGTGAGCGAGGCCGCCTCGTCGGACATCTGGCGGTTCAGGTCCTTGAGCTGTTGCAGCTGCTCGCGCAGGGCGGCGGTGGTTTTGGTGTCCTCCGTGTGGATGGTTTCGACGCGTTCCTTGAACTCGCCCAGCCGCTGGCGCAGAGGATCGAGCAGGGTGATGAGATGGTCGTGGTTCTGGGTGAGAAACTTCGCGCTTTTTTCCTCCAGGATGCGGTTGGCGAGATTTTCAAATTCCGTGCGGAACTGCGTTTGAATTTCAGTCAGGCGTTTCGCCTCCTCCTCGAGTCGCTGACGGAGATTGCTGCGGTCGGCGTCGGAGGCGGCGAAAGCGGCGGTGAGTTCGTCGTTCTTCGCGCGCTCTACGCTGTTCTCCAAGCGGATTTTTTCGAGTTCCGCAGCGAACTGATCCGAACGCGCGGCGTGGGCAGCGGATTCCGCCTGGATGGCAGAGAGTTTGCGCGCGGCCACCAACTGCGAGATCAAGCCGCCCAGAACCAGCCCGAGCACCGCGCAAACACCACCAATCACAAATTCCGTCATATCACAGGATTCTCCCGCAGCCCGCGCTTACTTCGTCGCTGTCAATTGCTTGATCGCCGTGGTCAGATAAACCGGTTCAGGATGTTTATCCCGCCACTTGGTGATCTCGCGTTTTTCCAGCACCTGGAAGCCGAAGCGTTCGAGGACGCGAGCGCCGCGCCGGGATTCGAAGGTGACCATCTGACCGAAGACAGCCTTTTCGCCCTTGGTCCGCAGGTAGTCGAAGTAGGCATTCATCATCACATGGGTGCCGGCGAAACTCTGGGCTTCCGGCAGAACGTTAAAATGGAAATGGGCCGTGCGGCGCGGGGCGGCGGGCACCTCGCGCCAGGAATTACGCAGGATCCATTGGATGAATTCGCGGGTGGGTTTTTGGTAGCGCGGATAGCGAACCATGCCGGTAATGAAGAGCCGGAGGTTGTGGAAAAAACTGTGAAATTGCTGACGCAAGGGCCGCCGGGAGCCGAGCAGGTAGCCTTTGACCGTGCCCTCCTGCTCCAGCACGAAACAGGACTCCGGTTCGATATCGGTGTAGTAGCTGGTGAGGTAATCGGCGAAGAGCTCGCGGTCCTCGAAGACTGGATCAATCGGTTTGCCAAGGAATCCGGTCTGACAGCACAGCCACCGTACGACCTCGCGATCGCGGGGTTCGTAGGGACGGATGGAGATTCCAGAGGGCAGAGCCACATGCTGCTTCTAATCCTGCAAGGCCTTGTCGGTAAATGGAAAAGAACCGGCTTGAGCGGACGGGGCTGCCATCACAAAAGGCAGCAAGAAGAGCCTCACTCAAAGGGCGCAAAGGATGAAAACCTTCGGACAGGCGGCAAAAAAATCCACGCCGGGCTCTTTGTCCGCTGGCGTGGTGACTACTTGCTGTATCCGGCAATCACATCCTCATAAATCGCCATCTGCCGGCTGAAGACGGTTTTCCAGGCATAGAGCCGTCGAGCCGTGGCGCTGGCCTGGCGTCCGATTTCACGCAGATCCGTGCCGAACTTGGCCTCAATCGCATTGGCCAGCGACTCCGGAGTGTTTTCGGCAGCCCATTGGGATTGGTTGGAAAAAATAATGCGGTCCATGTAACTGCCCCGAATGCCGACAACCGGGGTGCCGCAGGCCTGGCTTTCCAGCGTGACCAAGCCGAACGTTTCCTGCACGCCGGGATGAACAAAGAGGTTGGCGGCGCGGTAATAAACGGCCAGTTGTTCGGCCTTTCCGCAGAATTGCAACCAGGTCACCGCCTGGGTTTCGTGGCGCAGGCGATGCAGCGCGGAACGCTGGGTGCCGTCGCCGATGGCCAGCAGATGGTATTTGCCCGGCAGGCGGTGATGGAGAATTTCAAAAGCATCGAAAAGCGTGCGGACGTTTTTTTCCGAAGCCAGACGGCCGACATAAAGCAGCAGTCGGCTGTCTGCGGGAATATGGAGCTCCCGGCGGACGGAATCCGAGAACGAATCTTCGGGATAAAAAACCTCGGTGTCCACGCCGAGATCCATGCTCTCGACGCGTTCGACGCCCCACTGGCGGAGCAGGTTGGCCAGGATCGGACTGGGGACGAAGGTGCATTCGAGACGGTTGTAGAGGGCGTTCACGTAGCGCCTGCTCATATCCTCGGCCATGGCGATGGCGAGCGGGCCAAAATATTTCGCGACGGAGCGGATGTAGGCTTCGGGAAAATGCGAATGATAAAAACCGACCACGGGAATATCCAGTCCGCGACCCGAGGCGACGGCCTTCCAGGCGAGCTGGTAGGGATCGCCGGATTCGATGATGTCGGGCTTTTCGCGTTCGAGTGCCTCCTCGACGAGGTGGAGCTTTAACAACGCGCGATAGCGGGATGTGCGTGAAACGAGCGGCGAGGCGATGGTGTAAATCCGGGCCTGATCATCCCCGCTCGATCCCGTGGCTTCGCCGGGAATCACGAGCACGTGCTGACAGTCGGGCCGGTGTTTTCGCAGAAACGCGACTTTCTGTTCCACGTAGCGACGCACCCCTCCGCTGACCGGGGAATAAAACTGAGTCAGGTCGCAGATTTTCAATTGGTCATTTCCATGGAGGGTGGCAGGCCCTTGCCGCCCTGAGATTCCGCGTGGGGCGCAAGAGCCTTCGCCTCTCCATCATCATCCCTGATCCGCCAGCCAGCGCTCGGCATCAATGGCGGCGGCGCAGCCCTGACCGGCGGCGGTGATGGCCTGACGATAAACATGATCGGCCACGTCGCCGGCGGCAAATACTCCCGGCAGGGCGGTGCGGGTGCCGTTTTTCTGGATGAGGTATCCGTTGCTGTCCGTTTCGAGTTTGCCGAGAAAAGGCGCGGTGTTTGGCTCGTGGCCGATGGCAACGAAGACGCACTTGAGGTCGAGTTCGCTTTCCGCTCCGGTGACCAGATTTTTGAGTTTTACGCCGCGCACCTCGCCGGCTTCATCGGTCAGGTATTCGGTGATGGCGCTGTTCCAAACCGGCTCGATCTTGGGATTGGCCAGCGCGCGGTCGGCCATGATTATCGAGGCGCGCAAGGTGTCGCGGCGATGGATGAGATAAACCTTCGAGGCGAAGCGCGTGAGAAAGGTGGCCTCTTCGCAGGCGGAATCGCCGCCGCCGACCACACAAACCGGCACGTTGCGGTAGAAGGCTCCATCGCAGGTGGCGCAGGAGGTCAGGCCATGGCCGATGAGTTTCTTTTCGCCCTCAAGGTCCAGATAGCGCGGCGAGGCGCCACTGGCGATGATGAGGGCCTTGGTTTCCGTCCAGGCGCCATCCACTTTGAGGCGGGAGTAGGTGCCCGCGTGCTCGAAGTCCTCGACCACGCCATATTGGAAACGCGAACCGAATTTTTCCGCCTGCTGATGCATGCGGATGACGAGCTCGGGGCCGTCCACGCCTTCGGGGAAGCCGGGGAAATTTTCCACGGCGGTCGTGGTGGTAAGCTGTCCGCCGGGCTGGCGGCCTTCGAGCACGAGCGGCGAGAGATTGGCGCGGGCGGTGTAAATGGCGGCGGTCAGGCCGGCGCAGCCTGTTCCAATGATGATGACGTTTTCCATAGAATGCTGGCAGTAAACACCAACCTGGCGGCCTGCCAAAAGAAAGATTCAGTTTTTCAGGACGACTTGCGTGCCGCAGCGGGCGATGGGAATGAGGGTTTGGGACAAGAGAGATTCCCAATCAGCAAGTTTTGCCGATTCGGTGACGAAGAGGATCGGGGTGCCGGATTGCCAGAGAACGGCCAGTTCGGAGGTGGTCATATAGAGGTTTCGGCCGATGCCAAACTTGCGGACGATAAAGTCCTTGTCGGGATTTTGATCGAGCCAGGTGACGGGAATGTTGGTGTAAAAAAGCAGGCTGCTGCCGGTGTCGAGTCCGCCGTCATAAATGAGCCGGGTGTCAGCCGACGCGGCGGCATTAATGGCGGGAGCGGCTTGAGCGAGGGAAAAAAACGGGGAGACGAGGGAGGTTCCGCTGACCGCGCCGAGCGCGAGGCAGCAGGTAGCGGCCAGCACGGAAAAAACCTGGGCCCGGCTTGGCAAGAACGCGGCCAGGAGAGAGAAGAGGGTGGCTCCGCCGAGGGATAAGAGGGCGGTGTGGCGGAGACTCTGCCACACGCTGCCATCAAAATTTGTCACCGTGGTCCAAGCCGTGGCACGATCTGCGACGGAGGCGGTTCCCGCTCCCGGAGCGGAATGGGACATGGCCAACGCCGTCACGAATCCCGCGGTAAAAAGAATCGCGAGAAAAATCGCGGCCGGGCGCAGGGAGCGGTGTTCAATCAGCGCCGCCACTCCGAGAGCAAAGGCCGGCCACATGGACATGGCGTAGTAATCCTGCCGCTGTCCGGCCAGAAGGATGGTGGCAAGAATCACGCCGGCCCATGACGCCACGAGAATATCGTTAAATCCCAGGGAGGAAATACGGCCGACTTTCCTGAAGAGAGCGACGAATGCCACGACTGACCACGGAAAAAACCATGCCGCGTGCAGCAGGAGAAACTGCCAGCGCGGCACCGCCGTATAATCCGTGGCGGGGGCGGAATTGCCCGTGACGTGTCCGAGTTGCTCGGTAAAAAACAGGTTGCTCATGAAACCGGGGAATCGGGATTCAATGAAAAAATACCAGGGCAGATTGACCGCGCAAAAAATCAGCACGCCCTGCCAGGACACCAATCCGCGCAAACTTCCCCGCGCGCTTTTGCCGAAGAACGCGGCCACACCGATGATCGCCAGCGGATAAAGCAAGCCATGCCATCCCTTAGTGAAACTGGCCAGCGACGCACAGAACCAAAACGCGGTAAACCACCGGGCCCGCCGCATGGGGTCGTCCGCTCCGCGCAGCACGCAATAGAGCGCGGCGGCAATGAGGGCGGAAAACATCGGTTCGGGCATGATGACCCGTCCAAGCGTGAAAATCCCCAGCGAAGAAAGCAGGACCGCCCCGGCGAGAAATCCCCGCCACGGGCCGCCCATCTTTGTGCCGATGAGAAACGTCACGGCCACCCAGAGCGTGATGGCCAGGGCACTGGGCAGCCGGGCGGCAAAAGCGTTCACGCCAAACACATTCATCGAGGCCGCCATCGCCCAGTAAAGCAGGGGCGGTTTGACCAGGCGCGGCATGCCATCGTTTTCCGGGACAAGCCACGAACCCCCATCGGCCATGACTTTGGCCGCGCCGCCGTATTGACCGTCGGTTTCGTTGTAAAGGTCGCCCCAGCCGGCCGTGCCGATGGTGAGCAGGGCGGCGAGCGCCAGCAAAACCGGCAGCAGCCAGCGTTCCGTCGGCTTCACGATGTGATAGTGAAGGATTCGGGAAAACCGGGAGGCAGTCGCACTGGCCGTCCCTCCGGCATTTGCACGAGGGCCAGAGTCTGGCTGCACGTGACCAGCAGCTCTCCATCCGAAGGACGAACAATCTCGAATTCAACTTGAAAACGAATGCCTGAGATTTTTCCGACCTGGCCATTGACCAGGAGGGTGTCGCCGAGCACGGCGGGTTTTCTGTAGTCAATCTCGGTGCGCGTCACGACGGGATGAATCCGGGTGCGGGCGATTTCCTCGAAGCTCATACCCATGTTGATGGCGAGATAGGTTCGCGCGGTTTCGATAAAACGCAGGTAGGAAATGTTGTGCACGACGCCCCCTGCGTCGGTGTCGAAATACATTACACGAATCTCGGTCGAGACCCGGCAGCGGTCTGGATAGTCCATCGGCGGTGATGATGGGCAAGCCCGCCGCTGCCTCAAGCCGAATTGCCGGATTGCCGGAAACTTATTTCGGCGGTGCCGGTGTCTCGGGCATGAGTTTGGCGATTTCGTCGCCGACCGAGTTGTCGGGGATCACGGCATAGGCATCCTGGTATTTGACCAGAGCCTCGGCTTTTTTGCCGGAATCAGCCAGCAACTTGGCCTGTTCGCGCAGGCGGGTGAATTCATCAATCTTCGTGGCGGTGAATTGCTGGAGGGCGGTGATGACCTGCGAGGTTTCCGATCCGATGAACTGGACGCGGCGGGAGAGATCATCGAGCAGATCCTTGGCCTCGATGAAGTGCTTTTCCGCGAAGATCGTTTTGAGTTTTTTAAAACCGGTCCAGGCGGCGCAGACGGCCAGAGCCTGGCGCGATTCGGTCAGGAGCTGAACTGGCGGCTTGGAGGCGGTGAAGAGGATCATTTTTTCATTGAGCGCGGAAATACCGGCATCAAGGTCCGGCGAAAGCTGTGGCGGGGCCTCCTCTATTTTGTTCGAGGCCAGTTCGCCTTCCAGAGATGCGGCCAGTTTGGCGGCATCCTCCGAGGTGGCTTTCACCGTGTCTTTGCCCGCGTCCCAAAGTTTCAAAAACGCGGCGCTCTTGGGGTCTTCCTCGGGCTTGAGGGCTTTGAGTTGACTCACGGCTTCGGTGGCGGATGGCATGCCGAGGGCGGGGTCGGCCAGACGGGTGAGGAGGGTCTTGCGTTTTTCCGTGCGCGAGAGTTTGCCCTGCTTGGAGGCGAGTTCCTCCGTCAGGATTTTAATGTTCGGATCCGTGGCGGAAAACTGCAGCAGGGCGAGATATTTCGGGTCCTGTTCCAAGTCGAAGCTGCCCGGCGGAAGGGTCCGGTCGGTTTCGGCTTTCAGGAGCTCGATCAGGTTGGCGGCCTGGGCCTTGACGTAAGCCTGCTTGGTGATCCAGACGCCCTCCGCTTTGACCTTTCCGCCGTCAAACATCGCCGCTTCGGCCTCGAGTTTTTTCAACGAGGGCTC
>Ga0163144_10017004_pt1 | contig 14856 bp, 14 predicted proteins | sample OliLak19BULKMAT1_FD_123175 | JGI IMG/M metagenome (GOLD analysis project Ga0163144, IMG submission 123175) | Freshwater microbial mat bacterial communities from Lake Vanda, McMurdo Dry Valleys, Antarctica - Oligotrophic Lake LV.19.BULKMAT1 | ecosystem: Environmental > Aquatic > Freshwater >... | reverse complement strand
GCGACGGCGTCGCACCCGACGCCGGGGATGTGCCGCAATGCCAGTCACTTAACGCGGGTACGCGAACGATCTCGATCCCTTGCTCCGTTCGCCCTAGGTGATCGGCATTGGCGCTAGCCGCGGGCGTAGCAGCTCGCCATCGCGAGATCGTCGAGGACGATCTCCTCGGCGCGCCGCTTCTCGAACACGTAGTCGCGGAGCAGGCGCAGATCGCGCGCCGCCGCGTCGAGGATGCGCAGGCCGGTCACGCGCAGCATGCCGAACGGGCCCCCGTGGACGCCGCGCGGCGCCGGGCGCACGCGGTCGAAGCACACCGCGGCGCGCGCCCACATCACCTCGTCGACCTCCGGCACCTCGACCTCGAGCAGGACCTCGCGCGGCGTCTGGCCGCCGAGGTAGGGCCGCTCGAGCCGGAGCCCGCCCTCGCCGAGGTCCACCACCAGGCCGGGCTGCTCGCCGCGCTCGACCAGCTCCGAGCAGAAGGTGGAGACCTCGATCCGGTGACTCAGACGACGAGGATGATCGTGCATCCAAAAATTGTCCCGCGCGCCGGCGAGCCAGGGCAAGAAACCAGGGATCATGCCCCGGATGAAGCCCCTGGCCGTCACCGCCGCCGTCCTCCTGTGGGCCGCCCCACGCCCCGCCGACGCGTGCGGCGGGTACATCGCCCACAACGTCGGGCTGCGGATCAACGACGCGCTCGAGCTGGTGGTCGTCCGCGATGGCACGCGCACCGTCCTGAGCGTGCGCAACCGCTACCGCGGGCCGGTCGAGGAGTTCGCGCTGCTCGTGCCGGTGCCGCAGGTGCTGACCGCCGACGACGTCAAGACGCTGGACGAGTCGGTGTTCGACCGGCTCGCCGAGGTCACCGCGCCGCAGCTCTACTTCCTGCGCGAGGACGATCCGTGCCGGCCGCCGTCGAAGGGTGACGGCGCGGGCGCGCCCGGCGGCGCGCGCGGCGGTGGCGCGGTCCAGATCGAGGCCGCGTTCCAGGTCGGCGAGTACGACGTCGAGGTGCTGTCCGCGACCGACGCCGCCGGGCTCGACACCTGGCTGCGCGACCACGACTACCAGCTCTCCGACGACATGGCGCCGCTGCTCCGGCCCTACGTCGACGCCGGGTCGAAGTTCTTCGTCGCCAAGGTCGATCCGAAGCGCGTCACGTTCGTCGACGGCGTGGCGACGCTGTCGCCGCTGCGGTTCGCGTACGACGCCGACGAGGTCAGCCTGCCGCTGCGGCTGTCGGCGGCGAACTCGCCCGGCAGCCAGGACGTGCTGGTCCACACGATCGCGAGGTCTCGGCTCGACGCCGCGAACCATCCGCGCGAGACGATCCCGACCGGGATCGCGCTCGCGCCCGACGCGTTCAAGAGCTTCGCCTCGTTCTACGAGGCGCTGTTCGCGAAGGTCGTGGCGCGCCAGCCCGGCGTCGTGGTGACCGAGTACGCGCGCCACGCCGCGCAGTACCAGTTCCACGATCTCCTGCCGCCGCTCGGCGCCGGCGCCGCGGGGGACGACACCGAGCCGTGGATCGTCACGCGCCTCCACCTGCGCCTCGACAAGACGCGCGCCGCCGACGATCTCGTGCTGCGCGAGGTGGAGCCGATCCGCGGTGGGCGCTGGGAGAACACCCAGGCCAGCGTCCCGTCCGACCGCAACGACTTCGGCGCCGAGTACGAGGTGCGCGCGCCGTGGACCGGGCCGGCGGCGTGCGCCGACCCGAGCTGGGGCAACTGGGAGCCCGACGGCAACGCAGCCAGCGACCCGGTCCGGTTCGGCCTCCCGCCCACCGGCGGCAAGCCCGCGCTCGAGACCCTGGTCGCCGACGACGTGCCGCACCTCGGCGTGTCCGCGCAGTACCGCGCGCCCGAGCGCCCGGCGCGCGGCGCGCGACGCCGCGACCGCAGCGGCGGCGGGTGCTGCGACACCGGCAACGCGCCGGACTCGACGGTGTTGCTGGGCGTGGTGGTGATGCTCGCGGTTCGCCCGAGGCGGCGCCGGACGGCTGCGCAGACGTCCGGTCGCGCGACCTGATACCTTCGCCCCCGTGAAGAGGATCGTGGCGTTGTCGGTCTTGCTCGCCCTCGCGGCGTGCAAGGAAGAGCGTGGGGCTACGTCAGGGACGCCGGGCACCGGCACCCAGGGCGGCAAGGTGGAGCCAGCTCCGGCCGCCGGCCCCCCGATCGAGCTCTCGATCCTCTACGGAAGCGAGAAGAAGACGTGGCTCGAGGAGCAGATCGCGGCGTTCGACGCGGCCGATGTCCGCATCGGGGACCGTCGGATCCACGTCACCGGGAAGTCGGTGGGGTCCGGCGAGGCGATGCAGGCGATCCTCGGCGGCGCGGAGAAGCCGGTGGTGTTCAGCCCCGCGTCGGGTGCGTACGTGACCCTGCTGAACGAGCACTGGATGATCGACGGCGCGCATCCTCGCCCGATCGCGCCGACGGGCGACCCGCTCGTGCTCTCGCCCATCGTGATCGCGACCTGGAAGCCGATGGCGGAGGCGCTCGGCTGGCCGGGTAAGCCGATCGGCTGGTCCGACATCCTGAAGGTCAGCCGGAGCCCCAAGGGGTGGGCCGATCTCGGACGCGCCGAGTGGGGCGCGTTCAAGCTCGGCCACACCCACCCGGAGTACTCGAACTCCGGGCTGCTGAGCGCCCTCGCGATCGCGTACGCCGGCGCCGAGAAGACGCGCGGGCTCTCCAAGTCGGACCTCGCCGCACCGGCCGTCAAGAAGTTCATGGAGCAGGTCGAGGACGCGATCGTCCACTACGGCAAGTCGACGGGCCTGTTCGCCGACCAGATGGTCCAGCGAGGCGCGACCTACCTCTCGGCGGCCGTCCTGTACGAGAACCTCGTGATCGAGTCGTACGGCAAGTCGCCCCCGCCCGAGATGCCGCTGGTCGCGATCTATCCCGAGGAGGGGACGTTCTGGTCGGATCACCCTTACTCGGTGCTCGACGCCGACTGGGTCACCCCCGAGCAGAAGGAGGCCGCGGCGCAGTTCCTCGCGTTCCTCAAGGCCAAGCCACAGCAAGCGCGCGCCATGGCGCTCGGGTTCCGACCCTCGGAGGCTTCGATCCCGATCGGGGCGCCGATCGACGCCGCGCACGGCGTCGATCCCCTGCAGCCGCAGACGTTGCTGGAGGTCCCCGATGGCCCGACGCTGACCGGGCTCGTCGCCCTGTGGCGCGCGACGAAAAAGGCGAGCGACGTCGTCCTCGTGTTCGACAAGTCCGGCAGCATGGAAGGGGAACCTCTCCGGCAGGCGAAGGAGGGTGCAAAGGCGTTTCTCCAGACGCTCGACGTGCGGGATCGCGTCTCGCTGATGTTCTTCGACACGCAGGTCTACCCGGAGGTCGGTCCGTTCCTGATCGGCGAGAAGCGCGGCGAGCTCGAGTCGCGGATCGATGGCATCACCGCCGACGGTGGCACCTCGCTGTATGGCGCGATCCTCTCCGCCCATCAGGAGCTCACCGATCGGCTCGAGAAGTCACCGCACCGAATCCACGCGCTCGTCGTGATGACCGACGGCGAGGACGACGGTACGTCCACCCCGCTGCCGAAGCTGCTCGAGGCGATCGGCGGCGAGCGCAGCGCGATCCAGGTGTTCACGATCGCGTACGGTGCCGGCGCCGGCCACGCGGTGTTGACCGAGATCGCCGAGACCACGAAGGGCGTGTTCGCCAAGGGTGACCCGGCCTCGATCGCCGCGGTGTTCCGCGACATGGGTTCGTTCTTCTGACCATGTCTCGGCGTCCGTTCGGAAAGCTGTTCGGCCGGGCCGCGATCGGGCCGATCAACCTGTCCGTGTTCGGACTGGCGATGTTCGTCGCCGTGGCGCTCACCAGCTGGCCGATCGCGGCGCTCGGTGGCGCGGCGTACGCGGCGCTCGTCGCGGCGGACGTCGCCAACCCGAAGTTCCGACGGGACGTGCTGCTCGAGCGGGCGCGACCGGCGCGGCTGCCCCGAGTGGATATGGTGAACGACCCGAGCACGCGCGCGCTGGTCATCCAGATGACGACGACGCGCGCCGAGGTCGACAAGATGATCGCGGCGATGCCCGAGCGGGTGCGGCGCAACGTGTCGACCACCGCCGACTCGCTGGCCGAGCTCGAGGGCCACGCCGCCGTGCTGGTCGCTCGCGCCGAGGATCTGGACCGCTACCTGGCCGCGGCGCCTGTCGGCGACGCCGACGCCGAGGTGGCGCGGCTGCGCGCGCAGGCCGCCGCGGCCCGGGACGGCGCGGCGCGGCGCGAGTACGAGCTCGCCGCCGATGCGGCGCAGGAGCGGACGCGCGCGCTCACCGAGATCACGGCGTCGCGCGATCGGATTCACGCGAACCTCGCTCGCGTCGCGGCGACGATGAAGGCGGTGCCGGCGAAGCTGGTCCGGCTTCGCGCGCTGGACGACCAGGCGTCGGATGCGATGTTCGGCGACGTCGGCCAGGAGCTGGAGAACATGAACATCGATCTGAAGGCCTTCGAGCAGACGCTCGAGGCGCTCGCACCGGTCGGGATCGAGATCGAGCCCGTGAAGGAGATGGAGTCGTGAAGCCGAAGCTCGGGATCCTGGTCGTGTTCGCAGCTGCCGTCGGCATCATCTTGATTCTCGCCCTGCGCGGAGGGGACGACGGTGGCAAGGCGCCTCTCTCGGGCTCGGCCAGCGGGACTGGCTCGCAGCAGGGTGGCGAGCCGGCGCCGGCGAAGCCGATCGAGCTGGTGTTCGAGTATTCGACGGAGAAGAAGGACTGGATCGAGGCCGCGGTCGTCGAGTTCCGCAAGGTCCACCCCGAGATCACGGTGAAGCTGGTCGGAAAGGGATCGCTCGAGGCGGCGCAGGCGATCCTCGACGGCGCCGACAAGCCCACGCTGTGGAGTCCGGCGGACAGCCTGATCACCAACCTGCTCGGCTCCGACTGGGAGACCAAGAACGAGCAGCCGCTGTTCGCGGCGAGCGGCGACGCGGGCCCGCAACCGCTGCTGCTGAGCCCCCTGGTGTTCGCGGTCTGGGAGGACCGCGCCAAGGTGCTCCTCGACGCGTCCGAGGGGGCGCTGTCCTGGAAGGCCATCGAGAAGGCGGTGGCGTCACCCAAGGGCTGGGCGGCGATCGGCGGCAAGCCGGGCTGGGGGTTCGTGAAGCTGGGCCACACCGATCCGACCAAGTCCAACTCTGGTCTGCAGGCCCTCTACCTGATGACCCTGGAGTTCTACGGGAAGACCTCGGGCATCCAGGTCGGCGACCTCCTCGAAGAGAAGTACCAGGGATGGATCAGCTCGATCGAGAAAGGCGTCCCGAAGTTCGAGAGCTCGACCGGCACGTTCATGAAGGACATGGTCATGTTCGGCCCATCGAAGTACGACCTCGCCGTGGTCTACGAGAGCACCGCCGTCTCGCAGCTCGAGAACGCCCAGGGTCGGTGGGGCAGCCTGCACATCTACTACCCGGCGGTGACGATGTGGAGCGATCACCCGGTGGTCGTGCTCGACGCCGAGTGGGTCTCCGCCGAGCAAGCGGCGGCGGCGCACACACTGATCGCCTACCTCCGGTCGCCGGCGGAGCAGAGCAAGGCGCTGCGCCACGGGTTCCGGCCCGCCGATCCATCGGTCCCGATCAAGACCGCGGAGAGCTCCAACCCGTTCACCCGGATGGGGCAGTTCGGGCTGATGGTCGACCTGCCGCCGGCGGCGCTGCCGCCGGATGGGCCGGTCGTGCGCAACCTCCTGATGATGTGGTCGCGCGTCGCGAAACCACAGTAGCCTGACCACGCAGCACGGCACGTGAAGCTCACCGGTCCGATCCGTCGGCTCGCCGCCGCGCGCTCGCTCAACACGCTCGGCCGGCAGATCCTGTCGGTCGCGGTCGGCTGGGAGCTGTACGACCGCACCGGCTCGCCGCTCACGCTCGGCCTGGTCGGGCTGGTGCAGGTCGTGCCGGTGGTCGCGCTGTTCCTGCCCGCGGGCTGGCTGGTCGATCACCGCGATCGCCGCGTGCTGACCACGCTGAGCGCGCTCGGCGTCGGGCTGGCCGGCGTCGGGCTCGCGATCGCGTCGGCGACCCACGCCCCGGTGGTGGCGTACTACGCGCTGCTGCTCGGGCTCGGCGTCGCGACCGCGCTGCACTCGCCGGCGTCGTCGGCGCTGACCGCGACGTCGTTCCCGCGCGACGAGCTGCCGCGTTCGAACGCGATCCTGTCGAGCGCGTACGAGCTCGCGGCGATCGTCGGTCCGGCGCTCGCGGGCCTGCTGCTGTGGGCCGTCGACGCCGCCTGGGTCTACGCCGCGGTCGGGGCGACCGGGCTCGCCTCGGCGTTCCTGTACGCCGCGCTGCCCAAGCCCCCGCCCCCGCCGGCGCCGCGAGAGCGCGCGGATTGGCGGGTGGGACTGCGGTTCCTGTTCCGCTCGCCGCTGCTGCTGCCGGCGCTGACCCTGGACCTGTTCGCGATCCTGTTCGCCGGCGCGATCGCGCTCCTGCCGGTGATCGCGCGCGACGTCCTCCACGTCGGGCCGCTCGGGCTCGGCCTGCTGCGCGCGGCGCCGTCGCTGGGCGCGATCCCCATGGCGCTGATCGGCGCGCGGATGGCGCCGTGGAAGCGGCCGGGCCGCGTGCTCCTGTTCGTGGTCGCGCTGTTCGGGCTGACCACGATCGGGTTCGGGCTGTCGACGTCGTTCCCGCTGTCGATGGTGCTGCTCGCGATCGGCGGCGCGCTCGACAACATCAGCGTCGTGATCCGGATCTCCCTCGAGCAGCTGGTCACCCCCGACGCGATCCGCGGCCGGGTCAGCGCGGTCCACCACGTGTTCATCGGGATGTCCAACGAGCTCGGCGAGCTCGAGTCGGGCGTCGCGGCGCACCTGATCGGCACGGTGCCCGCGATCGCCGTGGGTGGCGTGGTCGCGATCCTGGTCGTGGGCGTGGTCGCGCTCCGCTGGCCCGCGCTCGCCGCGATGCCGCCGCTGACCGAGCTCCGCCCGACGGGGTGATCGCGACCCCGTGCGCTCGCGCTCGTTGTCGTGACGGTGCGCGGCGGTAGGGTTCGAGCATCAGGACTACCTGACCGCAGACGCCGTGCGGACCCAGCTGCTGCAGCGGATCCAGGCGCAGCTCGGGACGCGCAGCCCCGGCGCCGACGTCGAGCTCTACGTCCACACCCGGATCGGCTCACCGGTGCCGGAGATCGTCGGCCTGGCCGAGGAGGTGGGCGCGGACCTGATCATCGTCGGCTCGCACGGCCGCAGCGCGATCGGCCGCATGTTCCTCGGCTCGGTGTCCGAGGGGGTGCTGCACGGCGCGCGCTGCCCGGTGCTGGTCGCGCGCGCGAAGACCTACCCTGACGTGACGCTCGACAAGGTCGTCGAGATCAAGCCGGAGGGTTTCCATCGCCATCGTCCTCCGCATCGCTACACGTACACGTCCGGAGCCGAGCTGCTGACGCGCTCGAACGAGTGGCCGATCTGAGGGCCCCGCAGATCGTCCTCACCCCGCCTAGCCGCGCTTGGCGCGCGTGCCCGCACGGCGCGCGGGCTGGGCGCGCTTCGGCGTCGCCTTGTTGGCCTTCTTCACCGGCGCCGGCTTGGCGGCCGGGGCCGGCTTGCCGACCCGGTGCGGCTCGCGCGCGTTCATCTCGTTCTTCTCCGGGAGGTTCTTGGTGGGCGCCGAGCGGGCGGTGCGCGGGGAGTTGCCGTTGACGGTCGTGGATCCTCTGGGCATGCCCACGAGTGCTGCACCTCGCGTGCCCGCACCGGCGCGGGCGACTCATGCCTGTAACCCCCCTGCCCACGCGGCCGTATGCTGCGGACCCGATGGCCGACCCAAGGATCCCCGACTCCGAGATCACCCCGCCGGCCGTCTACTTCAACCGTCGCCGGTTCCTGCAGGCGGGCGCGATCGCCGCGGGCGCGGTGGCGACCGGGTTGCTGTACCGCCGGCTCAACGGCGTCGACCTGCAGGAGGTCAACACCGAGGCGCTCGACGGCCTCGTCCTGGCCGGCGCCGCCGACGCCACCGGGTTTCGCGTCGACGAGCCGATGACGCCGCTGCTCAGCGTCGCCAACTACAACAACTTCTACGAGTTCACGACCGACAAGGACGGCGTCGCGGCCGCGGCCGCCGGGTTCGACACCACCGACTGGAAGCTCTCGGTCGAGGGCCTGTGCGGCAAGCCGCGCGTGTTCGACCTCGACGATCTGCGCGCGCTCGGCGCCCCCGAGGAGCGGGTGTACCGGATGCGCTGCGTCGAGGCGTGGTCGATGGTGATCCCGTGGGCGGGCTACTCGCTGTCGAAGCTGCTGGCCGCGGTCGAGCCCCTGTCCGCCGCGAAGTACGTCGCGTTCGAGACCCTGCACGATCCGGCTCGGATGCCGGGACAGAACTCGAACATCCTCGACTGGCCGTACGTGGAGGGGCTGCGCCTCGACGAGGCGATGCACCCGCTCACCCTGCTGACCAACGGCCTGTACGGCCGCGCGCTGCCGCCGCAGGACGGCGCGCCGATCCGGCTGATCGTCCCGTGGAAGTACGGCTTCAAGGGCATCAAGTCGATCGTCAAGATCACGCTCGTCGACGCGGAGCCGCCGACCACGTGGAACCTCAGCGCGCCCGGCGAGTACGGCTTCTACGCGAACGTGAACCCCGAGGTCGCCCACCCGCGGTGGAGCCAGGCCACCGAGCAGCGGATCGGCGGCGATCGCATCGCGACCAAGATGTTCAACGGCTACGCCGACCAGGTGGCGAGCCTCTACGCCGGGATGGATCTCCGTGCCAACCATTGAGAAGACGTTCGACGCGAGGTTCGCGCGCCGGTTCGCCGCGTGCGCCGGCGTGGTGCCGCTCGCGCTGCTCGTGTGGGACGCGCGCCACGACAACCTCGGCGTCAACGCCGTCAACTACGCGATCCGCACCACCGGCCTGCTCGGGCTGATCTTCCTCACGCTCGCGCTCGCCGTGACGCCGGTGCGACGGCTGCTGTCGTGGAACGCGCTGATCGCGGCGCGGCGCGCGTTCGGCCTGCTCGGGTTCACGTACATCGCGATCCACTTCCTCATCTTCTTCTGGTGGGACCGCGATCGCAGCCTGAGCTCCACCCTCGAGGAGGTGATCGAGCGGCGCTACCTGCAGCTCGGGTTCCTCGCGCTCGTGCTGATGATCCCGCTCGCGATCACCTCCACCGACGCGTGGGTGCGGCGGCTCGGCGCGCGGCGGTGGAAGCTGCTGCACCGCGCGACCTACGCCGTCGTCGTGCTCGGCATCATCCACTTCTGGTTGCTCGTCAAGGCGGACACGTCGCGGCCCAAGACGTTCGCGGTCCTCGTCGGCGCGCTGCTGCTGTTCCGGTTCATCCCCGAGCGCAAGCGCAAGCCGGCGCTGGCACGGCGGCCGCGGTTCTGGAAGGGCGAGCTGCTCGTCGACAAGGTCACCCAGGAGACCCACGACGTCCGCACGTTCCGCCTGCGGCCGGTCGACGGCGGCCCGCTCCCGTTCGAGTACCAGCCCGGCCAGTACCTCAACCTCGCGCTCACGATCGACGGCCGCCGCGTGCCGCGCAGCTACACGATCGCGTCCACGCCGTCGCGGCCGGGCTACGTGGAGATCACCGTCAAGCGCAAGGCGGGCGGCTACGGCTCGCACGCCGTGCACGACCAGTTCGTCGAGGGCGCGAAGGTCCAGGTCGGCGCGCCCGCCGGCAAGTTCGTGTTCACGGGGAGCGCGGACGACGCGCGCCGCGTGCTGCTGCTCGCGGGCGGCGTGGGCATCACGCCGCTGATGGCGATCACCCGATTCCTCACCGACCGCGCCTGGACCGGCGACCTCCACCTCGTCAACAGCGTCCGGTCCCCGGACGACATCATCTTCGAGCGCGAGCTCGCCGACCTCGCCGCGGAGCACCCCAACCTCCACGTCCTGCACGTGCCGGCCTCGACCGACGGGCACATCACCGCCGAGGTCTTGCGGCGCGCGGTGCCGGACCTCGCGGGCGTGCCGGTGTTCCTGTGCGGCCCCGAACCGATGATGGACGCGATGCAGACGCTGCTCGTCGGGCTCGGCGTGCCCGAGGCGCTGATCCACACCGAGGCGTTCGTGTCACCGGCCACGCCCCCGGCGGGCGCGCCCATCGAGGAGCTGATCGCGACGCCCGACGGCACGCCCGCGACGATCCAGTTCTCGCGCTCGAACAAGTCGGGCGACGTCACGGGGATCACCGTGCTCGAGGCCGCCGAGGGCTGCGGCGTCGACCTGCCCTACGAATGCCGCTCCGGGATCTGCGGCCAGTGCAAGATCAAGCTGGTGACCGGCAAGGTCACGATGGACAGCCAGGACGCGCTCACCGCCGCCGAGCGCGCGGGCGGCCTGATCCTCGCCTGCCAGGCCCGCGCCACCTCCGACCTCACCGTCGAGGCGTAGCGCGTCGCTACCTCGTGATCCCGGCCTTCTTGAGCGCGTGCTCGGCCATCTTCCGCAGCTCGATGATCGCGCGGTCGGGGCCGCCGGTGACGTCGATCGGCGACGACACGTGACGCTTGGCCTCGCGGCCCACGTCGGCGACGAAGCTGATCCGCGTGTCCTTGTGCTCGATGATCTTGTCGGCGGTGCGGCCACGGACCTCGCGCGTCGGCAGCTCGCCGACGAGCTGCTCGAGCGGCCCGGCCAGGTCGTCGAACACCGTCGCGACGTCGGCCACCTCGTCGGCGAGGCCGGCCAGCGCCGGATCGGTCGCGCCCGCGTCGACCGCGAGCTTGGCGGCGAGCCGCAGCACCAGCGCGTCGTCGGCGATGCCGAGGCCCTTGTAGTGGTCGGGGAACATGTCGAGCATGTCGAGCCCGTAGTTCATCCCGCCGGCGAGCACGCGCTGCGCCGCGATCGGCGTCCCGGCGTCGTTGAACGCGGCGAGCACCACGCGCAGGTCGTCCGCGTACCGATCGACGAACCGCTGCAGGACCGCCACCTTGTCGTCTGCGCTCACGCTCATGGCCGGCACGGTAACACGCGGCGTCACAGCAGCGGCGACATCAGCCGCGCGGTGGCCTGACCGAACCGGGTCAGGAACGGCAGCTTGTCGAAGTCCGCGCGGTGGATCTCGCGCGAGCTGGCGAGGTCAGTCGTGAACGCGTCGGCGAGCTGGTCGTTGAGGGCGTCGCTGAACATCACCGCGACGAGCTCGAAGTCGAGGCGGAAGCTGCGGTTGTCGAAGTTGCACGTGCCCACGATCGAGATGTCGTCGTCGCACACCATCGTCTTGGCGTGGATGAACCGTGGGCCGTACTCGAAGATCCGGACCTTGGCGTCGAGCAGCTCCGGGAAGTAGCTGCGCGCCGCGAGATCGACGAGCCGGCTGTCGCTCTTGCTGGGGACGAGGATGCGGACGTCGACCCCGCGCAGCGCGGCGGTGATCAGCGACGTCAGCAACGCCTCGTCGGGCACGAAGTACGGCGTGGTCAGCCACACCCGGCGATCCGCGTGGTTGATCGCCGTGAAGTGGACCTTGTGGATCGCGAAGTCGGCCGCGTCCGGCCCCGAGCCGACGATCTGCACGAGGTGCTCGCCCGCGCCGCCCGGCGGGGTCATCGTCGCGTCGGACAGCTCGATCATCTCGCCGGAGACGTAGTACCAGTCCTCGATGAACAGCCGCTGCATCGGCCACACCGCCGAGCCGGTCAGGCGGACGTGGGTGTCGCGCCACGACTCCTTGGACAGCTCGGAGCTGTGGAGGTCGCTGATGTTCATCCCGCCGGTGAACCCGACGCGGCCATCACACACGACGATCTTGCGGTGCGATCGCAGATCGACGCGTCGGCGGCGGATCGTCCACAGGTGCACCGGGTTGAACCACTCGACCTTGGCGCCCGACTCGCGCAGCGGACGCAGGAACTTGCGCGACAGGCCCACCCCGGTGCCGTCGAGGATCACGCGCACCGTGACGCCCGCCTTCGCCCGCTCGATCAGCGCGTCGCGCAGCAGCTTGCCGATGTGGTCGTCGTCCCAGATGTAGTACTCGACGTGGACGTGGTGCTTGGCCGCCGCGATCGCCGCGAGGATCGCGGCGTACTTGGTCGCGCCGTCGTAGTAGAGCTCGACCGACTCCGCGCGCAGGGGCGGCGCGTTGTTCGCGCGGATCGACACCATCGCGAGCTGGTGGTGCTCGGGCGCGTCGCCGGCGAGCGCGGCCAGGCCGCGGAACCCCTCGTCGACGAACCGCCGGCTCATCGCGTGCTTGTGCTTGCGGCGCGAAAGCCGCAGCGGCCCGATCAGCACGTACGCCAGCCAGCCGATCACGGGCAGGAACACCAGCACGAGCAGCCACGAGATCGTCGAGGCCGCGGGCCGCCGCTGCATGATGATGATCACGGCGTTGACGGCGATCCACACCGCCGCGATACCCGCGGCCAGCAGCACCCAGCTCATGGCGACATGTTAGGCGGTTCGCAGGTAGCGATGGACGATCGCGCGCAAGTTCCCCGGGTCGAACGGCTTCTCGAGGTGCTCCTTCGGCGGCTCGGACAGGAACGTCCGCGCCGGGATCGTGAACGCGCCGCCGGTCAGGAAGATCATCCGGTCCGCCTGCTCGGGCACGACCCGCGACAGCTCGCGGTGGAGGTCCATGCCGGTCATCTCCGGCATCATCAGGTCGCACAGGATCAGGTCGAACCGCTCGCCCGCTTCGCACAGGTCCAGCGCCTCCCTGGCGCGGACCAGCCCGACGACGTCGTGCTCCTTGCCCAGCACGCGCTTGATCGTGCGGACCAGCATCTCCTCGTCGTCCACCACGAGGATGCGTCCGCGCCGGCCCGCGACCGTCGCCGGTTCGTCCGTCACGACGACCGGCGCGTCCTCGGCCCGAGCGATCCGCAGGCTCACGCGAAACATCGTCCCCACGCCGACCTCGCTGCTGACCGTGAGCGCCCCGCCCATGTCGGTGACGATCCGCTGACAGATCGCGAGGCCGAGCCCGCTGCCCATCCCCACCTCCTTGGTGGTGAAGAACGCGTCGAAGATCCGGCCGATGATCGCGGCCGGGATCCCCGGCCCGGTGTCGCTCACCTCGATGATCACGCGGTCGCCGTCCTGCCGGGTCCGCACGTGGATCGTGTTGCGCTCGGCCTGGCCTTCCGGCAAGGCCTGGGCCGCGTTGACCAGCAGGTTGAGGAACACCTGCCCCAGGCGGCCCTCGTTCGCCTGGACCCCGGGTAGGACCGCGTAGTCCTTCACCAGCTGCGCGCGGTGCCGGATCTCGTTCCACGCCATCCGCAGCGACGACTCCATGATCGCGTGGACGTCGGCCGTCCCCGCGGGCTCTTCGCCCGGCGAGCGCGAGAAGATCTTGAGATCTCGCACGATGAACCGCACCCGCTGCGCCGCCTCCCTCGCCTCGTCGAGCGGCGCCTTGACCTCCTCGCGCAGCCACGCGTCCGCGCTGCCACGGGTCTCCCCCAGCCGGTCCACGATGTAGTCGAGGTTGGCGATCACCGCCGCGAGCGGGTTGTTGATCTCGTGGGCGACGCCCGCGGCCAGGGTGCCCACCGAGGCCATGCGATCGCTCACCATCAGCTGGGACTGCAGCTTCTTCTCCTCGGTCACGTCGCGCACCACCCCCAGGCTGCCGACGTAGCGCCCGCCGGCCTCGTACAGCGGCGTGCCGGTGATGCAGACCGCGACCTCGGTCCCGTCGCGGTGGCGGAACGCGCTGTCCACCGCCGCGCGGCTCCCCGCGCGACGCTCCCGGAACGCCTCGGTCGTCGCCACGCGGCTGGCCAGGCTCATCAGCGTGAACGCGTTGACCCCAGCCAGCTCGTGCGGCTCGTAGCCCAGCATCTCGGCGAACCGCCGGTTCACGAACACGATCTGCACGCGGGCGTCGATCTTGATGATGCCGTCGGTCGTGTTCTCGACGATCTGGCGGTACTGCTCCTCGCTCTTGCGCACGGCCTCCTCGGCCGCTCGGTGCCGGGTCCGGTCGCTCATCATCGCGAGCGTGCCGATGTACGCACCGTCGGCGTCGCGGATCGGGCTGCTCTTGAGCAGCGCCCACAGCACCGAGCCGTCCTTGCGGAGGCACATGACCTCGCTCTCCTCGGAGTCGCCCTTGCCGGAGTTCTCGAACCGCCGCTCGGCCCGCGCGCGCGTCGCGTCGGGCACGAAGTCGAACATCGATCGTCCGAGGATCTCGTGGGGCGCGTAGCCGAGCATGTCCGCGCACGGTCCGTTCACGAACGTGACGACGGCGCCGCGATCGACGGTCAGGATCCCGTCGCTCGTGGTCTCGACGATCCTGCGGTAGCGCGCCTCGCTCTCGCGCAGCGCCGCCTGCGCCTGGGAGAGCATCACCGGCGTCTGCGTCGTGGGATCGACCACCGCGTCGATCTGTCCCGACAGCAGCGCCTCGATCGTCGCCTCCGCCTCGGCGAGCCGGCGCGCGACCTCGTCCGGCGTCGGGCCGCTCACGCGCCCCTCAGCGTCTCGAGCACCTGCGCGGTGTCGGTGAGGTTGCCGACCACCCGCCGCACCGGCAGTGGCAACAGCTTGAGCAGGGTCGGGGTCACGATGATCCCGTCGTCGAGCGCGCGCCGAGGGTGCTCGAGCAGATCGACGATCTCGAGCTCGTGATCGCCGGGAAAGTTGGCGTCGCAGATCGCCGTGATGTTCCGGATCGCGCGCACAGAGTTCGGCGCCTTGCCCGCGACGTAGAGCCGCAAGCGCAGCGACGCAGCCTTCTTCGACCGCGGCGCGGCCACGTCAGTGCGCCTCGCCGTCGCCGGGCTTGCCCGCCGGGCGCTTGGCGCCGCCGCGCGGCGAGGCTTCGCTGTCGGCGTGGCGCATCTTGCGGAGCACCGCCTGGTCCTTGACCTGGAGCTTGGACGCCGT
>Ga0163144_10017003_pt1 | contig 14857 bp, 12 predicted proteins | sample OliLak19BULKMAT1_FD_123175 | JGI IMG/M metagenome (GOLD analysis project Ga0163144, IMG submission 123175) | Freshwater microbial mat bacterial communities from Lake Vanda, McMurdo Dry Valleys, Antarctica - Oligotrophic Lake LV.19.BULKMAT1 | ecosystem: Environmental > Aquatic > Freshwater >... | reverse complement strand
GTGTCTTCGTGTCTTCGTGTTAAAACTGTTCGCCGTCCAGCGAAATCGTCCGCGGCTGCGCCTTCTGCACCGCATCCGCCAGCGGAATGTAATCCGCCCTATTCAGCGCCGCCAGACGCGCGCGCAGCGGATCGACCGCCGGATACCCATAAAGAATCTGCAGCGTCTCTTCGTAAAGCTCTCGCGCCCGCTCGCTGTCGCCCCGCTTCTCCACGTACAAATCCCCGAGCGCAAACGTGAGCCGCAGAATACGATCCTGCCGGAATTCCTTCTCCTGCAACCGCCGCATGCTCTCCGGCATCGGTGCTTTCGCCTGCTCGCGGTGCGCCATCGCATGCCGCCGCGCCGCATCGAGTTCCCTCACCGCGTCCTCGACGCGCCCATCGGCCACCTGCGCGCGGCTGATGCGCAGCAGCGCCCCCAAATCGAGCGGATCCTCTTGCAGGCTTTTGCGGAACGCGGCTTCCGCGTCGGCAAATTGCTGCCGAACCATCAATCCATCACCCACATCGTACGTCGGTTCTACGCGCATCCCCCGCGAACCGGAAGCTCTGAAAAAAAGTTCGAGCAGGAACGCGAAAAACCACATCGTCGTTCCAAGAATGGCGAACGGAATCAGCGCCGCCAGCAACAGCGCCACCGTGCCGCTGGCGTACTTGACGCTGACTGCAAAAAAAAATGCAGAGAACGCCAGCGCCAATCCGAACAGCCCCGCCCACGGAAGTTCAATCAGTTTCAATCCGGTGTAGCCGCGCACAAACCGGCTGAACGCGGCCATTCCGCCGAGAATGGCGAGCACCGTGAAAATTAATCCCGAGACAGCGGCGACGATCATGCGTTAGTCCAGAGCCTTGACGCTGGAAATATATTTCGCCGCAATGTCGCGAGTAATCACGCCCTTGCGATACATTTCCTTCAGTGACGAATCCAAACTCTGCATGCCCACTTTCGAATGCGTCTCGATGACGGTCGCGATCTGCTGCGTTTTGCCCTCGCGGATCAGATTCGCGACCGCCGGAAGATTGCGCAGAATCTCCACCGCCGGAATGCGCCCCTTGCCATCCGCGCGCGGCAGCAGCCGCTGCGACACGATCGCCAGAAGACAGAAACTCAGCTGCGTGCGGATCTGGTTCTGCTGGTGCGGCGGGAATACATCGATGATGCGGTCGATCGCCTGCACCGCCGAATTCGTGTGCAGCGTCGCCAGCACCAGATGCCCCGTCTCCGCCGCCGTGAGCGCCACGGACATGCTTTCCAAATCGCGCAACTCGCCGATTTGAATCACGTCCGGATCCTGGCGCAGCACGTGTTTCAGCGCCGCCGCGAACGAATGCGTGTCATCGCCCACCTCGCGCTGATCGATAATCGAATTCTTGGACACATGGAGATACTCGATCGGGTCTTCCACCATGACGATATGACAGCGCCGGTTCTGATTGATCAGATTGATCATCGCCGCTTGCGTCGTCGATTTCCCGTGCCCGGTCGGCCCCGTGAACAGCAGCAGCCCCTGCGTCTGCATCGCAATCTCGGAAAGCGATGCCGGTACATTCAGCTGATCCAGCGAGGGAATAGTGTTGGGAATGAGCCGAAAAACAAATCCGACCGCGCCTTTCTGCTTGTAGGCATTCCCGCGGAAGCGCCCTTTGTCTTTGTATTGAACCGAAAAATCGAGCTCCCAATCGCGCTCGAATTTCGCGATCTGGTCCTGCCCGAGGATGCTGTACAGCAGCCGCAATGTGTCCGCTGATGTCAACACCGGCTGATCGAATTGCGCGATGGCGCCATTCAGCCGCACGCACGGCGGCGAACCGGCCGTGAACAGCAGATCACTCGCGCCACCCGTGGTCGCGGCATCGAAAAATTTAAATATTTCCAGTTTGCCTTCCGCCTGCCGCGCCAAAAAACAGTCTCCGCAATCCCCACACAGCACGCACGACAACCGTCAGAGGTTAGCACGCACATGGAATTAAACCGTTGAAAAGCCAGCGGGTCAACGCGAGTACCGCAATCCGTTCACTGATCCAAGTTTTTTTCTTGGCGATCTCGGCGTCTTGGCGATCTTGGCGTTAAAAAAGAGATTCTATTCTTGTCTCTCGGATGGCTCATAATTCCTTCGCACGGATCGCCGTGCGGCGCCGCTCGTCGGCAAGCGGCGCCGGCGCAATGACGTCGGGCAATAGCGAAAGATCGTGGCGCTGCTGCTGCAGTGAATTGTATTCCGTCGTCGCCACCCCCAGCCACGCGCCGCTGTGCTTGGCCTGCCGCTCCGCCATCGCCGGCGGCGTGCTCGACGCCACCGATTTCGCCGTCAATGTATGAAGGCCCCCGCTGACGCGCGGCCCCATCACCACCGCCCGGTTCAATCCCGACCCGGGTTCCGACATGGTGACGCGATTTCGTCCCGTCGCCTTCGACTGATAGAGCGCTTCGTCGGCCAACTGGATGAGCGTGCTGCGTTCGATCGCATCGTCCGGAAAACACGCCAGCCCGAAGCTGCAGGTGATTTTCAATTTCTGCCCCTGAGCCGAAGTCACTTCCATGTCTTCAACGGCCTTGCGCAATCGTTGAGCAACTTCGAGTACTTTCTGGCGGTCGATTTCCAGAAGGATGATCGCAAATTCTTCGCCCCCGTACCGCGCCACAAGATCGACGTTGCGAACCTGGTGGATCATCAGGCGCGCCAACTCCTGCAGCACCCGGTCTCCCGTCTGATGCCCGTACGTGTCGTTGAAATGCTTGAACTCGTCGACATCCAGCATCACGAGCCCCAAGCTCTTGTGGCCGTACGTGATAATGCGGTTCAGTTCCTGGCTCAGTTGCGCGTCGAAATGCCCGCGCGACGCCACACCCGTCAGGTCGTCGATGATCGATCGCCGGTACAGCGCTTCATTGCGCAGGCAGATCGCCAGCATCTTTCCCAGCACCTGCAGGAACTCGACGTCTTCCTCATTATAAGTCTGATTCGCCAGCCGCGCGCCCAGCAGCAAAAGCCCCTCAAGCACCGCGCCGGAATTCTCCACTTCCTGAATCAGCGGCACGACCATGTCGACATTCAGCTTGCGCAGTTCATCCAACTGCGTTGACGGCGTCGTCATTTCGCGCAACGAAAAGCAGGATCGCTTCCGCAGCGCAAATTCGCAAATGGAACAATCCAGCGGCAACGACACGTGCGCATCCCGAACGCCCTGCGCCGCCGAACAGGTCAGTTCCTGATCTTCCGCGCGCATGCGCCGCATGATCAGCAATTTCGTCGTCGCGAAATGTCCGGATACCGTGCGCAGCAAATACGTCTGCATGGCCACTACATCCAGCGAGCGAGCCGAAGTCTGCCCCACAATCTCAAAGAGCGTGGCAAAATCATGCTGCTGCTTGCGCAGTCTGCGTCGCAGCAACTGGCCCTCTTGTTCCACAAGTGCGGACCAGCGCACCAGCCGCTGCACATCCTCGCCCGTTCCCGCCAACGCACGCTGGCAGAGCGCGTCCAGTTGCGGACTGACCGTTGAAGGCAAGGCTGGCTTCGGCGGGCTGGGCTCCATTTTTTTCAACTCATTTGACATGATCGTTGTCCTGTACCCGGCAAGGCGTCTGCCGCGATTTGGAACATCGATTATCAAAATAGCAAATGCAGTGACACAATATGCATAATCCCAAATATCCACCTGCAACGGAGCAAAGACGAGTTTGCTCTTGTGCAAAGGTCCGATAGTGTCTGGAAAAAACAATTCTACGTCAATAGCGAAAAGTGAGTGTTTGCTGCTTGTTGCTACTCTGCGGCGGCTACGGGGATGGGCGTGCCCGATCCTTTTCCCACGGCCCTGCTGAAGGTGATACCCTGCGTTTTGACCGGCGTGGCGATACTATTTGCAATCACGATCTCGATCACTTCGCCGATCCGCGTCGATACCACATAATCAAATTTGACCAGATCCCGCGCCAGCGTCACATTGATTTCGTTGCCGGTCACCGGGTGGATGCCCTTGGCGCTGATTTCAACCATCAGCAGCGTCGACCCTTCCGTCACGCCCGTCACTTCGAGCGGCGGCGGGATAGCCAGGATCTGCTGCAGATTCAAACCGCTGGCAATGAACTTGAACTTCTTCCCCTTATTAATCAACTTGCCCTGAAAATTCGCGAAGACTTCGCCTTTTTTGTCAGCGAATCCCGAGATCGGATCCAGATTTCCCACCGGCTTGGTATTCACTGACACATCAAAGGTGTCTTTAAATTTCACCGTCACCAGATACCCGGCCAAATTGTCAATGATGCTTCCGGAATTCACTTCGATCAATTTCGCAATTTCGGTGGGTATCGTATTCAGTGTGCCCGACATCCGTCCTGACGTCGCATCGCCAACCGGCCGCGCGCCCGGATCGTTCGGGTCGATCGGTGTGCTGCCCGGAGGCAGCGTGCTGTTCGGCAGTGGGAAACCATTGGAATCCACATTGCTCTCGTTGGTGGCGTGATCCTTCAGAATAAGACTGAAACGAAACTTGCTCTCGCCCGCTTCAGCCACTGTGCCGAGGGTTATCATAAACGCAGCTACGCTGACCCACAGCAACGGCTTCAACATGATCTTCTCTCCACGCCAAAAAAACTCAGTCCCGTTGCCTTTTCGGCGGCGAGTCTGCGCACTGCCATAGCACCATAGATTCATTTTAGCTTACAAGGCGGACGCCCCGGCGCAATTCCTTTTTCGACCTTTTTAGGGTGAACATATCCCACGTATAGCGTTCGAAATTGCCTCTCCTTATCACGTTTACCTTTTTACTTCTCAAATGTTTTAGGTAATATCTGCACCCACCTTAAAAACACGAATGATCTCATGGGGCTGCTGCCCCTTGATGCTCGGGCGTTTGCATTATCCAAGAAGGAGAAACGAATGAAGGTTCTGCGTCAACGGCCGGTTTTCAGCGTTTTGTTTTTTGCGGCGCTCGCGTTCAGCCTCTGCGCCCTCACCGCGGCGGCCGGTACAGTCACCATCACCAACATCAATCCCTCTTCAGATGACATCAACGGCGGCGCCGCCATCTCGATCACGGGCACCGGTTTCACCACAGGTTCCACCACCGTCAGTTTCGGAGGCCAGGCCGCGGTCAACGTCAAGGTCAGCGGCGCCACCGCGCTCACCTTGACCGCCCCCGCACACGCCGCGGGAACCGTTGACGTCGTCGTCACCTCGACTAATGGGACCGCCACATCTCCCAACGCATTCACCTTCGCTGCGTCCAATGTCGGAGGCGGCGTCACCAATCCGGGCCAGCCCGGACAGTTTCGCTTTCTCACCTCGTCCACCACGTTGCCGGGAACGTCCTCGACCGCGCCCGCCGCCACCGTCGGTGTGGATTACGATGCCACCTTGCTCGTGGCCAATCAGAAAGAAACCGTGACCTTCGAAATCCAGGCCGGCCGCCTGCCCGCCGGACTGACTCTCAACCCCGCCACCGGTCAGATCACCGGCCGCCCGACGCAAGTGGAGTCGCAGACCCTCGTCTTCTTCGCCAACGACACGTTCGAATCCGTCTCCTTTAGAACCACCCTCACTGTCACCGCCCGGCCCGCCAGCGGATTGGGCACCGTTGCGTTTTCCAGTCCCTTCTCGCTCCCCGAAGGCCGCGTCAGCAAGGCCTACACGACCGACATCTCCGTGCTCTCCGGTGTCGGCCCGTTTATTTTCGGCGCCATCGAAGTCCCCGCCGGGCTCACCTTCACCGGCATCGAAGACAAAGACCGCACCGTCACCCTCTCCGGCGTCCCGCGCGAACCGGGCACGTTTTACATGAACATCACCTGCACCGACGTCGGCGATAATAATTTTAAAATCAATATCACTGTGCCTCTGACCATTCTTCCGGCCGGCTCGGATTTCAGATTCATTCCGCCCATCCTGGCCAACGGCGAAGTCAACGCGCCCTACAACTACAAGGTGAAAACCACTCATCTGACCAAAGTCATTCTGTCTTCACCCAACCTGCCGCCGGGCCTGGCCATCGACGTCGCCAGCAGCACCATTGCCGGCACGCCCACGAAAGCCGGCACCTTTCTCGTCCGCGTTTACGCCTTCAACGAGACCGATACCATCACCCTGATTCGTCCCATCGTCGTCGTCCCGCTCGGCACGCAATTCTTCTTCTCGTTCCCCGGTAGTCTGCCCGCCGCGACGCTCTTCGTGGAATACGGCCGCAACAATCCGGCGATCAAACTTCAGACCGCCAATCCCGCTCCCGGTGCCACCCTCACCTACGCCGCGTCGGGCCTGCCCAACGGCCTGATCTACAACGCGTCGTCCGGCGTGCTCTCCGGAGTCCCTGCTGAAACCGGAATCTACACCACCACCTTCACCGCCACCGACAGCGCCACCTCCAACGTCATCGCGATGGACTACGACCTGGTCGTCTCCCCGCCCAACGGCGGCGACATCAACAGCCTGCCGATGAATATGTGGGTCAAGAAATTGAATCTGAAACTCGGGCCGTTGGGCGCCGATGGAAAAGAATCCTGGCAGGCGCAGTACATTTTCAATTCCGACCGCACCAGCTCCCGCCTTTTCACGCCCGCTGAAACCCTGCTCGTCAAGCTCGCCAACATCCCGGAATTCAATCTCAAACTGGGCAACGCCGAATCGCTCACCGGCACCTCGCCGAAGTTCTCATTCAAAACGCCCAGCCGCGCCAAGCCGTCCCGCGCGGTGAAGCTCGACCTCAGCGCGATGACACTCTCGCTCATCGCTAAGAATGAATTTATTTTCGATTATATTCCCGCCGTCCTCAAGCATCAGCTCACGCTCGGCAAGCAGGGCTACACACTGAATCTTAAAGTCGACACCCGCGGCGGATTCTCGCCAATGAATGGCTACCGAAATCCCGCCTTTGTTGTCGCGTCCGCCAAGGCCAAAGTCAGTTCGTCCGGCAAAGACGTGCTAACCTTCTCCATGCTGATGTCCGATCCGAATCTGGCCGTGACCACAAACGGCAACATCACCCTCACCTCCAACGGCAATCCCGGCGTCGATTTCCGCGTGATCAGCAGCAACGGCAACACCGTGATCTTTAAATCATTTGTCGTCCCGGCGAAAATTACCGCTGCCGGCGCCGCTCTCAAACTCAGGAGTAACAAAGACACCGCGACCCCGCAAGGCCTCTTCAGCTACGACAACAAGACCGGCAAGATGCTCGTCACGATCAAAGGCGCCACGCTGGTCGGAACGCTCACCGCCCCCGAAGAACACGTCATGGTGATCGTGAACATCGGCACCAAACAATACTTCACCCGAGTCACCCTCTTCGCCGAAAAATCCGGCTCCTACTCCACAAAGATGCCATGACGAAGCGCATCTGAACGAAGCATCTACCACAGCGCACACAGATTTTTTGATTAGTGAAGAGCTGGATCTTGATGGGGGGCAGACATTCCTGTCTGCCCCAAAAAAGGCGAATCCACAATTTCAAAAATGATCCGCTACCAATCCGGCAACGCTCTCGACCTCGACGCCGTCATCGCGCTCTACGCCGCCTCAACTCTCGGCGTGCGCCGCCCGCTCGATGATCGCGCGCGCATGGCGGACATGTTGAAACACGCCAACCTCGTCATCACCGCCTGGGACGACTCCCAGCTCGTCGGCATCGCCCGAAGCCTCACCGATTTCGTCTACGCGACCTATCTCTCCGACCTCGTCGTCCGCGACAGCCACCAGAAAAAAGGCATCGGCAAAGAACTGGTCCGCCAGACGCAACTGGCCGCCCCGCTCTCCCGCATCATCCTTCTTTCCGCACCCCTGGCCACCGATTACTATCCCCACATCGGCTTCGATAAACACACCTCCGCCTGGACCCTCGAACCCGGCGCCGACGCCTCGCAGCCAGTCCCGTCGCGCTCGCAATCCGGCCACGCTGGATTTTCTTAAAGGCTCTTGGGGAGTGATCTCATCGACAGCGGATTTACGCGGCAAAAGGGAGCGGCGTTGATATGCTGGCACTCGCACGCTGGAAGCTGCGCGCTACCCGAGGTTCCCTTATGCGAAACACGCTTTTATGTTCCACGTTCGCACTCCTGCTCTTCGCTGGATGCGATAAAGACCGCGACGAATCCTCCGCCAAAAAAGAAAAGACGCCGCGCAAGGGCGAAAAAGTCGTGCTGCGCGAACATCAGCGCCACAAAGACGAAGACGCCCAGCGCGCTCTCGTCGCTGGAAAATGGACCGGGCGCTGGGAAAGTGCCACGCACAAAGGCCACGGCAGCGGCGGCTTGAACTGTGTCGTGAAAGAGGCCGCCAAACACGCCTGGACCGCCGTGTTCACCGCTGAATTCGGCAAGACCAAAGCCTACAACGTGGAACTCGATGGAACCCCCGCGGGCGACCACGTCGATTTCGGCGGCACCATCGACCTGGGAAAAGAAGATGGCGGCCTCTTCAAATGGACCGGCCGCGCCACCCCCCGTGAATTCTCCGGCACCTACGAGGGCGGGGGCGACAAAGGCACCTTTAAGATGTCGCCCGCGCCGCGCGACAGCAGCGCTCAGCCATCGCCCGCAAAATCATCACCGGTGCAAACGCGCAACGGACGCGGCGCCGACGATGCCCACCTCAGCGATGAAGCCAAACGGGATTTCATCGAATAGTGTCTTGTTGAGTAAATTTGTGGAACCGAGACACTACATTCTTGCACGTGGCAGATGGCCGCGAGGCTCCGTTTGCATCGCGTGCAAAGCGGCGATACAAGATTCATTCCATGTCACTTTTCCCTTCAAGCGATTCTGCGCCCACGCCCCCACCAATTCTCTTCCGAATCCCCGCTCTCCTAGCTGAGGCGCACGCGCATCTGACGCCTGAGTCGCCGCTGCGTGCAAGGATCGAACGTGCACAATCCGCGTTACAGAACGCGTCCCCCACGGTTCTGCTTTCAGGCCTGCGCAGCGTCGGAAAAAGCAGCCTCGTCTGCTCGCTCTGGGGCGATTCCGAATTGCTCCCGACCGCCGAACGCGATTGCACGCAGACGAACACGCTGATCCGCCTGCCCGGCGTCAGCGAAGGCGACCGGACCATTCGACTGGCGTATCTTCCCCGCGCCGCCGCCACTCAATTCGCTATTCGCGGATTGGCCTTTCACCGGCTCGCCGAACTGCTCACGGATGAACTGGGGCCGATGGGGCCGCGCTTGGACGAAGGCACGCCCGAAGTCCGTTTGCGCACCGCGCTTTCGGCTGTGCAGCGCCTTTTTTTACAACGCCCCAAGCTGGCTGTGTTGAACGAAAATCTCAGTGACGATCTGAAAGAAATCGCGCAACTTCTGGACTTTCTGGATACTCCCGATTTCCGCGAAGGCGAAGTGATCGACGCCCAGTGGGCCGATCGCCGCGAACACCTGATGGGCCGGCGGCACCCCGACGGCCGCACCCTGGATGTCGGCCGCCTGCTGGCCTTGCAACACGTGGAACTGGTGCGCACGTCCCACTCGTGGAGTGGCGCCGCTCCGCGCCTGATCGATACGCCGTACGTTCCCACGCTGTACAACGCGCGCCGCGCGGATTTGATTCTTTCTCAAGCACGCCGCGCGGATATCCTGGTCATCGTCGCGCGGCCCGAACCGCTTTTTCCTGAAGACTGGGTGAAAACGCACCTTAAGGAGCGCCCCGAGATCGCGGCGCGCACGCTCGTTGTTTTCAATCAGATCGACACCGTGGATCTGACTCAGCTTTTCGCGCGCGACGGCTTCGCCGCGGCATTTGAAAAAAATCTGCAGCGCCTGCATGAACTGCGCATCAAGCCGCAGAACGTCTTCGTCACCTGTGCGCGCCTGCCCTTTCTGGTCAAGTCCCTCGAGGCAGGCGCGCCCGACGCCTCGCTGGAAGAACGGATTAAAAAACTGCGTGCGGTAATGGAGCGCTTGCGCAAACAAGCCGACGGCCGTCAGCAGGGCTTGCTTAAAGATTTACTGTTGCAATCCTGCGACGAAAGAAATTCCGGCATCGAGTCCGTGCGCAAGCGCATTCAGTCCCTCGGCCAAACCCTCGTTTACAAGAGCGACCTTGCGCCCGTTCTGCAAGCCATCCAACAGAGCGACGAATTGAATAACGATGCCGCGGGCCGCGCCATTCAGCATCGCGCCTCATCACTACACTCTGATTCAATCGTCAATTTTTAACGTTATCCCCGCCGCTGCCGTCCTCCGTGTCCGCAGTGCTTTCAACCTTCCATAATCTGGGCGAGAGACAAAAACCGATTCCCGCCGAACCTGTTCACGCGTGCGCCCGCGCGGATTTCCGTCTAACGACAAAAAACGGAAGGCATGGCGCCCTCCGTTTTTTTGTCATCATCTGAATTGGAATTCTATTTCCGTTTAATGTGCGTCTGCCCATCCATGTATTTGTGCAGAACCGCCGGAATGGCGATGGAGCCATCCCGCTGCTGATTGCATTCCCATAGCGCCACCAGGATGCGCGGCAATGCCAATCCCGAGCCGTTCAGCGTGTGCGCGTACTGCGGCTTGCCGCCATCGGCCGGCCGGTAGCGGATATTGCTGCGGCGCGACTGGTAATCTTCAAAATTCGATACGCTCGATACTTCGAGCCACTTGTCGGCGCCCGGCGCGTAAACCTCCAGGTCGTAGCACTTCGCCGCCGAGAAGCTGAGATCGCCGCGGCAGAGGAGCAGCACGCGGTAATGCAAACCAAGCTGCTTCAGCAGATCCTCCGCGTTTTCCAGCATCGCTTCGTGTTCGGCATAGCTGGTCTGCGGCGTCGCCAGCTTCAGCATTTCCACTTTATTGAATTGATGGACGCGCAGAATGCCGCGCGTGTCGGAGCCCGCCGCGCCCGCTTCACGCCGGAAGCACGCGGAGTACGCCGCATACTTTTTCGGCAGCTCTTTTTCTTCCAGGATCTCATCGCGGTGGAACGCCGTGACCGGTACTTCAGCCGTGGGAATGGCATACAGCTTATCCATCTCCGAGTGATACATTTGCTCGCGGAACTTGGGATACTGTCCCGACCCGTAAAGCGTTTTTTCCGAAACGAAAAAGGGCGGGAACAATTCCTCGTAGCCATTGCGCGTGCGGTGCACATCCAGGAACCAGCTGATCAGGGCGCGTTCCATGCGCGCGCCATCTCCGCGCAGGAAATACCAGCCTGAACCGGCGATCTTCGCGCCGCGCTCAGCTTCAAGTATGCTCAACTCCGCACCGAGTTCGTAATGCGGTTTGATCTTAAAATCGGCGCTGTGCTTCTGGCCCCAGGTGCGCACCACGACGTTCTGTTCCGGCGACTCGCCGGGAGGAACTGACGCGTGCGGAACGTTGGGAATCCAGGCGAGCATGCCGTCGCGTTCGCCTTCGATGCGGCCCTGCTCGGCCTCAAGCTGCTGAATGCGGTCATTCATGGCCTTGGACTGCTTCTGCAACTCGGCGATTTCGGCGTTAGCCGCCATGAGTTTGTCCGTGTCAGCGGCGAGCGACTTGATTTTACCATGGCGCATGCCGATGTCTTTGGAAATGACGTTCTTGGATGCGTTCAGCGATTCGAGTTCAAAAATCACTTTCTTACGCTGCTCTTCCAGCACGGGCAGCTTCTTTAAATCGGTGTGCTCATTGGCCGACTTCTTGTCGTCGATGGCCTTCTGAACCAGGTCCAGATTTCCAAGCACAAATTTGAGGTCGAGCATGTTTCCCCCTGCGTATAAACGCCGCGCGCGGATCACCTTTTCAGAGTGCCTGCGAAGCGAAAACTGTATCCGTTGCCGCCCTTGAATTAAACTCGAAATCCGCCCTCATGACGCGGGCTCAACGCGGAAGGTGCGCCACGCTGAGACTGGCCGGATCGCGCCGCACAGGATAGTGTAGAGGCAATCTTCAGCAGAAAGGATTTCATCATGGCAGCTCATCCGCATTTAAAATTAAGCGGACTCTTCGATGTAGCCGGAAAAGCCGCCTACGTTCCCGGCGGCTACGGCGGCATCGGCGAGGCCATCTGCTGGGGCCTGGCGCTGAACGGCGCTCGCGTGGTCGTCTCCGGGCGCAGCGGCGAGAAAGCTGAAAAACTGGCGGCTGAAATTACAAAAGCGGGCTTCCTGGCCAAAGGCATCGCCGCTGACGTCAGTTCCGTGAAAGCGATTCAGCAATCCGTTGACACGGTCGTTGAGACCTACGGGGCGGTGGATGTGCTCGTGAATTGCGTCGGTATTCAGCGCGAACAGAAAATTCTGGATGTCACCGAAGACGCGTTCGATGAAGTGATGGACATCAATGTGAAAGCCGCCATGTTTCTCGGGCAGGCCTGCGCCAGGCACCAGATTAAAGCGGGCCGTGGCGGGCGGCATATTCACATCCTGTCGGTGCGCTCGCAGCTCGCGTTGCGCGACCGCGGCTACTCCGCTTATTGCAGCAGCAAAGGCGCGATGGTTCAACTCGTTAAGCAGCACGCCATGGAACTGGCGCCGCATAAGATCAATGTGAATGGTGTCGCACCGACGTTTGTTTTTACCGAATTGGTGCGGCACGTGCTTGAAGATGCAGCATTCCGGAGCGCTCTGGAAAAGCGCATACCGCTGGGACGCATTGCCGAACCGAAAGACCTCGTGGGGCCGTGCTTGATGTTCGCTTCGAGCGCCGCGGATTTTATAACCGGACAGGTCCTTTACGTGGACGGTGGGATTACGGCTAGCCAGTAACGGCCGGCTAAAATTGCGAGGATACCCAAATGCCCTGCTGCGTCGTACTTCTGGTCGTTATGGCCCTGCCGCGACTGGCGATCTTCTTTCTCTGGCTGTCGACCACGTACATCAGCCAGGCGTTCCAGACTGGCGTGTGGCCGTTGCTCGGCTTCTTTTTCATGCCTTACACAGTTCTCGCCTATGCCGCGGCGATGCATAATGGCGGCGTCGACGGCCTGTGGCTCGTCCTTGTCGTGGTTGCCGCGCTCGTCGATCTCGGGCTCGTGGGCGGTTCGGCAAAGAAGCGGCGCGAGCAATTCGATTCAAATGGCCTGAAGCGCGTGAATTGAGCCGCGACGGATATTTGCCAAGTCCCGCTCCTTTTGTAGAATGATTGAAGATCTTCTAAAGGAGACGGAATGGCATTGACGACGCAAAAACGATTCAGCGCCTCGGACGTGGCGGCGCTCAACGACAAATTCGAATCGGGCGCGCCTCAGGATCTGCTGGCCTGGGCGCTTCAGGAATTCGGGCGCAACGTGGCTCTGGCATGGAGCGGCGCCGAAGACGTCGCGGTGCTGGACATGATGTGGCGCATCGATAAAAGCTGCCGCGTCTTCTCGCTGGATACAGGCCGTTTGAATCCCGAAACGTACGAACTCATCGACAAAGTCTGCTTGAAGTACGGATTGAAAGTCGAGCTGATGTTTCCGAACACCGCCGCTGTCGAAAAAATGGTCAACGAAAAAGGCATCAACCTCTTCTACGAGTCCCTTGAAAACCGCAAGCTCTGTTGCGGTGCGCGCAAAGTCGAGCCGCTTAATCGCATGCTGGGCACGCTTGATGGCTGGATCACCGGGTTGCGCCGCACGCAGGCCGCGACGCGCGGCACGCTCGCAAAAATTGAGATCGACGCTGACCACGGCGGTATTCTAAAGCTCAATCCGCTTGCGGATTGGACCACGCAGCAGGTTTTCGATTACATGAAAGCCAACGGCGTTCCGAAAAACAAGCTTCACGATCAGGGCTACCCGTCCATCGGCTGCGCCCCCTGCACCCGCGCGATCAAAGCGGGCGAGGACGAACGCGCCGGACGCTGGTGGTGGGAGAATCCGGAACACAAAGAGTGCGGCCTGCATGTTAAAAAATAATGCATAATTCCGCCTTCAGCGGAACGGAAACTTTCCCAGAGCTCTAATCTTTAAATATAGCCGTCCCGTCTTTGAGCGCCTTCTGGAAACGTTCGAACTCTGAGGGATCGTCCGCTTCCATTTTTTTGAACGCCGCTTCGTCGATGTATTCAATCTTTTTGACGGCTGGCGTCGTCGGGTTTTCAACGACCTCAGGCTTGCCAGGCGTCGCTGCTGTTCCGGGGTTGGGCGCCGGTGCCGGAGCCGTCTTGCGCTTTTTGATGCGCTCCTGCAATTCCATGTCGGTGACTTTGATGTTCAACTCGCGCGCCTGCTTGTCAACCGTCTCGGCCATTGTGCGGGCGCGTGCGATTTTTTCTTCCTGGCCTTTCACCGTCTGATTGGCGTTGTAAATCGCGTTCCATAGCACAACGGCTTCATTCATTTTGTCGCGCGCCGCTATGAGCTCGATGAGGCTCGTGCTCTCTTTCACGGCTTGCGCGTCGTTATAAAGTTTCTCCGCCGTTTCCGCATTTTTCACCAGCAGTTCCGCTTCAGGTGAAAGCTTCTCGCCGACGATGCGTTTTCCCGCCGGCTGCTTGAAGAACGTTAGGTAAACGCCCATGCCAATGCAGGCCAGGAACAACACCACGCACGCCGCAATCGCGACCGTTTTGGCGGTGTCTTTTTTTGGCGGCCCCGGAAGCGGCTGACGCCGGCCGCTCGCGCCGGTGGCGGAGGAAGCACCCGGAACGCGGCCGGATCGGACGACCGTGGTGCCAGGTGCTTTCTTCGTCACCGGCGCGATGACCGGCTTGGTAACTCCCGAGGCGATGTCAGCGGCCTCGTCATTTGACGAGGACGCCCCTTGTTTTGAAACGGCAGCGGCGGCCGCTCCGGCCGCCACCACCGCTGCTCCTGCTACTGCACGTGTCTTCTGGCTTATTCCCGTGGGAGAAGCCTCACGTTCGGCCTTGCTTGCTTTACGTTTTTTTTTGGGCTTCGGCTCTTCGTCTTCGTCGTCTTCGCCTTCCTCATCGTCGTCGTCTTCATCGTCGTCGTCGTCATCGTCATCGTCATCGTC
>Ga0163144_10017002_pt1 | contig 14858 bp, 6 predicted proteins | sample OliLak19BULKMAT1_FD_123175 | JGI IMG/M metagenome (GOLD analysis project Ga0163144, IMG submission 123175) | Freshwater microbial mat bacterial communities from Lake Vanda, McMurdo Dry Valleys, Antarctica - Oligotrophic Lake LV.19.BULKMAT1 | ecosystem: Environmental > Aquatic > Freshwater > Lake... | reverse complement strand
CGCTCGCGCTGGTCACAGGTCTTAATACCAATGGCGACCGTGAGGCGGTGACTTTCGATGGTGCCATCACGGATGTCACCGGTGACGGCAGCGCGTTGTCGCTTCAAGTGAATTTCAACACGCAGTCCGGTAATACAAGCTTCGTCAATCTGAATGGTGGTGGATCCTTCACCGGGCCGATCACTTTAGTCAAGGGTAACGCCAGTGTCGGCACTTTAACTATCGGTGGAATCCTGGCGAATGGCGTCACTGCTCCGGGATCGACCAACTTGGGCGGTGGCTCTTACGCGGGCAACATCATTACCGACGCCGCTGCAAACGGCACCGCGATTGCCTACGCCAGTTCGGCAAACCAAACCTTGTCCGGGGTGATCTCTGGCGGTGGTAGCCTCGTCAAGCTCGGCATCGGCACCCTGACGACCTCGGTGGCCAACTCCTACACCGGCACCACGACGGTCAGCGGCGGAGGCCTGCTGCGGGTGAACGGAATAAACACGGGCGTCAGCCTCACGGCCATCAACGCCGGCGGCTCCCTCGGCGGCACGGGCACGCTCCCTGGGGCTGTGACTCTTGCTGCGGCAGCCGGTGCTTCGATCAACCTCGTGGATGGTTCCGCTGGCACGCTGACCCTCAACGGGGCGACAACCTCCCTGACCTTGGGCGGCACCGCCGCGCTGCCGAACAGCCTCTATTTCGACCTGGGCAATGCCGGCTCCAACGACAAGATCGTGACGGCTGCGGCCCACGTCGCGTCAACGGCCACCGGGGTGCAGGTCTATCTGAACCAGCTTACCAGCACCACGGGTTCCGGCGCTTACACCCTGATCCAGGGTGGCGCAGCCAGCACCTTCACCGGTTACACCCTCGGCACCACCCGTTCGGGCCACAATCTTTACTCCGCCTTCGGAGCCAGCGGAAACAATCTCGTGGTGACGGCCAATGCGGGCACCGCCGGTGCGGCAGATGCCTTCTCCTTCTGGAAGGGCAACACTGCGATCTGGAACACCGCCCAGTGGTATTCCGATGCCACCGCGACGACCACGGCGGTCAGCCCTGGTTATGATTCGAATGTCAGATTTACGACCACGACGACGCCAGCCAACCTGACCAACACGCTGGGCACTGACTTTGAAATCAACAGCCTGACCGTCGCCGATGCGGGTCTCGCCGCGACCAGCATCAGCGGCAACATGCTGACCATCGACGCCACCACCGCCAACTCGAACGCGGCGGGCAACGGCATCACCGTCAATAACACCGCCGGCACGACCATTGCCTCCAAGGTCGGCCTCGGCAACAGCCAGACTTGGACCGTCGGCACCGGGGCGACCCTCAATGTCAGCGGCGTGATCAGCGACTTCGGAGCGGCACGATCCATCACGAAGACCGGGGCGGGCACGCTTAATCTTTCCGGCATCAATACCTTTAACGGGGGCCTGACCATCAATCAGGGCGCGGTGAACCTCAACACCGTGGGGACTGCGACCTCCTCGGCACTTTCCGGCGGCGGAGCCATCACGCTCGATCCAACCCTCGGCAACGTCAGCCTGATGTTCAATGTCAATGGCAGCGGGGGGCAAATCACCAACCCGATCAACGTGACAGGCGCCACCGGCGGTACCGTCATCATCGGCAATGGTTCCAGTGCAGGTAATGGTGGAAACAATTTTGTTTTCAGCGGTCCGATCACGCTCAATGGCACCGACCTGCAAATTCAAGCGAACGGAGGCAATAATGCCGGTGCTGTTCTTACTGTTTCCGGCGGCATCACTGGCACCGGCAATGTGCTGATCAATGGCACCGCCCCGGGCGACGCGCAAAGCTACACCATCAGCGGCGGTTCTTTGAATAACACAGGAACCGTGACGGCGAACACGAAACGCGGCGGAGGCGGGAATCAGGGCACTGGCACGACCATTTCCGCAATTATCGGGGCCAACGTGACCGGCTTGGTGCAAAGCAGCAGCACCGTCCTTCCTTTGATCCTTAGCGGGGCCAATACCTTCAACGGACCCACCAGCGTCCTCCTGGGCGTATTGCGCATTAACTCCATCAAGAATGTCGGTGCCGGTCTCCCGAACGCTCTGGGCCAACCCTCGCTTGGTAACGCCACGATCACCCTCGGCACCACGGGACCGGTCACCCTCGGTACTTTAGGGACGAACGTCGTGCAATTAACTTATAATGGAGTCGGCGATACGACCGACCGGATCATCAACCTCGCTGGCGGCGCTCACGCCACATCGGTGTTGCCGAATATGGCCGCACCCATCTTCATCGACAATTCGGCCACCGCAGGCAGCCTGACGTTCACCGGAGGGATCACGGCCACGGGCGCGAGCATCAAGTGGCTGACCCTGCAAGGTTCCACCAACTTCGGTGCCGTGGAGAGTGGCGCGATTGTGGAAAACAGCCCCACAAACCACACCACCCTGATCAAGGCTGGCACCGGCACATGGACCCTCTCCTCCGGCTCGAACTCCTACTCGGGCAGGACTTGGATCAATGGCGGCAATCTCGTGTATGCCGCCTCTGGCTCCGTCTCCGGTGCTGCCGGCCGCAGCATCAACGCCGCCGGTGGTACCACCGCTGGCATCAATTACACTCCGGGTGGCTCGATCCAGACTGATCTGCTGAGCCGGATTGTTAATACATCGGCTGGTGCCGTTGCTCTCGGGGTTGCCAGTTCCGAGAACTTCGATTTCAGCAGCAGCGGGAATAACTTTACCTCACTCTCGCTCGGTGCCACCCCGGCCAACTCGACCTACACCGGCACCCTGACGCCCAACGCCAACACCTATCGCCTTGGCGGCGGCGGCGGCACGCTGACCTTTAACCCCGGCGGCGGCACCTTTGACGCCATGCAAAATCTCGTCCTCTTCGGAGCCCCCGTTCTCAGCGGTGTCACGCTCGTTCCGCTCAGCGGCACCGTGGACTTCGCCGGCGCCAGCAAGACCTTTGGCACGATCAGCATCTTCGGCGGCACGACGCAAAACGGTTCGCTGACTGGATCTGCCTACGTCGCTAACACCAGCGCTGGCAACGCGACCGTGGCGGCGAGCTTGCTGGTCAACGGCGGGGCCGGGCTGACCGTGTCCAGCTTGACCACCGCTCTCGGGGCCAACACCCTCAACCTGACGGGGACCAATACCTACACCGGCGACACCGTGGTGAACTCCGGCACGCTCAATCTCGGCGGCGGCGGAGCCAATGGGTCCCTGGATAGCGGAACCGTCCTCAAGGTGGGCAACACCGGTTCCTTCGTCTATAGCAGAACGGGCACTAACTCACAGACGGTCAACGGCCTGTTTGCCAACAACGGCGCTTCCACGATCGCCAATACCGTCTCCACCGACACGCTGACTTTGGGAGCGATCACCCGGGTCGGCAATGCCACGGTCAATTTTGGAACGGTGACCGGGGCGATCAAGACTACCACCGGCAACACGAACTCCATTATCGGGCCGTGGACGACCACCGGTTCCACCACGACCCTCAGGTATGCAATCGGTTCCCCTGATGGTTCCACTTCGACGACCATCACCGGCCTGACCGGAACGACCGCGACAAGCAATACTCTGGGCAACGTCACGAGCAATACCACGAATTACGAGTATTCGGCCGCCGTCGCGGCCATGTCTGCTGCCAGCGCGCTGACGGGCAACACTCTGCGCTTCTCGGGTGCCGGTGCCACAACGACCATCGATGGCACCAGTAACATCACCCTGAACGGCTTGATGAACGCTGGCTCGGGTGCCTTGCTTATCCAAGGTGGCGCAGCCGCAGGGGGCATCAAAATCGGTGCCAATAATGAACTGGTCATCACCGGCAACGGTCAGCTTACGACCATTTCCACTACGGTTATAGCCGACGGAGCAGGCGGCCCCGGATCGGTCACCTTCTCGAGCGCTGGTGCCCTTACGGGCGCTGGCTCCGGTTTGAACTTGCAAGCGGTAAATACCTTCAGCGGCGGCTTCACGCTTAACAGCGGCACCGTCTTCGTCGGCAACAATCAGGCCCTCGGCACCGGCCCGATCAACATCTACGGCGGTGTTTTTGACGGCAACGGCAACTTTGGCCAAACCTTCGCCGCCGGCCAGGCGATCAACATCAACGGCAATTTCAACACTAACAACAACGCGACCGCGACTTGGAATGGTGCTGTCACCTTGGGCGGAACCTATACGATCGGCGTCACTCGGGGTAGCTTGACCCTCAATGGCGTCGTCGCTGATGGAGGCAACGTTTACGGGATCACCAAAGCCGGCACGGGAACACTGAACCTTGGCAACAACGGTAACGCGCTCAACACCTACACCGGCAAGACCATCATCCGGAGCGGAACTCTGACGGGCTTCATCTCGCCCATTGGCACCGCTGGAGCGTTTGGCAATCCCTTGGCTGGTGACGGCACCATCGACATGTATAACGGCACGACCTTGCAATTTTCCCCTGGGGCTGCGACTGCGACCAAGGGCACGACCGACCGCCTGATCAACCTCGCGGATAATGGCCCCGGAACGGTGATCGTTACGCCGGGCGCTAACAACAACGGCAGCACGCCGACCATCGGTGGCTTTACCGCCACCGGGACCGGGGCCAAGACTTTGACGATGCTGAATACTGGCAACCTTGGTGCCATGTATGTCACGGGTTCTATTCCAGATTCCTCCGACGGCAGCCCCACCACGGTCACCGTTCCCTTTGCCTCGAACAACACCAACGAATTCCATATTGCCGGGGTCTCCACCTTCACTGGCCCACTGACCATCGGGCAGAACGCGGCCGGCATCGGTGGAAAGTTCTTCATTGATGGCTCGGGACAGTTGGGCAGCGGTAGCTATGCGAACAACATCGCGCTCAACGGTCTTGCTTCCGGAGCCAATACGGCCACCTTCATCTACAACAGCTCGGCGAACCAGACGCTCTCCGGGGTCATTTCCGGTGCCTTCGGAGCCCTGACCAAGCAAGCCGTCGGCACCCTGACCCTGTCTGGCACTAACACCTACGCTGGCGTGACCACCCTTACAGGGGGTGTCTTGAGTGTGGGGACGATCGGCAACGGGGGCGTGGCCGGAAATCTGGGCGCGGCCACGAACGCAGCGGCGAACTTGGTCCTTAACGGCGGCACCTTGCAATACACGGGTGCCACCGCCAGCTCCGACCGTAACTTCACAATCAACAACGCCACGACCGGGACCATCGACGTCACTGTCGGGGCCAACACCCTGACGATCTCTGGAGCCTCGACCGCGACCAGCGGTGCGCTGACCAAGATCGGTGCAGGCACCCTGGCCCTCAGCGGAGCCAACCTCTACACCGGCACGACGACGGTCAGCGCCGGCGCCCTGCAGTCGGGCATCACTAACGCCATCAAATCCGGCAATGCCGTGACGGTATCCGCCACGGCGGCCGGGACGGCCACGCTGGACTTGGCGGGCTTTGACCAGACCATCGGCGGCTTGGGCCTGAAGCTCGGCGGCGGCACCGCAACGAGCGCCGCAGTGGTGACCAACTCGACCGGCACGAGCACGCTGACGCTGAGCGGCGGAGCCGCTGCCGCGACTTACCTCGCAATCAATGACCCGCTCGGAGCCACGATCTCGGTGGCCACGGTGAACCTGGCGAATGCAGCGCAAACCTTTACCGTCGGCGACAGCGGCAGTGTCAGCGGCAGTGGCAATGAACTGACCGTATCCTCGGCGATTACCGCAGTCGGTGGGAGCAGTGCGCTGGTGAAAGCGGGAGCGGGTGCGTTGAGACTCGACGGCGCGCAGGGCTACGACATCCTGACGGCCAATGGCGGCACGACTAACGTGAACGGCGTGCTCGGCACGGCCCCCGGTTTGGCCTTGGTGTCTGTGACCGGTGGCACCACGAAGCTGAAGTTTGGCAGCGTGAGCCAGACGCTCAGCTCGCTGACCATCGGCGCAGGCTCGACGGTGATCTTCACCAGCGGCACGGCCAGCGGCTCACTGACCGGCGGCAGTGGCGGCGGCAAGGCTCCCGGCTTTGGCGGCGGCTCTGCGGTGGTGCCGGAACCCGGCACGCTCGGCCTACTGCTCGTCGGCGCGCTCGGCCTGCTGAACCGTCGGCGTCGTCAGGCGTAACCAGGATTTTCCAGGGCATCTTGGCGGGTGTCCCTGGGGGAGAGAGCGATCCGGAGTCTCGTAGTGGTGGCTCCGGGCGCTCGAAGCGTGGTGGGTTCGGAGCTTCGTAGTGGGGGCTCTGGACCTTCATAGTGGTAGAAAGCCGGGCGGTGCGCACCGCCCGGCTTTCATCATTTTCGGATGGCCCGCGAAACCCGCGATAGGACGCGAAATCAGGGGCTGCCTCATTCGAAACCGGCGATGGGGGGAACCACGGATTACGTGGATTACATGGATTGCACGGATCAACCTGCAAACGGGGATGGGAAGAACCGCAGATTCCGCAGATTGCGCGGATGGAGAAACTCGAGGATGGCTGATCCTCCTTCGCCTCCCACGGTAAAGTTTGGGGGAGATGGTCCACGGTAACTTCTGATAATCCGTGTCATCCGCGAAATCCGAGGAATCCGCAGTTCTTATTCCCGAATGGAGGTTGAGCCTAAAACCGGAAGGCCATGCGGATGGCGGGGGGTGGGTCGCGATTTTGGGGGCAGATGCGGAAATTCCCGATGGCTGGCGTGATTATGGCTAAACAACGAACGACCCATGCCCGATCACGACCAAATTCAGGACATTGATTTCGATTCCCAGTTGCGGGGATTGTTTCAGGAGGCGGAGAAGCAAATCGAGGATCATCACGCCGTGAAGCGCCCGGTGGTGGAGCGGGCGGCGCGGGATGCGGAGGCACTGCGCGGCGGGGCGAGTCTGCCGCAGATGTTGCGGCCCATTTTGCTGGGGATTCAGGCGGCGGCGCGGGCGGCGGGGGAGAATAATCTGCTGCTGCAGAGGATCGGGGAGCGGCTGGATTTGCGGGCGGAGGCGGTGGCGTCGGTGGCTGCGGAGCCGGGCGCAGGCGGGTTGCCGGATGTGGTGACGAATCTGCGGGCGCTGCTGGATCAGAAGAACGGGGTGAATCAGAAGATGTTCGCGGCTTTGCACGAGGAGCTGAAGGGCTACAAGGACGGGTTTCTGCTGGAGACGGTACACAAGCCGATCATCCGCGACCTGATTTCGCTGCACGACGACATTGCAAAAATCCACTGGCAGATGCAGCAGACGGTGCTGGAGGTGGCGGAGGTTTCGGGCGGGATGTTTTCGGAGTTTTTTGAGCGGTTGAAGACGGTGGCGACGAACATCGAGCACAACTGCGGCTTTCTCATCGAGGTGCTGGCGCGGCTGGAGGTCAGCGTGCTGCCGGCGGGAACGGGGAAGCTGGATATGGTGACGCAGCGCGCGATGAAGGTGGAGGCGGCGGAGTCGCCGGGGGAGGATGGCGAGGTCGTGCGGACCTTGAAGCCGGGCTTTATGTGGAAGGGGCGCGTGTTTCGCGCTGAGGAAGTCGTCATCAAAAAATGGAAAGAAGGCGCGCTTTCCGCAGTGCCCGCACTGGCCGTCCAAGCATAACCCGCGAACGTTTTTCCTTATGAATCTTGCCGTTGCCGAACCCGTAGAATTTTCCCACTCAGCCATGAACGCAGACGAGCCAGCCAAAGCCACCCGGAAAGCGGTGGGCATTGACTTGGGCACGACCTTTTGCGCGGTCGCCCACATTGATGCCTACGGCAAGCCGCAGATCATTCCCAATGCCGAGAGCGAACGCATCACGCCGTCGGTGATTCTCTTCGACGGGACGAGCGCGATCGTGGGGACGATGGCGAAGCAGAACGCGGTGGCGGAGCCGGAGAAGATCGTGGATTTCGTGAAGCGGGAGATGGGGAAGAACAAGGCGCAGTTTCACCGGGAGTTTAACGCCAAGCACTATTCGGCGGAGGAGTTGTCGGCGCTGATTATCAAGAAGCTGAAGAACGATGCGGAGAAGTATCTCGGCGAACCGGTGACGGACGCGGTGATCACGGTGCCGGCTTACTTCAATGATGCGGAGCGGACGGCAACGTTGCACGCGGGACAACTCGCGGGGTTGAACGTGCTGAATGTGATCAACGAGCCGACGTCGGCGGCGCTGGCTTATGGCCTGGACAAGCTGGATTCGAATCAGACGGTTTTCGTGTTCGATCTCGGCGGCGGGACGTTCGACGTGACGATCATGAAGATCGAGAACAACCACATCCGCATGATGGCGAGCAACGGGGATCACCGGCTGGGGGGCAAGGAATGGGATGACGTGATCGTGAACTGGGTGGCGGAGGAGTTTGACAAGGCGCACGGCGAAAATCCGCTGCTCGATTTGCAGAGTTACCAGGACCTTTACAACCGCGCGCTGACCGCGAAGATCCAGCTCTCGAGCCGGATGCGGACGACCATCGTCCACAGCTACGCGGGGAAAAGTGTGAAGCTGGAACTGACGCGAGAGGATTTGGAACACCGCTGCCGGCATCTTTTGGAAAAGTGCAAAACGATCTGCGAGATCGTGATGCAGGAAGCGGGGCTGGGCTGGGATCAGGTGGACCGAATTTTGCTGACGGGTGGTATGAGCCGCATGCCGTCGGTGCGGGAGATGATCGGCGGGATGACGAGCGTGCCAATCGCCGATGATGTGAGTCCCGACGAGGCGGTGGCGATCGGGGCGGCGGTGCAGGCGGTGCTTTCGCTGCTCGGCGAGGAGGATGACTCCGGCGAGCGGGTGCTTTCGCAGGAGGTGCGCGATCAGTTTTCCTCCCAAGATGGCTCGCTGATCCAGGTGACGAATATCACGACGCACACGCTCGGCGTGGTGCTGTGGGATGACAGCAAGGTGGAGGAATATGTGTTTCCGATGATCCGCAAAATGACGCCGGTGCCGGCGGGGATGAAGAACTCGTTTGGCACGGCGAAGGCGAACATGAAGAACGCGATCGTCCGCGTGGTGGAGGGGGAAAGCACGGTGCCGGGCGAGTGTACGCCGCTGGGCATTTGCGACATCGAGCTGCCGCCGTTTTTGCCGAAGGGGTCGCCGGTGGAGCTGACTTATACTTACAACGAAAACCAAGTGCTCGAAGTCATCGTGGATGCCTACGGCCGGACCAACCGCGTGCAGATCGCGCGCAATACCGGGCTCTCCGAGGCCGAGATCGAGACGGCGACCGCGGACCTGCTGCAGATCCACGTGGTGTAGCCGCCGCGAGCGCGATTCCTCATCTAGCGCGTGGCTTTACCGAACCCGATTCCCGACAATCCCACGCGCTGGGACGGTTGGAAGAATTACAACTCGGACAACCTCTACGACCGGCTCTGCCTCTCGTACGGATCGAACCCGAACGCGGACCAGATCGAGGAGAACTGTCGGCAGCTCCTCGTCTGGTGGCAGAAAAAGCTGCCGCTGAAAAATCAGCCGAGCAACCCGATCTCGCAGCTTCTGCGTGGCGGGCTGGATGAAGCTCCCGTCTTTCTCGCCGAGGCGCGGACGAAGCTGCTGGACCCGGCGGCGCGGGCGGCGGTGGATGTGCAACTGCACGCGCAGATCGTGGCGGAGGCGCTCGCGGAGTTTAGGAAGCTGCTGTCGTTTGTGCTCGCGGACAAAAAGCTGAGCGCGGAAGACGAGCAACGGCTCTATGAACGGAGCGCGGGCCTGGGGTTGTCGCGGGAGGAGATGGCTGCGGCGGTGGCTGCGGAGTTGCTGAGCGCCGGCGCGGAGCGGGTGGTGGCACCGCCGCCGGTCGAGGTGCCGGTACCGGTGGCGCCCGTGAGTGCGGACGTGCCGGAGGAGCGCGATTCGTTTTCGGAATTCCGCCGGATGCTGCGGCTGTCGAAGCTGAGCCTCGATGGCGGGGAGATGACCGACGACCAGCGCGATGCCATGTGCAACATGGGCGAAAGCCTCGGCCTCACCGGCGGGCAGGCAGAGGATTTGATCGACGAATATCTCGAAGCCGCCAGCGGTCTGCCGACGGCACCGGTCGCCACGGTGAAAGTCGCGCCGCCCAAGCCGGTGGCCGCCAAGTCCGCCGTGGTGGCCGCGAAGAAGCCGGATGTGTCCGCAGCGGCGACGCCGCGCCGGTTGCCGGTTTCGCCGCTCGCGGTCGCGCAGGAGCGGCAAAAGTTTGCGAATTTCACGAACAGCATCGCGATGGAAATGCTGCTGGTTTCGTCGGGGCAATTTCAGCAGGGGAGCGCGGAGCCGGAGGCGGCGGAGCACGAGCAACCGGTCACGCCAGTCACGATGAGTTGCTTTCATCTGGCGCGACATCCGGTGACGAACGCGCAGTTCGAGGCCTTCGATGCGAAGCACCGTGAGAAGCGCGCGGCGTGGGCCGATGAGCGGCATCCCGTCGTGTATGTGAGCAGCCGCGAGGCGGAGCAATTTTGCCAGTGGCTGGCGCAGAAAGAGGGGAAGCGCTACCGCCTGCCGACCGAGGCCGAGTGGGAATATGCCGCTCGTGGTGCCGACAATCTGGTCTTCCCGTGGGGCGACGTGCTGGACGCCGGTCATTTCGCAAACTTCGCGGACAAGAACACGGCGTTCGCCTGGCGCGATGGCGTGATTGACGACGGCTTTGCCGAGACCGCGCCGGTCGGCAGTTATCCGCGCGGCAAGAGTCCGTTCGGCATCGAGGATCTGGCGGGCAATGTCTTCGAGTGGTGCGCGGATTTTTTCGAAGCCTACAAAGGCAGGGAGCGCACCAACCCGCGCGGCCCGGCCGCCGGGATGAAGCGCATCTATCGCGGCGGGAGCTGGAAATCGCGGCCCGGCAGCCTGCGAACGAGCGCGCGCCATTTCAATCTGCCCGGCTACTCCTCGAACGACGTGGGCTTTCGTGTCTTCTGCGAGTGCGTCGCGTAGCGCGGGCTTCCGGCGCAAAACAAAACCGCCAGCCCGAGGTGGGCTGGCGGTTTGGAAAAATTCACGATCCGCTGGGCGGATGGGCCGGGCGACTATCCCGCGTTGAAGCGGAACTTCGCCTTGGCGCGCTTGGCGTTGGCCTTGGCTTTGCGCTTGGTCCGCTGCGTCGGCGTCTCGAACGCGCGCAGGCGGCGGATTTCATCCATGATTCCCTCGGTGTCGAGTTTGCTCTTGAGGCGTTTGAGCGCGCGGTCGATCGGCTCTCCTTTTTTAACGATGACTTCTGGCATGGTGTGTTCTTGGTTGGTTGAAGTTGAAAGGTTTTGGCTTAGCGGACTGCAACCGTAGGGGGGCCGACCGTAATCGTCAATGCCGGGTTTGCCGGAAAAAATTGCCGCCGGGACCTGCAATTCCTCCTGCACCGTCGGCCCTGCCGGCACCTCCGCGCCGCCGGGAGCGCGAGCAACCGAGCGACGGCGAGGGCTGGCAGTTGACGCTGCCGGGCAACGTGTTTAGTTTCGCGCCGCAGTTTCGGAAAGGGAGTCATGGAGGCGATGGTTCGAGCGCATTGCAAGTGCAGCGCCGCTCGGTGCCACCCGCGTTTTGACCGCTCCTCCGGGACGCTCGACCCACCTATGCAGCAAATCGATTTCAGTGAAAAGCTCGAAGACATCGTCCGCCAGGATCCCCGGTTCGCCCGCGAGGCCTACCTGTTTTTGCGCGATGCCCTCGACTTCACGATCAAGGCCCGCCGCAAGGCCAAGGAGATCGACCAGCACGTCAACGGCCAGCAGCTTCTCGAAGGCATCCGGCAATACGCGCTGAAGCAGTTCGGCCCGATGGTGACGACCGTTTTCGAATACTGGGGCGTGCGCAGCGGCGAGGATTTCGGCTCGATGGTTTTCAACTTCATCGGCGTCGGCATCTTCGGCAAAACCGACACCGACTCCCTCGACGACTTCAAGGGCGGCTACACTTTCCACGAGGCCTTCGTCGCGCCCTTCATCCCGGAGAAACCGTTCGTCCACACCCGCATCCCCGCCGCGACTCCCGCGGAGGAATTGCTCTGACGCCGGCCGCGGTGTTGAGGACCGGGCGGAAGCCGGTCCGTCCCATGCGCCCACCGCCCGCGCTATCCGCCACGCTCCCGCCTTTCCTATGATGCATCTCCACTCCACGCTCCCCGCCGACGCCACCGCCGCGCTGACTTTCCCCGCCGTCACCGCCAGCACCGCCACGCTCCCGAACGGCCTCGGCATCATCGTCCAGGAAGACCGCAGCGCCCCCGTCGCCAGCGTGCAGGTCTGGGTGGAAACGGGGAGCATCCACGAGGACCGCCACCTCGGCGCCGGCATCTCGCATCTGCTCGAGCACATGCTTTTCAAAGGCACGCCCACCCGCGGCGCGAGCGAATTTGCCCAGCGCATCCAGGCCGCCGGCGGCTACATCAATGCCTACACCTCCTTCGACCGCACCGTTTACTGGATCGACATCCCGGCCAAAGGCGTCCCCGTCGCGCTCGACCTCCTCACCGACGCCGTCATGAACTCCACGCTCCCGCCCGACGAATACGTGAAGGAGCAGGAAGTCATCCGCCGCGAATTCGCCATGGGCAACGACGACCCCGACCGCGTCGCCAGCCAGACGCTCTTCGCCACCGCCTTCCGCGAGCATCCGTATCGCCACCCCATCATTGGCCACCTCGATGTCTTCAACGCCCTCAGCCGCGACGACGTCATGGCCTATTACAAAGCCCGCTACATCCCGAACAACATGTTCTTCGTCGTGGTCGGCGACGTGGATGCCGCCGCCGTCCGCACGCAGCTCGGGGAGATTTTTGCCAAACATCCGCGCCAGTCATTGCCACCCGTCTTCATTCCGGCGGAGCCCCCGCAGCTCGGGCGGCGCGAGGCGCACACCGAGTTCGCCACCGAACTCACCCGCCTGCACCTCACCTGGCACGTCCCCGGAGCCGCGCATCCCGACATTCCCGCGCTCGATGTCGCCGCCATGGTGCTCGGCAGCGGACGCAGCTCCCGCCTTTACAAAAAGCTGCGCGAAGAACTCGCCCTCGTGCATGCCGCCGATGCCTGGTGCTACGCGCCCGGCCAGTGCGGACTCTTCGGCGTGGATGCCATCCTCGATCCCGCCCACCGCCCCGCCGTCGAGGCGGAAATCCACCGCCTCATCGCCGAACTGCGCGACTCCGGCGTGACCGAGCGCGAACTCGCCAAAGCCCGCAAAGCCTCGCTCAGCCATCAGCTCCAGTCCGTGACCACCATGCGCGGGCGCGCCTCCGACCTCGGCTCGAACTGGCTCCTCGCCCGCAACCTCGACTTCTCCCGCGACTACCTCGACGCCGTCCAGCGCGTCACCGCCGACGACCTCCGCCGCGTCCTCACCACGCACCTCACCGACCGCAACCTCACCGTCGTCTCCCTCAACCCCACCGGCTCCCTCGCCAAAACGGACACGTCCGCCGCCGCCGTCACCGCCGGCGAAATCCAGAAATTCGAGCTGCCCAACGGCCTCCGCCTGCTCGTCCGCGAAGACCCGCGCCTTCCGCTCGTCTCCATCAACGCCTCCTTCAAAGCCGGCCTCCTCGCCGAGACCGCCGCCGACCACGGCCTCACCCGCCTGCTCGCCCGCGTCCTCGTCAAAGGCACCCACACCCGCACCGCCGAGCAGCTCGCCGACGAGATCGAGGAACTCGGCGGCGCCATCGGCAGCGACGCCGGCAACAACAGCCTCAGCGTCTCCGTCCGCGTCATGCGCCCCGACCTCCGCACCGGCCTCGACCTGCTCGCCGATGTCCTCCTCCACGCCACGCTTCCGGAAAAAGCCATCGCCCGCGAAAAGGACGCGCAGCTTGCCGGCATCAAGGCCGAGGACGAGGAACCCACCGTCATCGCGCGCCATCTGCTCCGCGAAAACCTCTTCGGCCCGCACCCCTACGGCCTGCGCGCCTCCGGCACGCCGGAAAGCGTCGCCCGCCTCACCCGCGACGACCTCCTCGCCTTCCGCGACCGCCACCTCGTCGCCCGCAATGGCGTCATCGCCATCTTCGGCGACGTCCGCGCCGACGAAGTCCGCGCCCTCGTCGAGGACGCCCTCGGCCCCTTGCCCACCGGCGAGCCCGCCTTTGCCACCGTCCCCGAACCGCCCGCGCTCCCCGCCTCCCGCGAGGTCGAGCGCCTCGAGGAAAAAGAGCAGGCCGTCCTCATGGTCGGCTTCCCCGGCATCGACATCCATAGCCCCGACACCGCCGCGCTCGAACTCCTCGACGAAGCCTGCAGCGACCTCGGCTCCCGCCTTTTCCTCCGCATCCGCGAGGAAATGGGCCTCGCCTACTTCGTCGGCAGCAGCCAGATGGCCGGCCTCGCCCGCGGCATGTTCGTCTTCTACCTCGGCACCGACCCCGCGAAACTCGCCGACGTGAAAGCCGCCCTCCACGACGAAATCGCCAAGCTCGCCCGCGACGGCCTCACCGCCGAGGAAGTCACCCGCGCCCGCGAGAAAAGCCTCGGCCAGATGGAAATCCGGCACCAAAGCAACGGCGCCTTCGCCTACCAGGCCGCGCTCAACGAACTCTACGGCCTCGGCCACAGCTACCACCTCCAGCAGCGCCGCGAACTCGAAGCCCTCACCACCGCGCAAGTCGCCGCCGTCGCCCGCCGCTACTTCTCCCAGCCCGCCATCACCGCCATCGTCCGCCCGGCCGGGTAGGGGAGGGAAAGGCGATGGATCTTCATCGTAATCTTCATCGGCGGTGGGTCGCGGCAACGAAGGCGGATTCAATGCTGTATCGACATGCCTCCTATCGCCATTGCGACTCCGAGGACTCCCAATGCTTCTCCGAGCAGGAGAAACAGTGAAGTCCATATACACGCGAGATCAGGGAAGAAACCCTACCGTTTCGGAAAGATGAACGGGAGGAATGTGAAAGCATACTCCTAGAAACGGCGATGGAAGTTGCCACGGATTACGCGGAT
>Ga0163144_10016995_pt1 | contig 14863 bp, 11 predicted proteins | sample OliLak19BULKMAT1_FD_123175 | JGI IMG/M metagenome (GOLD analysis project Ga0163144, IMG submission 123175) | Freshwater microbial mat bacterial communities from Lake Vanda, McMurdo Dry Valleys, Antarctica - Oligotrophic Lake LV.19.BULKMAT1 | ecosystem: Environmental > Aquatic > Freshwater >... | reverse complement strand
CTTCGATGGACAGAATGCGGTTCGCCGTCAGCGCGGTGTTGACCGCCGAGACGATCGGGATACCTCCGGCAACTGCGGCTTCGAAACAGATCGTGCGACCGCGCTGCTGAGCCAGGGCAAACAGTTCACTGCCGTGAGCGTACAGCAGTGCCTTGTTCGCGGTGATGACGTCCTTGCCGGAATTCAACAGGCTGATCAGTTGCGTACGAGCCGGATTGATACCACCGACCAGATGGACGACCGCATGAATCTCCGCATCGTTGATAACCGTCTGGATGTCATCGGAAACCGGGACGTTGCTGAGATCCACGTCGCGGCGTTTGCTGACATCCCGCACGACGACTCGTCGCAGATAAATCGACCGTCCCGTTCGCTGGAGGAGCAGTTCAGCGGAGGATTGCAGAATCCGGACCACGCCCGTTCCGACAGTGCCGCATCCGACAAGGGCGATGTTGAGATCAGACGTGTCCGGCATGATTTGGAGATCCGGGAGTGTTTGCTTCTGAGTTCTGAACGGGAAGGTTAACAGGCGACATGTTTCGCGGTCAGAGAAGTCGCATCGCGATCCGGCGAGCGGAGGGTGTGAACCCTCCGAGAATGTCCGCGCCGGACGCCTGTCGAATCGTCAGATAGTGCAATGGATTTGATGCAGCGGGGTTCTTCCGCGAAGAACGAACCCTCGGGGGGTTGACACCCACCGCTCGCCGACAAGTGTTTCCGCCGGCCGGGTGCGGACATCGTGTTCTGTCCAAATCATTTCGCTGCCAGCAGTTGAGTCAAACGCCATGAGCCATGTACTGTCACGAACCGGGAGAAGCCGTGCGTTTCCTGCCCGATCGGCGCAAACTCGCAGAAACATGAACGAATTCACAGACAATTGCCTTCAGATCGGTGCTGTCAGCTACCTGAACTCTCGTCCACTGATCGAGGGGCTGGAAGGGCTGTTGCCATCGGCCAACCTGATTCTCGACTATCCCAGTCGACTGGCCGATGCTTTGGCGGTGGGCGAACTGGACGTGGCGCTGATCCCGTCGGTCGAGTATTTCCGACGACCCGGTTACGAAGTCGTTTCCGATGCCTGCGTGGCGGCTCGCGGCGAGGTCATGAGCGTCAAGCTGTTCTGTCGTGTTCATCCTGGCAACATCCAAAGGCTGGCTCTCGATGAAGGTTCCCGCACCAGCGCGGCGCTGGCCAGGGTGATACTCGCCGAACGCTATGGCGTCATGCCGCAGACCGAACCGTTGAAGATGGAATCATCGACACTCGACAGTTCCGCGGATGCCGTGTTGCTCATCGGTGATCGGGCGATGCACAATCCTGCAGAATCCTTTGTCGAAATCATGGACCTTGGTCAGTTCTGGTACGACTGGACTGGACTGCCGTTTGTGTTCGCGATGTGGGTGGCACGGCAGGAAGCCGATACCGACGGCATTGAAGACGCATTGTCGCAGGCGCGCGATCTGGGACTTGCCCGAGTCTGCGAGATCGCCCGCGAAGAAGCGCCGAAGCTGGGACTGACCGAAGAGGTTGCCTGTAATTATCTCACGAAGAATCTGCACTATCATCTGACGTCAGCGGAACGCAGCGGACTCAAACTGTTCTGCGAACTGGCGGCTCAGCACAATCTGGTGAAATCTGATGTGGACATTATCTACCGGGATCTCGTCACTGCTTGACAAAGCAGTTGCCGGCGATCGACTCACTCCCGACGAGGGCCTCGCGCTGCTCAAATCGCGCGATCTCGCCGCGCTGGGCGCTGCCGCGAATGCTGTCACGATGCGGCTGCATCCGGGGCCGTTTCGCACCTACAACATTGATCGCAACATCAATTATACGAACGCCTGCACGGCCGTCTGTGACTTCTGCGCGTTTTATCGGCCGCCGAATCATCCGGAGGTCTACGTCCTGTCGATGGACGTCCTGCTGCAGAAGATCGAAGAGACCGTTGCACTCGGCGGTGATCAGATTCTGCTGCAGGGTGGTCTGCATCCGAAACTGTCGCTGGAATGGTACGAGGAGATGCTGAGCACGCTGCGTTCCCACTTCCCGCAGGTGAACATTCACGGTTTCAGTCCACCGGAGATTCATCACTTCACGAAGATCAGCAAGCTGCCACTGAAGACGGTTCTCGAACGGCTGAAAGCCGCGGGCCTTGGCAGTCTGCCAGGCGGCGGGGGCGAGATTCTGGTCGACCGAGTGCGGGCTTCCATCACGCGCGGGAAAGTCATGTCGGACGACTGGCTGAATGTGATGCGAGTCTGGCATCAGCTTGGAGGCCGCTCGACCGCCACGATGATGTTCGGTCATGTCGAGACGCTGGCAGAACGCATCGAGCACTTTGACCGCATCCGGCAGCTGCAGGACGAAACCGGCGGCTTCACAGCGTTCATCTGCTGGACATTTCAGCGGGACAACACCGATATGGCACATTTGCCATCAGCCGGAGCGTTTGAATACCTCAAGACGCAGGCCGTGAGCCGTCTGTATCTCGACAACGTGCCGAATATCCAGTCGTCATGGGTGACTCAGGGCGAAAAGGTCGGCCAGCTGGCACTGCTCTTCGGTGCCAACGACATGGGCAGCCTGATGATTGAAGAGAACGTCGTCTCGCAGGCCGGCACTGTCCATCATCTGACGGTCGACTCCATCCGTCGTTGCATTGAGAACGTGGGCTGCATTCCTCGCCAGCGAAACGTGTTTTACGATTACATTGATCAGGCAGGTGAATACCGCCCGCGGCCGCCGGGACCGGTTCTGCCCATTCTTCCGGTTCTGCAGTCCTGAAGATCTGCGACGCGACGCACTGTTCCGACTTTGCATCGCCGCATGTGGTAGGCTCACCACATGATCCGCGTGCAGGGACTGTTCAAAGAATTTGCCGATCCCAGAAACGGAGTCTTCCGTGCTCTGGAGGACGTGTCGTTCGAAGTCCGACCGGGAGAAATCTACGGACTTCTCGGCCCGAACGGCGCGGGCAAGACGACATGTCTGAGAATCCTCAGCACGGTTCTGAGGCCCACGCGGGGAATTGCCGAGATTGACGGCATCAACGTCGTGCGTGATCCGGAAGGTGTTCGTTCGCGGATCGGTTTCATGTCGTGCAACACGGGCATCTACGACCGCATGACAGCCTGGGAGATGGTCGAGTACTACGGCCGACTGTATGGCATTCCTGAAGAGAAACTTCAGCCTCGGATACACGAACTGTTTGACGTGCTGCAGATGCACGAGATCCGCGACCGACTCGGCGGAAAAATGTCGACCGGGATGAAGCAAAAAGTCTCGATTGCCCGCACGATCGTCCACGATCCGCCGGTGATCATCTTCGACGAACCAACATCGGGCCTGGACGTGCTCGTGGCCAGGGCAGTCTTGAAAACCGTAGCGGCACTGCGGGACCAGGGGAAGTGCATCATCTTTTCGACTCACATCATGCGGGAAGTCGAAAAGCTGTGCGACCGGATTGCCGTGATTCATCGAGGAAAGATCCTCGCGGAAGGAACTCTGCCGGAACTGGCCGATCGGTACCAGCAGCCGGATGTGGAGGAGCTGTTCTTTGAGCTGATTCAGCGGAGAGAGGAAGAGGTCGCAGCGACGAGTCCATCGTAGGTCAGGCGACGGTGCATTGAGCGTCGCAGAGCCGATTAAGATGAAGAGTACGATTCAGAACCCCTAACAAAACCACTCTTCGTAGCTGGATTCGCAAGAATTCAGCCCCATTTCTGAATTCTTGCGAATTCAGCTACCTGTTTTGTGAGGGGTTCTAAGACCAAGTGTGGGACGGATACGAGCGGGCGTTCATGAGCTGGAAGAACATCAAGCTGATTTTTCTGCGTGAAGTGCGTGACCAGTTGCGCGATCGGCGTACGCTGTTCATGATCACGATTCTGCCGGTGTTGCTGTATCCGATGCTTGGCCTGGGCATCGTCGAAATGATGCTGACGTTCAGCGAGCAGCAGCGAGTCGTCGTGGTCCTCAATGCCGACGATTTGCCGCGGTCGCCGTCACTGCTCGATGACCGTGGCATTCAGGAAGGCTGGTTTGAACGAGGCAAAGAAGACACGTCGCGATTGCGGGTCCTCGCCGAACGTGGCCCCACTTCCACCATTGCCACAGAAGTTGCGATCACATCCGACGAGGCTGCCGATCCGGCTGCCGCCCCAGCCAGACAACTGCGGCACGGAGAGCGAACGGACTCTGAATTGCTGGTTGCAGCTCATCAGCTGGCGGAACAGATTCGGCAGCTCCACGGACTGGAAGCCGAAACTCCGTCTGCGGCGACGTCTCATCCCCACGGCAGACTCCAGCCTGTCACCGCACTTCCACTGTCCGAAGGGCGTATCGAGAAGCTCAACAAACTTCAGGATCAGATCAGCCAGCAGTTTGGTGAGAGCGGCTTTCAGGTACTCGTCGTTGTTCCGCAGGGATACGCCGCATCCATTGAATCCATGCAGAACCGGATCCGGGAGCGATCGACTTCTGCGGATGCTTCCGGCACTTTGACAGCGATCGTCCCGCCGGTGCTCGTCATCCGAAACAGTGCCGACGATAAATCGCTCTCGGCATTCCTTCGCGTGGAACAAGCGCTGCAAAACTGGGAAGATGCGGTTCGAGAGAGCAGCTTTGAAAAAGCCACTTTGCCGCCGGAACTGCAGCACCCGGCGCGGCTGGCGTGGATCGAGGTTGCTCGGGAAGAACAGGTGGCCGCCAGCGTTTGGAGTAAACTGTTTCCGGCTCTGCTCGTGATCATGGCGCTCACCGGAGCGTTCTATCCGGCGATCGATCTCGGGGCCGGCGAGAAAGAACGCGGCACCATGGAGACTCTGCTGATCAGCCCGGCGAAGAGAGTCGAACTGGTGTTGGGCAAGTTTCTCACGATCATGCTGTTCAGTGTGGCGACGGCGATCCTGAATTTGCTGAGCATGGGCCTGACCGGACAGCAGATGGCTTCGGTCGTCGGCGCGGGAGTGTCCAATTCCGTCAGCCTGGAATTCCCGGGACCAGCACCGCTGATGTGGCTGGTGATTCTACTGCTGCCACTGTCCGCACTGTTCAGCGCGGTTTGCCTGGCATTGGCGACTTTTGCGAGATCCACGAAAGAAGGCCAGTATTATCTGACGCCGCTGCTGATGGTCGTGATGGGGCTGACGATGTTCTGCCTGTCGCCAGCCGTCGAGATGACTCCGCTTTACAGTGTCATCCCGGTCGTCAACGTCGCACTGCTGCTGAAAGGACTGCTGCTGAATGCGCCCGGCTCCGAGAGCCTCGTGGTGTATGCCGTGCCCGTCCTGATTTCCAGCATCGGCTACAGCATGGTGGCACTCTGGTGGGCGATTGAACTTTACAACAGTGAAGACGTGCTGTTCCGTGAAGCAGAAAAGTTCGATCTGCGGCTTTGGTTTCGTCAGATGCTGCGAACCAAGGATGCGGTTCCGGCGTTCCCGGAAGCCGTGTTCTGCTTCATCCTGATTCTGATGCTGCAATTCGTGGCGATGACCTACATGAAGCCGGACCTCACGATCACGGATGTCGGTCGCGCGATGATGCGACTCACAGTGATCCAGCAGCTGACCACCATTGCCTGCCCGGCAGTGTTCATGGGCATTCTGCTCACAACGAGTCTGCGCGCCACGTTCCGGCTGCGAATGCCGTCCTGGCATGCCGTGGCAATCGGAATCGGGCTGGCGGTTGTGGCTCATCCACTGAGCGTCGAGCTGGCTCAGTTTCTGGTGGGACATCAGGTTTTCCCCGAACCACCAGAATCCATCCGCAATGCGCTGAGCATGATGAAGACCGGCGAACAGCCAACGTGGCTGCTGCTGATGGTGTTTGCCGTGACTCCTGCGATCTGCGAAGAGTTGGCGTTCCGCGGATTTATCCTGAGCGGGCTCGCCCGAGGAGGTCGTCTGGCGATCGCCGTCGGCATTTCGAGCCTGATGTTCGGGATTATTCACATGATTCCACAGCAGGCATTCAATGCTGCGCTGCTCGGTCTGGTTCTGGGACTGCTGGCGATTTACAGCCGCAGCATTTTTCCGGCGATGGCGTTTCACTTCTGCAACAATGCCATCGCGACATTCCATGCGAGTGAAGCCGGGCGCATCGCAGCCGACGGCGTGTTCTTTTCGCGCGACGCGGAAGGATCTCTCCGTTACGAGGCGCCACTGCTGGTGTTGTGCGGAGTTGCCTGTGCTCTGCTGCTGCTGCATATGATCAAAGTCGTGATCCACCAACAGGACCAGAAACGCCGCGGCCTGATTCCGGGTTTCGGCGAGTCCCGAGACGAACCGATGCAGATCAGGCTCCGGCGAGCGGAGGGTGTGAACCCTTCGAGGATTGGTACATGATCTGCCAATGACCGGATCGCCACTCCCACTGGCGAGCGGAGGGTGTGAACCCTCCGAGGAATCGGGAACCCACGCCCAATCGTTTGGGGCGAGGTTTGATGATCGAGGCTGAACTGGACTATTGACCGCGAATTCTCGCAACGCGACTGCGATTCCTCGGAGGCTTGACAGCCCCCGCTCGCCAGGCATCAGGCTCCAGCGCATCCATCAGACCGGTTCATCCCTTCCCGGTCGCTTCAATGAGTGAGGTTCACAAATTGTGCCGTACATCTCAGGGCGGCGGTCGGCCATCCGGTCGATGAGATGTTTGCCAGGGACTCGTACGAGGAGTTTGGTTCGGGCGACGACGGGATCGATTTCTGCCCGCAGGACGCCGCCTTTGTCATTATCGATCGATGCCATTGTCGCACCGACGGGGCTGCAGATGCGGCTTTTGCCGATGAAGTGGAAGCCGTTCTCGGTGCCGATGCGATTGACGGCGGCAAAGTAGATCCCGTTTTCCATCGCTCGGCAGTTGATGGAATACTCCGCCATGTAGGTGCCGCCGGGCGGCCAGTTGGTCGGCAGTACAATGAGATCAGCGCCGCGGATTGACAGCACACGAGCAGCTTCAGGAAAGCCGCCGTCGTAGCAGATCAGCATTCCGATGCGGACACCGCCGGCTTCGAAGACTTCGAACGGCCGGTCTCCTGGAGTCGTGAATCGGTCGACACCCAGATACGGCAGATGCACTTTCCGATAGCTGCCGATCAGTCCGTCCGGCCCGATCAGCACTGCGGTGTTAAAGATGTCGCTCCCGGATTTTTCGATGAGGCCGAACACCACAAACGTCTGTAGCTCGCGACACAGGGTTGCCACGCGATCCGTCGTCGGCCCAGGGACGGATTCTGCAAAGCCGCGAGCATCCTCCAGAGAATCGAAGCAATAGCCGGTGGAACAGCACTCCGGGAAAATGGTCAGCTGAGTTCCAAGCGCCGTCTCGCTGCGAACCATGGCCTCCAGCAGCGCGAGATTGGCTGGCACGTCCTTAAAGGAAACGTCCGTCTGAACTCCGGCGATTCGCATGGTTCGGTTCTTTCAAGAGTCTCGTAAACCGGATGCAGTCAGCAGATTCTGCCGAAGCACGAGACAGCAACGGCCTTCACACCCAAAAGCTGTAACGACTGCAACGATTCTGTGAAATCTACCGTCCCGCCGCGTCGATGGAAGCAAAGGACGAACAGGATGCGCCGAAAGTCGGCACGTTAGACATCGGTTGTCCACTCAGCGGTTCGCCAGTCAGCGAATCGAACAGTCACTGCTGAACGAAGGTAAAGATCCGTGAAGACAACCGCAGGACGACCAGGAATTCTGTTGTCACTTGCTGCAGTGATTGCCTCAAGTGCCCTCTTCACCGGCTGCCAGACCACAATTGGCGGACAGACGCTGCCGTCGCCTGACTACCTGTCGGACGACGTCCAGTATTTCCCCGCCGGCCCGGAATTCAAGCTGACCAATCAGGTCGCAGCCTCCAAGAAACAGGCTGAAGACAAGAAACGCATGCAGCAGGGCTTCTGAGCCGCCGGCGCTGATCGCCGTCGGCATGAAACACCACGAGGGCGACCAGGTCCGGGAACTGGTCGCCCTTGTTCGTTGGTCCCATTCGCCTCCGGCAGAGAATCCCAGGATGCCAATCCGATCCTGCCTGATCTTCCATTCTGCAGCGCCACTGCGGACCAGACGAATGGCACGTCGAGTGTCCGCCATTGCGTGTTCATCGACGGATGGTGGACATTCGAAACATTGCACTTGCCCGGAGCTTCATCAACCTTTTCCGGCTCCGACATCCGCGCTTCCGACCCCGGAGCCCCGTCCGGCCAAAGCGGAATGGCATCGGCCGCATTCAGCCGGCTCGATCCGGAAAAGTCAACCGGCTGGCAGACGAAGACGGCCAAAACTGACAGGACGCAAACGAACACGCGCAGTCGGTTTTCATGGTGAACTCCATTAGGCGAGCGGCCAGTGAAAACATACCGTGGGATAGGCTTCCAGCCTGTCGTCTTCTCCGAGGGATGACAGGCTGGAAGCCTATCCCACGGGTAAGACAAGTCCGGCCGATCGCCTTAGCGGACACGGAACGACATGACATACCCGGCATTCGTCTGCAGCATCAGCCGCCACGCGCCAGCGGTCTGTTTCCTTTGCTGCAGCAAGCACAGTTTCACCGAGCGAATCCATTCCTGCAACGCATGGGCCAAACCTGCACCGGTTTCGCAGTCGTCGTGAATTCAGTAAAAAGGCGCTCCCATGCTCCTGCGAATCACTCATTTCAGAACGCCCGTCGAACTGCCGGAGAATCAACTAGCGTCCGAGGTGGCCCGGCGGCTGGCCGTACCAAACGCCGATCTGTCCTCGCTGAAGATCATCCGCAGGAGCCTCGATGCCCGAAACCGGCAACGACTGGAGTTCGTGTACTCGTTCTCACTATTGGTTCCGGACGCCGATGCGGATCGCTTCTGGCGCGGCGACGGCTTTCAGATTGAACCGTGGTCGATGCCCGAGTTTGAGGACGCAGAGCCGGGTTCTGTCGCTCTGCCGCATCGTCCGGTGATCGTGGGCTCGGGGCCGGCGGGACTGTTGGCCGGTTACTATCTGGCTCTGCAGGGTTTCCGCCCGTTGATTATCGAACGAGGCCAGGCAGTGAAAGAGCGAGTCCCGGCAATCCGCGACTTCGACTCCGGCGGCGAACACGACAACGACAATAATTATCTCTTCGGCGAAGGCGGGGCAGGGTGCTTCAGTGACGGAAAACTCACCTGCCGCATCACCGGCCCCGACGTTGACTGGGTGCTGCAGAGTTTCGTGGACTGCGGTGGTCGGCCATCTTTGACCTATGAGCATCGTCCGCATCTGGGCAGCAACAAGCTCCCGCTGATCTGCCGCAACTATCGGCGCAAGATTGAAGCTCTGGGCGGAGAGTACCGATTCGGATGCCGTCTGGAAGGTCTGACGTTTCAAGACAATCGTCTGCTGGGTATTGAGACCTCGTCCGGTTTCATCGCGGCGTCCGTCTGTGTGCTCGCCATCGGTCACAGCGCGAGGGACACTTATGAAATGCTGTTGAAGACCGGACTGCCTTTGCAGCAGAAAGCGTTTCAGCTTGGGCTGAGAATTGAGCAGCCTCAGGAGACGGTCAACCGCCGCAAGTATGGGCGCGAGGATTATCTGCAGCTGCTGGGAGCCGCTGATTACACACTCGTCGCCAAAGGTCAGCGAGACTTGTTTTCATTCTGCATGTGCGCCGGGGGAGTCGTCATTCCCAGCGTGTCGGAACCGAACATGTACTGCTCGAACGGCATGAGTAACTCCCGGCGCGATACACCGTTTGCGAACAGTGGCCTGGTGGTGACTCTGGAACCGCATGAGTTCGGCAGCGATCATCCTCTGGCCGGCGTCCATCTTCAGCGACGGTACGAATCGCTCGCGTTCGAACTCACGGGCCGTGAGTACCTGGCTCCCGTGCAGAGTGCGAAGGATTTTCTTGCGGATCGCACTCCTTCGCCCAGCGAGCAGTTGCCGTCCTCGTATGAACGGGGCACTCGGGCCAGGAATCTGTCAGCCGTTCTGCCGGTGCCGGTCCTGAAGGCAATTCGAGCCGGTCTGCCGCTGATGGATCGACAGTGGCGAGGCCAGTATCTGCCCGAAGCCGTTCTCATCGGTCCGGAGATGCGAGGCAGCTCACCGGTGCGGATCGAACGTGATCCGGCGACGATGGAAATCCCGTCACTGCCCGGAGTCTATCCGATCGGCGAAGGCGCCGGCTACGCGGGCGGCATCGTCACTGCGGCAGTCGACGGGCTTCGGGCCGCTCGCAGGATCGTTGCCAGATATCGATGTCCCGATGATGCGTAGAGCTCTGATCAAAGTCCCGTCTACATTTGCCCACAACGCCGTGAAGGATTTATCGATGCGCTCACCGCAATATTCGCCTTGTCCCTTCTCCCCCTCGGAGGGGGAGAAGGTGGCCGACAGGCCGGATGAGGGGGTTGTTGCGATTGATGCGTTACAAAGTCTGTCATAGCGACTGGCCGTCACAGCAGGACTCCGCTTAATCCCCATTCCCCATTCCCCATTCGCCTCCATGCTGCTCGCCATTGAAACATCCGGAATTCTGGGCTCCGTCGCGATTGCCGACGATCAGCGACTGATCGTTGAGCGGACTCTTCAAACAACCGGGCGACGGCACGCGCAGACTGTCGTAGCGGAAGTTGACGATATCCTGCGAACCTGCGGTTTCGCGGTGTCAGACATCACCGCCGTCGCGGTCAGCATCGGTCCGGGAAGCTTCACGGGGCTGCGTGTCGGCCTTGTCTTCGCCAAAACTTTTGCCTGGCTGAATCAGACAAAGCTGGTCGCCGTGGACACTCTGCGAGCCATTGCGCAGCAAGTGCCTCAGGAGATCGAAACCGTCACGGCCGTCGTCGACGCTCAGCGCAATGAACTGTTTGCGGCGACCTACCGCTGGAATGCCGAATGCAGAATCCGTGATGCGATCAACAGCGTTCATCTGAGCACCATCGCCCGCCTGTCCGCCGATCATCCTGTCGTCGGACCGGGCCTGCAGAAACATCGCGAGGTGCTCGATACGTCTCATACGATGCTTGAGGAGTCCCTCTGGCAGCCCAGAGCATCCTCAGTCGCGGTGATCGGCCTGCACATGGTCCGGCTCGGACAGACGTCGGTCCCGGAAACCCTCGAACCCGTCTATGTCCGACTCAGCTACGCCGAAGAAAAGCGACCTGTGCCCTGATCATTTGCACGGTGACCTTCCACAGCGGCCCGAGCACTTCTGCTTGGGCTGCCGCACCGCTTCTCCCCCAGGGAGACTGCCGTTCTAATCGTGGGGCAAGCTGCCAGCTTGCCGAATCGAGACCTGCGCACGGTCACGTAGCCGTCACGCTCCGCCGTGACGAGCCTGCAAGCTGCCAGCTTGCCGAATCAAGATCTGCGCACGGCTTATTCCTGATGACATTGGCAAGCTGGCAGCTTGCCCCACGGTAAAATCGAACTGAATCGAAGGTCACCCTGCGCAACAGGGAGCAGTTTGCCGATCCCGGCGCGCCGGGAGATGAGGGGGCCGGATAACGCGCTCGCTTCCGAGGGAGTGCAATCTGCTGTCAACCGTCGTCCGCGCATCGACGTTTCAATCGAGCAGATCTCAGCAGTGACGCACCGACAGCCAGGGACAGGATGTTACCATGCGTTTGCCCGCGAAGTCGCGCGATGCACGCAGCCGCAGGCTTCAGCCTGCGGTTGACTTCGTGAATGCATGGGAACACTCAACGAGAAATCCTGCACAGCGTTGTCGCGTGGCGCGGAGCTACGTTCTGTTGAGTCGCATCAGAATCCAGTGAGCCCGTTGGGAGAATTGGTCACGAGTTCTCCGGCCATTTCGCCGGCGTGGTAGCTGCTGCGGACGAACGGGCCGCTGGCGACCATGCCGAAGCCGAGTTTTCGAGCGAGTTCGCCGATCTCGTCGAACTCTTCCGGCGGAACGAATCGTTCGACCGGCAGATGATCGGGAGTCGGCTGCAGATACTGTCCCAGTGTCAGCATATTACAGCCGACTTGACGCAGGTCGGCGAAGACGTCCATCAGCTCGTCGCGAGTTTCGCCGAGTCCCAGCATCAGGCCGCTTTTCGTGGGCATGTCGGGGGCCTCATGCTTGACCTGTTTCAGCAGATCGAGCGTCCGCTGGTACTCGGCATTGCGGCGGACTCGGTGATACAGTCGCGGCACGGTTTCCGTGTTGTGGTTGAAGACGTCTGGTTGGGATTCAATCACGCGACTGATCGCTTTTCGATTGCCGAGAAAGTCGGGCGTCAGGACTTCGACCTGCGCCCCCGTGCGTTCGCGGACGGCGCGCACCGTGCGATACCAATGCTCGGCGCCGCCGTCGGCGAGGTCATCTCGAGTCACAGAGGTCAGCACAACGTACTTCAGTCCCAGGCGGGCGGCGGCTTCCGCGACTCGTTCCGGTTCGTCGATTTCCAGTCGTTCCGTTTTGCCCTTCGGCACGGAGCAAAACCCGCAGGGACGAGTACACACGTTGCCGGCGATCATGAATGTCGCTGTATGCTGCGACCAGCATTCAGACCGGTTCGGGCACTTCGCGCTTTCGCAGACGGTTTCCAGTTTCAGGTCTGAAATGACGTCGCTGGTGTAGGCCATGCCCGGCTGCGGCAAAGGCCGTTTCAACCAGCGCGGCAGGCGTCGAAGTGGCGCGACAACGGACACGGAAGCGGCGACGGATTCTCGGCCCGGATGGGGCCAGGCTTCGGAGGCTTCATTCGTCAGCTGATGAAGGATTGGCAAATTTGTCATGAATTACAGTCCGGGTTCGTTTCAGAAAGGGATGACCGGTATGCAGATGATAGTCGGGATATCCCAATTGTTCACACAGATGCTGAATCAGAGCCGCACGGACCTGTGGCATTTGCGTCGGGCGGACTCGTTCGGCGTTCAGTGATGAGACTCGCTGACCCAGCAGGCCGCGGCCGATTTGATGTGTGTCCTCCGTTCCGCAACTGACATTCAAAAAGACACCGAAGCTGGTCACACCTTCGTCAACGTGGATTCCGATTTCCGCGACAACGCCGTGTCGCCCGGAGACGGCCGTCGGATCGTGCTCTGATGCAGATGCGATGACCTGAACTTCGTCGCACGTCAGGATGAGGGCCTGCTGCAGGCACGCCCGATATTCGCCGTCGCTCTTGCTGCATTCCGGCAGCGACACGACGACATAGGCGGCGAGCTGGCCGGGCTGATGCAGAATGGCGTGTCCGTCGCGGCGAACGCGATGGACAGCGATGAGACGTGATTCCAGTTCCCGAGCGGAAGCGGGCAATTCCAGCAGACTGGCTCCTTCGCCGACGGTCACAGTCGGCGGATGTTCGCAGATCAGAATCGCGGCGTTCGTGCGACTCTGCAGCCGGACTTCATGCACCATCAGTTTCTGCAGAGCCAGCACGGACGGAACATCAGCCGTTCCGAGCAGCCGCACTTCCGCTGTGGTGAGCGTGTGATCGGTGAAGGTGTCCCAGTTAATAGTCATGGTATGATTGTGTGGCCGCGCGGTTTCACGCCGATTGCAGGCCCTTCAACGATTGATATCAGGCTCTACCGCCACGCTTTCACGTTGTTGTACTGAATGACACTTTGAGCACACAGAACACCGAAGAAGATCATCATGAATTTCGGATGCGGCTGGAGTCCGGCCAGGTACTCGGCATGTCTGTCGGGAAGCCAGGAGTAGACGGCAAACGGAATCACATCTGTGTCATACTGGAGACAATAGCCGCACCAGAGTGCTACGGCGGCGGCCGCTCCGATCGAGATCTGCAGCGTCAGCACGGTACCTTGACGTCCTCGAACTCCGTAATGCGCAATCAGTGTCGCCATGATCTGACCACCGTCGAGCGGCAGCGTCGGAATCAGGTTCATCACATTCACGACCAGGCCGCTGAAGAGCAGCATAAAGAAGCAGTAATCCAGCGCGGCGAATCGGCTGAACATGGCAGGCGCAAACTGTTCCGTCAGCAATTTCAATCCATACACAACGGCAGCCAGAGACAAACCGGCAACTGGACCAGCAGCCAGCGACCAGATTTGACGCCAGGTCGACAGCCGGGTTGCTGTGGCGTAGCCGCCCAGGAAGTAGAGCACGATTTCGGACGGCCAGCCGTAGTGACGCAGCACGACCGCATGCCCGAGCTCATGCACGAGAATGGAAAGGAACACGCAGACAACACCCAGAAACACCAGATCCAGTCGCTCCGGATTCCAGCGCATCATGGCTGCGGAGACCCAGAAGACAGGGTGAATCCGGATCGGAATCCCGAACAGGTGAAAGCGAAGATCAAACGGCGTTTCGCCGGCGATTCCGAACATCAACAGGGTCCTTCGACAGAATGTCGGCAATCGGAATCCGACTTGCAAGGAGCCAACTGCAGGTCTGGGTGCTGGGCGCACATGATGATGACGGCTCTTTTTCAGTGCCGCTGTGGTGGCTGCTGACGGCACAGGATACAGTCTGTCGGCCCCGTGTCGACCGGTGATCATGTCTGATCCGGTGCCGTCGCAGTAAAGAGAGCCGGGCAGGAATGTCCAACCTGCGGAGACCTTCAGGAAGCTGATCACTTGGGCAGTCTCTTTCGCATCATCATGGGTCTGCCGTTGTTTCGGTCGATCCTGCGCCCGATTTCGCGGGTGCTCGTCGGGCTGATTGCGATCCCCATCTTTCGCTTCATCCTGCGCAAGGTGTTTCGACTGCAGGATCTTGACGAGGAACTCGAAAAGGACCTTGAACAGTGGTTCCGCGGCGCGCTGCTGCTGTTGGCAGCTACGGCGAATATGGAGCATCTGCTGTTCGGCTGGGTGCAGAAGGTTGACTGGCTCGACCGCGCCGACTGGCTCACGATGGGACTGCGGCTGATGCTGGCGATCGGTGTGATCGAAGCCATGCCGGATCAGGAACT
>Ga0163144_10016992_pt1 | contig 14864 bp, 6 predicted proteins | sample OliLak19BULKMAT1_FD_123175 | JGI IMG/M metagenome (GOLD analysis project Ga0163144, IMG submission 123175) | Freshwater microbial mat bacterial communities from Lake Vanda, McMurdo Dry Valleys, Antarctica - Oligotrophic Lake LV.19.BULKMAT1 | ecosystem: Environmental > Aquatic > Freshwater > Lake... | reverse complement strand
TGCGGGACTTTCCGCGACCGGGCCGGGTGGCGTCCCGAGAGGCCGACCCGTAAACCAAAACGCCGTCACGTTTCCGTGACGGCGTCGGTAACTCCCCGAGAGCAACCCTCTTCGGAGGGTTGGAGAAGGCCTGCCAGCATAGCATAACCCCGTTTCTGAGCCGCCAGGGGCGCTTTCGTGCCTGCGCTATCTGGTTAACCGACCAACGGCCGCTCTCCTCCTACCACATGCCAAGTGCCTACCCGCGGGCCGCCCACGGATGCGAGAACCCCCAGCGGTCACGACTCGGAGCCTGCGATTGCCGCTACCGCCGCGTCAATGAAGGCCGGTTCCGCGAACGGGACCTGCGCATAGCAGAGATCCCGAACGCCTTCGAGCTTGGCTAACAGGTGTCCACGGCCAAGGAGCCGCTCGGCACCGCGATCCCCGAGTGCGATTTCCGAAGTGCCCTCGGAGTCAACGCGCAGAATGAGGCGGTTCCCGAGATTTGCCCGAAGCTGCATGGGCATCACGTTGGCGTCTGGCCGTTGAGCCGCGAAGACCAGGTAGATACCGGCGGCGCGAGCCTTCACGCCGAGCCGAGCAACGGTTGCGGCCACCTCGTCACGATAATTTTCAACGAGCATCCACTCTGCGAACTCGTCGTGAATGAGCCAGAGCACGGGAAGGCGGTCCGCCGGTGCGGCCTTCTCGTTGAAAGCAGCGAGATTTGGCACTCGGGACGCCTTGAATCTGGCGTAGCGGGCGTCCATCTCGTTCACAAGGGCCGCAAGTGTTTGAATCGCGGTATCCTGATGATCGATGATTCCGCCTTGTAGATGGGGCAACGTGTCGAACTGGAAATAGTCAACGCCCTGTTTCGGATCGATCAGAGTGATTCGAGCCTGCGCGGGCGTGTTGGTCGCAGCGATCGCCAGGATGATGTTCTGCATCAACACAGACTTGCCGCTCCCGGTTGAACCCGCGATCAATGTGTGGGGTGCGTGAAGTCTTCCGGGCGAGAGGAAGAGAAGACCGTTGTCGTCCTCACGAATGGCGATCAGCAGATCTTGGTTTCCGCGGGTCGAATCTGGATTCCACCGAGACCAGAGCGCGGCCGTCCGGATGAGTTGCCGATTCGGTCGCTCGATCGCCAGGGTGACATGGCCTGCCGAAGGTTGGACCGAGAGGACATTGAGACCGTGAGTGGTCAGGAGCTCAGACCGGCGCTTGAGCACCTGTTCCACGGTGAGATTCGCGCTACCGACGAACCTGAGCAGGGCTGCGTTCGGCGTCAGAGTGGCTTCGGCCAGCCGGGCCTGGAGTTGGAACTGCTGGAGAGCCGTCTTTGTGACAAGCTGAATTCGCTTGAGCCACTCCGAATCGGTGGGATTCTCGATAGCCTGCTGGCTCTGCCCCACGAGGTGCGAGATCGCGGGGTACGCCCAAACGACCGAAGTGGTGGCCGGGTTGGTTTCCGCCTCCGGGCCAGCGGCCGACGGAGCGGGGCCACCTGGAAATGACGGCGGAGTGGTCAACGGAACGTTTCCTCCTTCGGGTGGCTCGTCGTCGGTCCCGTCAGCGGTATGCGCCGGACGTTGCACGACGATTTCGGCTCGGTCAGCCGGGCGACGATAGGTCTGGGAGATCCAGATGTTCGCGTGTGCGCCCGCGACTGCGGTCCGGATTGAAGTCGGATCGGCGTCGCCGGAATAGGCGAGGAGCAGATTGCGAACTTCAGGCCGGCCGAATATCTCTTGGAAACAGTCGTCGGTGTCCGGCACGGGCGCGAACGCGGCGCAATCCGCTCCGTCTGCCGGCCCTGAGACAAAGACGTGCGAATAGCCTCGGACGTAGATGGAGCAGGTCCCATCGCGCAAAGCACGACGCCACCTTGCCAAATCGACCGCCATCGCGGCAGAAAACCGAACGCCATCGAGGGTGAGGTCGGACAGTCGGGCGAGCCAGGAGTAGCGATCCAGCCGTGAGGGACTGCCAAAGATGGCGTCATCGATCCGAGCGACGGTATCGCGGAGCTGCTTCTGTGACTCGCGCGCTTTGGCCGCCAAGTTGGCCGCTCCTATGTACTTCGCCTCGGAGACAAGCAATGCGAGTCTCAGCGTTCCGTCTGGGGCCTGTTCGGGGCTGAGCGCGAGGATGTCGGCAATCTGTTCCTCTCGCTGACCGAGCCAGGTAGCATAGTCGTCCAGGAAATACCAACCGAACACACGTGGCTTCCCGAGTTCATGCAGGATCAGGTATCGGCTCAGAACGATGCCGATGAGTTCGCTGGCGCTGCGGCCGCGCTTGGCGGCTCGGAGTACAATGTCGCCTGAGATGTCATTCGCGTCTCTGATCAACCTATCGGTGAGCTTCAGAAGGTCAGCGTCCTCCAGGCCGAGTTCCAGATCCCGCAGCCGCGACAGCACCATCGACTTAAGTAGGCCCAACGGGGCGCGTGACGAAATGATCAGATTGCGCCCCTGCGTGGCAGACTGCTTGTACCGGATGACCCGGACGCTTTGATTCATCAATTGGCGGCGCTCAAGCAGCTCGTCGTAGTTGACCACCCAGTTTCCAAGATTGTGGGTCTCGTCGAAAATGCGAGCCGTCTCTGGATCACGAAAATCCAGTTGACGAGCAGGAACCAGGTGACGTCCCAGCGTGTCCTGATACTCCCCGCGCAGCACCGCCGCAACGGCGTCCAAGTAAGCCCAACCCTCGGCACTCTGCACGGGACAGCACAGAAACACCGACGACTTCATGTCGTCCTGAGGCGCTGGTCGCCGTCGGGACCAGCGAGCTGGTAGGAGACGTTCAAGCTCGGTCGGGCTGGCATCTTCCCAGTGCCACTCGATTGTGGCGTGTCGAGCTATGACATCCTGCGAGAAAACGATGTCGTATGGGCAACTCTCGTCCGGAGCCGGCGCGGGGGCCTGATCAGCGATGATGCAGATTCGGAGCCGGGCCATAAAATCCTGGGTGGCTTCACTGGCGCTGAACGCATCGGCGTTGCCGTCCGATGCCGCAACAATGTGGCGATAGAGCTCGCGGAGGCGGGTCGCGTCAACATGGCGAAGGAATACCTGGCATCGGACGTCCTCGTCGTCCTCGTGCAGCACGCCTATCCGATCAACAACCGCTTGTGGAAGCCTGGCGGAGTCACAGTTAAAGAGCACGACCGACATGTTGGCCTGCTCATGCGGCTGCAAATCGAGGTATCGCTGAACCAAATCAATCACGCACTGACAGCCGTCAGTAGGATTCTCGTTCGTGTCCTCGTCGTCGTTCTCGCCCCCGATGGGCGCCTCGTGCAAGGTGTAGTCCAGACAGGTGTCGCTCAGCGTGAGCAACTCGGGCTTCGTGCCATGCCATCCCACCACGATCTCTGGAAAGAATGGATGCCCCAGATCCTCGGAAAGGTCCTTGAAGTACAGCCGTGGGTCACCGAAGTAGGCATCGCTCGACGTCAGCAAATGGGCCACCAGCGCACCCACCAGGCGGGCCTTGCACCACATGCTGGCCAAGCGCAAGGGATGCCACGGCGCTACTACAGCGGCGGGTCTGCCGCCTTCGATCGCAACAACTCCGATCTGCAACAGTGGGCGCAAAAACAGATCACGAAGGCGGTCGCCCTTGGCGATGTGCGTGGACTGCTGAAGCAGTGCGGTGAACGCGTGCGCCTGACGGAGCGTCAACTCCGAGCACGCACCCCCCTGGTGGAAGCCCCGAATGCACTCAGAATAGGCATCCTCGAACACCGTGAATGTGGTGAGGAGTTCAGTCGCGGATGCGTCGGCGAGCAGTTGTTGGGCTTGAGCCTGCTTTACATTCTCTCGCCATACCCGACCGATGTCGTGCGACGCTTTGTATGCGGCGACAAAGGTCCCCCTATCGCGGTCATACACCGGCAAAAACGTCTTGACGTTGCAGAGGTCCACGCTTTGGAGGCGACCGCGCGCGCTGGCGGCGTCGCGGGTGACGCGGGTGGAGACGAGCGGGTGTTGCTCCAGACGTCGCCAATCGTCATCGAACTGGCTCGCGACTGACGTCGGATCAAACTTCCAGATGAGGGTTGTGGCATTGGACTGCGAGTCGTTCGCGGATGTCGTTACCTCAAGCTCGATTGTGAAACGGAGCTGAAGCGCGGCGCGGGATTGTGAGAGGTTCGGGTCCTTGCCCGTGGCTTTCCACATTTCTACGAGCTTGGGGTACTCGAACAGATCTCCAACGTCCCACGAGACTTTGGAGCCCAAGAGGCGGCGGAGACCGGCATAACGACGGGCAAAGTAGAGGCCCGCTTCGCGGTTGAGGTCGCGGAGATCTCTCTTGGTCGCTCGGTCACACCTTATCCGGAGCCCGCGCTTCCCTTCGGCCGGTGACTGGCCGAAGAGCGGTTCGAGCGACAACGCCAGCCCGCGCAAGAAATCAGTCTCTTCCCTGGGACGACCGAAGACAAACCGGTCCCACGCAGACTTGAGCTTCCGGTCCTCCTTTAGCTCGTTGCGGTGCCCCTCGTAGAAGGCTCGGTCGTCGTCGAGAGGGTCAGATGGCTTTCGAGTCGCCAGCAGCTTGAGGTACTCTCGTTCATCGTCCGACAGCAACGTTGGTTCACGCTCGTCATAGAACGCGATCGTTTGCTCGCCGAGATTAAAGGCTTCCCGCCTGAGGCCATCAAAGAGCGGCCGAATCTGGTCCCATTCACACTGGGCGAGTTCAGCAGACGCATCGTTCCAGCCGGTATCAGCTTCGATAAATGCATCAATCGCGAGACGAGCGGTAACCGGAATCTGATCGACGACGCGGGCGAATGCGGCTCTCAAGTCGGCCTCACTCAGGAACAACTGACTTGGAGTCTGCTTTCGGAGATAGCACGCTCGCTTCTTGTGGGCCGAGGCGTAAAGCTGCTTGTAGGCCGACGCATGACCTCGTGATCGCTGCTTGACGGCACTGAAATAGGCGGAGTCCCTCGGAAACTGGATCGCGGGCATGGCGGCTCCGAGCGCATTGAGAAGGGGCAAACCTTCCTCTACAAGGGCCGAACGCGTCTGAAGCACATATGCAGCGACCCGATCAAGAGAGACGACAGTCAAGTCCAAGAGACCTGTGAGGGCCTTCTCCCACCATCGCATCTCATCGGCCGGAAGGTTCGTTCCTCTTGTAGCGACTTCGATCCAGAGTTCCGGGTGCTCCCGAATCTCGTTTGCGCCAATCCGGGTGACCTCTTGAAGGCTCTGTTGTTCATCATTCGCAAGGTTGGCAAGGAGAAGGCCGGGCTTGCTACAGGTTGCAGTCCGGAAATACGTCATCGGCTTTGTGGTAAGGACATCGGGCGGCAGCCCTCGTCCATCGAGCGGACCGGCGGGCAGCTTGATGTCGATCTCCGCGGCCAACGTCGGATCTGCGAGGACCACGCGCGCGATCGCCGCCATGTGGTCTGGACTCAGGCAATCCAGAATGAACCGTGCCGTGCCCACCGTTGAGCCCGCGGAATCTCCGCCGAGTTCCTTTCGGAGGTAGAGTGCCACGATTTGGCCGATGAGTTCATCCCCGGTCATGTTGGCCCACGCTCCAAAGGGGGTTGATCACGTATGCACACGCGTCCGACAACCGCCGGAGCATCCCGAGGGTCGCAAGCCGACGCTCCAGACGCTCCGCATTTGCCTGAAATGCTCGCTTGTCAAGGTCATCCTTTCCCAACACCCGCTCGGCCTCACGCTCCCCGAACACGAAGCCATAGCGGTTGAACAAGGTAGCCAGGAACTGACCGAATTCCATCCTCTGTTGGACGTTGGCGAGCACAAGAGCCTTTATGAGACCGTCGTTAGGCGCATAGCGAAGTCGGTTCGTTCCGCGGCGGGACACAAGCCCTGCACCGCCGCCATAGGTGCGATGAATGTTCCCGGCATGCTGACGGTGGCGATTCGACGCATTCGTGCGCAGGTCACCAAGTAGACGGGCCGGATCTTCGGGGCCGTCGTAGTCTTCGGGATGAGCTGCCCGTGGCCATCGGACTTTGTCCTGGAGAATGGTCTTGCAGAGCGAGAACGCGTTGGACTGAGACGCTGCGTCTAACCACTCCGGGGATTCAGCAATCCCAGAAATTAGCGACTCCACGGCTCGTCGAGAAAGCTGGGCATTGTCTAAGTAGCTCATGGTCGAAAGCTCTCGAACAAGCGTCTTTCGGGGCGCCACGAGTTCGCAAATAAAATGAGGGCGCGTGGTTGCGCACTGATCAGCAGCGATTGCGAGTTGGTACAGCGCCACATGCAATGCGCTGAGCGTGACCAAGTGCGGGTATGCATCAAAGCCCGGGAGTTGGAGACGACACACGGCCAGCCAGTCCTCACCGAGTCTGTCAAAGGCAGAGTGGCGCCTGTAGGGCAGGTAACTCGCCTCCCTCAGGCTTCGGTCTTGATCACCCTCCGGCTGGAGCACGCCGACTAGCGTGTTCCACGGATTGTCGCCCGCAAGGAACCTATCGAGGCAGGGTCTGAGTGCGTTCGCACAGTCGGCGCGACACAGCATCATGTAGAGCAACTCACCAGTGCGACCGAAGTTGATGTACTCGCGCGACGGTTGAGTCGATCCCTTTACGGTCAAATCCTCGTAAAGGGCATTGGGACCGAATGGGAACAAGAACCGCGACGTCCAGCGGCGATTCGAATCGCTTTCTACGGCTGAAGATCGGAGAAGTGCGAGCAGCAGCTCAAGCTGGTGAAACGATCGGAAGTGCGATCGGAGGTATGTAAAGTCGGGTGGCGAGACCCCTTGGGCTGTCTCGTGCATTTCCTGTAGCCACTCCGACCAAGCCGAGTTGTTGTCAGCGAGACGAGCAGCAGTGCGCGACATGGATTCGTTGTTAAAAAGAAGGTTGCGAAGCCCCATCCGTTTGTTTGGGCGAAACTGGAGTGGGTAGAGTTGTCCGCGCTCGTCGAGCAGCATCCCATCTCTTCGCTTCGCCTCTGCGACCGAGAGAAACTCGAGAAACAGCAACCACGGGCTCTGGGTGTCCCAAAGTCGGTGGCCCCAAATCTGTTCATCAACCCACATCTCATTCTGAAGATGATCGGCAGGTCGGGGAGGCGGGACGCGGAGTGCTTGGTCAATCATTCAGCACCTCCACGGGCTGCTCGATAGCGTTGCCGGACGGGTCTAGATCGAGTAGCCGGAGATAAAGGGGCTGCGGTCCCTGAGGCGGTTCCGCCCGTCGCCGTTCAGTTAACGCCGCGAGTACTTGGCTCTTGAATGCCAGGATGTCCTCGTAGCATTCACGGGAGAAGCTTCCGGGCAACGCGCCCTCTGCAACGCGGCTCAGAAACTCGTACCGCGTGAGATTCAGCCCCAGGATGCGCTTCACGTTCTCCGCAAGGTGAACGGAAAGTGTTGGGCGATCGTTGCACAACACAAGTGCGATCCGCTCATGCAGGCGCGGAGTCACCGGAATGCGGTCCTCCAATATTTGGCTGACGCGAGCTCCCGAGTAGGAGAGACTCGTGGCGAGAAGGAGATCGCGATCGGTGGTTGCTAGGAGCCCAGTGAAAACGCGGTTGAGGCCCCGGACAAGCCGAGAGAGGATCGCCCTCTCAACAGGCGCGTTCTGTTTGAGGGGGTAAAGGACGCGAGCCAGATACTCTCCGGCATACTGGAACATGGTCAAGTCCCAGAGTCGTAGCGGCTCCGCCAGATCGTCGGGCAAGGTGAAGAAGAGGCGGCGGCGCTGCGCCACAAGGGTCGCAAGGAATGTGGCCGCAGACCCGTCATCCTCTTCCGCGCTTTCGATGTAGGCCAATTGAGCTGCTCGATACCACTCGTCTGCGCCGTAGAATGAATCAGAAGCCAGCAAGCGTTCGTAAAGAGGACGCAGGGAGTCGTCGGCCGCTCCAAAGATCAAGATGTTGTCGATCTTGTTGGATGTCTCGTACCCGATGCGGAAGCGGTTGAGAAACTCGAAGATCTCCAGGGACTCTCGCCTCGTGTCCGTCAGGTTGCCGCCGAAGATGTTGCTGAACAAGCTCGCCTTAGCGGTGGTTCCGGCCGCCACAATCGAGCGGATGTCTCCAGCCTGCATGAGTCGATCCTTGACCCCTGGATGGCCGAGGAGTGCGTTCGACAACAGCAGGAGGATCCTGCGGATTGGAGTGTGCAGGTCAGAGTGATCGCATAGTTCGAAAAGATTGCGGAGACGCGAACGGACGAGCGGGTCCTTGAGCAACTCGTAGTTCCGGCGGATTGGGCAGTTGCCCGAGAAGAAGCCCTCCGGTTCCGCAGAGTCGTAGCATGCCTGCCACGCTGTGTGGGTGAGGAGGGCATCGAGTGCAAGGTCAAGAAGCTGTGAGCACGGTCGTCGGCTGAGATTGCAGAACAGCAAAGGAACCTCAGCCGTCTCCGATAAGTCCTCGACGAGAAGTCGTTCAAACAGGTCGCGGGCAGCAACCGTCCTGTCGTCATTCCCCGCTCTTGTCCACTCTTCTAGGAGTTGACCGTCGTTGGCGGCAATGAGAAACACATCAGTTGAAGACGTGTCAAACGTGGCGCGGGCAAGGCGCTGGAGAAGTGATGCCTTGTCGGCATACCGGCCCTGTTCGTCGTGCTCTGGAAGCGCCGTGAGGTCACGAATCAGGTGCAGCGTGACCGCTCGTCCGCCGACCAGTATCGGTTTGGTGAAGTACTGTTCGTCCGAACCCCACGCAGCGAGATCGCCGTCAACGTGCCGCCACACTTTCCCACACAGATGGGTCTTTCCATCACCAGCGGTGCCCGTAAGCACGACAGACACCGGAGAAGGCCCGTCGGCGGAAAAGACGCCCAGGAGCCGACGTTCCAGGGGATGTTCAAAGCTCAACGGCGATACGCCAAGGCGCCGGGCCAGACGATGGATCTGCTCATCATACATGCTGTCGTTGCGCGACAGCGGCCCGTGTTGTCGGAGGAAGCGAATCCAGTTAATTCCAACGGTGCTCATCGGCAAGTCCACTCAGGGTGTGCAGGGTCATTATCAGAGTTGGCAGATCAAACACGCTTGTTCAACCTCGTCATCCTCATCCTCGTCTGGTTGTCCGAGGATGTGAAGAAGCTTGCTGCTCGACGCCCTTCTCCGTTGCCTCGACTCCTCCCACTTGCGCTTGATCTCCTCCATCCGCTCAGGCTTTTCCAACTCTTCCAACGGCTCGGCACCACACCAATAGAACGGATTGCCGTTGACCTTGTTGGCCTTCTCATAGGCCTTAGCCTCTTCGAACAGCTGCGGGTAGCGTTCCTTGAGGCGCACCCACTCTATTTTTTGCTGAAAGAAGCAGAAGAAACAGCCGGAGCGGGTGCGGCCCCACTCAGTGTACTTCGGGAGCCCGAGACCTGACTCCTCCAAGATGCGCACGATGTCGGCATACACCAGGCCATCCTCGCGGAACGGGTACACCGCTTTGATGTTCGCCTTGTGGCTGATGTAGCCCTCGCGATCCTCATCCGCGCGCAATCCGACGTAGTTCACGACGGGGCCATCGCCAACGTACTCCTCGAATGGCCGAAGCTTGAGCATCCGCGTGCACCAGCGTCGGTGCGACGACGGAATCATGCCCCCGTAGACCTTGAGCCAATGGTCAAAGCTCTCCTTCGGCGTCGTGTAGTGAACCTTCTTGCCAAGTACGGCCTCGAGTCGAGCCAGGTAGTCGTAGGTCTCGGGCAGTTCCTTGCTGGTGTCGTGGAAGATGTACTCCATCTCCGGAACTCGATCCCGCATGTACACAGCGAGCGCTGCGCTGTCCTTTCCACCGGATAGGCTCAGGATGTGGCGGGTAGAAGCGGTTGTCATTGGGCGTAGACCTCCGTATTGGCGTGGGCTGCGGTCAGAGCAGGGGCAGGTTCACGTGGTTCGAGGGCGTGCTTGATCGCTCGTGAGGCGGCGGCGATCGCAATGCGTCCATCCGCCTCCAACATACGTGAGATTGTCGCTTCAATCTCCGCTGCCCGCGGCTCGTCCTCTTGACCCAATTGGATTACCTGCGCGACATCAGCACCATTCGAAAACGTAACGGCGATTCGGATCGACACCGAGGAGGAAGATGCGTCCTGCGCAAATGAGGCCGCCTGGACGCGACGGAGCAATGCGACGAGTCTTGCGAGTTCTGACCTGAAGGAATCAACGTCGAGGTCGGTCCACCGCGACGGTGGTTTGGAACAAACAAAGGCACCAAGCGCCTCGAGCCACTCAGAATCTCCCAGGTTGCTGTCCGCCAGTCGCATGCAGAACCCCTTGAGGCGCACATCGACTATTCGGAGCCTCAAGTCCTCACCGCAGGCCGCTACGGCGGCCCGCAGGTCGGAGCGGGGACCAGCTGGATCGAGCGCACCAACAAGGTCGGAACGCATGGACTCTAGTAACTTGGGGTAGGCCGCTCGGAGCTCGTCGATCGCAGCCCGAAGAGATGATGCAAAGGCACGGACGCGTGTCCCGGACTTGGAGGTGTCAGCGAGGAAGGGTTCGAAGCCACACGCTTGCGGCAAATCGCGGAAGAGCAGAGTGGCGGGCTCGCGCGCCTCAAGCAGCGCCGTCCGAACCGCGATGGCGGTGGCTGACATCTGTCGCGTCTTCGCAGCAAAGGCGGGCAACTTCGACGCGAACACGCAGAGCGGTCGTACTACGTCCAAGAGCGTTGGCTGCCTTGAGTTGGGTTCGTCTGCACCGAGAAGTCGAAGGAGTGCACCGAACACAGCAGCCCGAACGCCTGCCAGTTTACAGAGCTGGAGAGAGAACGTCTCGGGCGCCTTGATCATGCGCTGAAGCTCAAGACCACCGACACGCTGAAGAAACGCCTCGTTCTCGTACACCGCCAGGTCTTCTTCGTTTGCAACCACCAGAACAGCGATCAACACAGGTGCAAGGCCGGCTCGCACTCCGAATGGCGGGGCGGCCAATTCACGGAGAATGTGATCAACCGGAATGCGAGCGTCCGCCTTTGTCTCAAGCAATTCCCGGATGCGTTGGAGACTGGGCAGCAGGCGAAGCGGATCATCGCTGGGCGGCGGCTCGGCGATCGACCAGATTCCTCGCACCTTCCGATGGAGTCGGCCACGGCAAAGCACCGACAAGTACATCGACTTCTCGGGCGGGCTCTTGTCGGCGCTCAGCCCCAGCAACGGTTCGGATGCCGAGGTCAGCATCTGCTCCACCAAGCGCATACGGGCGGCAGCGGCAGCCGAACTCAGAGTGTTCCTGTTGAGGAGCTCATTCTGGACCACAGGGGCTTTGGGGTAGAGCTCATCACACACGTCGGACAGGAGCGTGACGAGTTCCTTTCCATTGGCGATGGCGAGCCGCTTTCCCGTCCGATACCAAACGACTTCGCCCGACGACGCCGAGGCACCGATTCCCACTAGGTCACGAACTCGTTCCGTTACGACGCGACGCGACGCACTCAGTTGGCGAGAGACTTCTTCGGCGGCAAACGCATCGCCAGAGAGTTCGGGCGTGTTGGCGGACACCCATTCCCAACAGCGGACCTCGGAGAGCAGGTCGGTTAGTGTGGTGAGTGGTTGCGTGACGGCTATGAGAGAGGCCGGGCGATCAGCGTTCCCCGGATTGGACGCGACGGCGAGGGCTGCCTGTCGCTCGTCCGCTGTCTCGGGCATCACGATCACGATCTCACCGTCGGTTGCAAGTGGCGAGGTCAGCTTCGTCGGCAGGTCGGAAGCAGTGGTCTGGGAGACGGTGAAAACGCGAAAGTTGCCCGTTTCGATGTAGTGCCGACGCGCAATAAGGGGGCTGACGTCTACATAGGCGCTCAGAAGAGGAGCGAGTTGTGTTGGCACCTCGCAGACACGGCGGGCGTCCTGGTACGCCCGCTCGACGTTTACACTCGTGTATGGCCAGAGGCAAAGTCCACCAGCCGCACCGCGGTGATAAAGAACCCGCTTGCCCTTCTGTAGCGCCGCCGTCGCGCGTTTGGTGGATTCCCGCTCGGGTTCACTCCATCCCGCAACCGCCGCTTCGATGGAGCGGTCTGTGGCGAGCACCCCCTGATTGTCAATCAGATTGATGATCCCAACGGTCTTGAGGACTTGTAGGCTCAGTGGGTCGGCCGCCGGAAAGCTCGCGATTAGAGAGTCAATAAGGTTCCAGTGACTGCGGTAGCTAGCCGTGGCGAGGGCGAGCCCCATGCTTGCGCGGGCGTAGTCATACAAATCGTGAAGCCTATAGAACTCCCCAAGTGGCCTGTTTGAGAAGGCGCGAACCGCAAATGGCTCGTCTGACAACAGAAAACCGAAGAAAGACCGCTCGTTCTGGCCGAAGAGCGTGAACAATCTTGCCGCTACCGGGAGCACGGTCGGGTGAAGGGGGTATAGCCGAACCGCGAGTTCGAGCATTTCGGTTCGGTTAACGAGCGGTCCGTACCAGCCAAGATCAAGCGTCGCCTGCATTGCGCTCTTTGCACGTCGCTGCACGGTGGTTGGCATGCGATCGGAACGGACGCTCAGAGCCTGGGCGGTCAATTGTGCGAGTTGTTCCAGCGGCTGATTGAACAGAACTTCGCTGTAGCGGCCAGCGACCTTCTCCCACTCTCTGCGCGCCATGTCTGACACATGGGCCGCGTATGCACTAAAGCCTTGGTGCAAGAGGCCGAGAACGAAGAGTGGGGTATCTCCGCTGCGGGCGGCCATCTCGGCAAGGCGCTGGAGGAAATAGATGTCTTGCCGGTCTGGCCGCTGCGCTGTGTACTCGAGGAATTTGCCCAACTCGTCAAGAATCAAGAGCAGGCCGCCCGCACGGTCGCTCTCCCGAACCAGCGCGGCCGCTTCGCCAATAAACTCGAGCGCAAGGTCATCGGAGCAATCGTTGGTGCCGACCGCTCTGTCAATCCGGTTGAGCAACTGAGGGGGGCGGCCACGTTGGCAGACGTTTCGGAGCGAGCGAGCGAGCGCGACGAGGATGCTGTGGGTCAGCGGGGCGCGTGAGCCGACGACGAGAACCGGCAAAAGCATGTGCGACTTGCCACGCGCCATGCCTCCGAGCGCCTGGCTCTGCAGCTGCTTGGGAAGGCCCCTGTGATGTCCAGAAAGAAATCGGGCGAGAGCGAGGGCGAAGGAGGATTTGCCAGATCCGTAATCGCCTGTGATTCGCCATGCGCGTTGGGTCGAGTCCGGCGTCAAACCGGAAAGGAGACGCCGAAACGAGTCCTTCACTTGGGTCGTGACGACGTAGCCCTCTAACGCAGAACTGTCGGAGAAATCGCGCTCGACATGGACCGAGCGTGCGTAGCGTGATTGGATTGCGAGCGCATCAGCGATGCGATGCTGGTGCAACGCAGATCTCCTCGGCATACACGGTTTCCAGAGAAAGCGGTTCTCGACTGCCCCAAATCACATTCTGGGCAGCCGCGGACTCGCGGACAGAGAAAATACCGTTCGTGTCGTCCTCCAGGGCGTTGAGGCGAGCGCGAACGTCCTCCTCGGGCAACTTGAAGACTTGCCCAGGGCTACCACGACCAAAGCTGACCTCCCGATACGTCAACGTCTTTTCGGCAGCGTGCCGTGCCTCCCAGAACAGACAGAGGCAATACGCGAAGAGACCTGAGGTAACCGCGGTCTTTTGCTCCCGGCGAAACGCGTAGATCGGCTCGCGACGGATGCCGCCGTCGTCGCGGCGTTCACCAGATCTGGTAATCAGTCCGAGCTCCACCAACGGACAATCGAGGGTGTCCTGATCTAGATCAACCCGTCGTGAGCGTGTGGGTACATACGAATGAAGGAACACGTCGAAATGTTGTTCCAAGGTCACATCCGAGAGGACGCGCTCCTCTCGCCGGGCTTCATCGCGGAACGCCTGAACCGCTGCCGATCTTGTGAATTCGGACTGCGGCCATCGGTTCAGCATGTAGTCCCATGCGAACAGAGGGTGTTCCACGTGAGAGCAGAGTTGCCAATGGAGAAGCCAGAGAGTCCGGACATCCTCGAGGAAGGGATCGTGTCCGCGAGGCCCGAGGAGGGCCTTTCCAAACGCCGTCAACTGATGCACGCCGTCATTGTTCTGAACAGAGACTCCCATCGCCTGGACCCAGAAGCGGGCCGCGCGGACCATGTTCTTGCCGATGCCCATCTCGACCATCGCCGCGTCATCATCCGCCAGGAGCTTCGGGTCCTTTCGGATCGCGCGATACGCCTTGGGTAGCCAAGCATACCGGCAGGGGAAAGTCTCGTGTCCAGAGAATCGAACGGTCATACAGGCTCCGGGAGGATGGCAACGGGGTCATGGTACGGCATTCGTCGGCCGGATGCCGCCGAGAGCGAAAGGGCGATTGGGTTCAGATCGAGAACGTCCCCGTCCCACCGCCGCTCGCACTCGACGACATCGACGACCCGCTGGACTTGCTGCCCGAGCTGGACGACGAGCTGCTTCCTGAGCCAGAGCCTGATCCTGAGCCGCTGGAGCCCGAGCCCGAGCCGGAACTGTAGGCTGTCGCGGGCATGTCATTGTGGACCCACACGCCCTCTGCGGAGAACGTGTTCGTGCCCGGGATGTGGATGGCCACGGTACGGGTCGGGGCGTCGATGCGGTCCACGGTCTCCACGAGTTCTTCGGCCAGCCCCTCGCCGATGAGGTAGTCGCCCTTCTTGATGAACTCCGCCGAGACGAAGCCCCACTCATCGCCGCGGCGCACGAGGAACGGGTGCTCCGGCGTTGCTTTGATCCGGCGGTTGATCACCACGAACCCGGTGTGCTCGCCGAGCTTCACGCTGGCCACGCGGGCCACGGTCGGTTTCGTCCCACGCATGCCCCAGTGCGAGAGCCACTGGTACTGCGCCTTGTACGGCACGTCCGTCTCGAGGCCCGGCACCTGGATCGAAGCGATCTGATCGCCCGGCTTGAGGTTCTCGATGGGCGTGAGGCG
>Ga0163144_10016988_pt1 | contig 14868 bp, 12 predicted proteins | sample OliLak19BULKMAT1_FD_123175 | JGI IMG/M metagenome (GOLD analysis project Ga0163144, IMG submission 123175) | Freshwater microbial mat bacterial communities from Lake Vanda, McMurdo Dry Valleys, Antarctica - Oligotrophic Lake LV.19.BULKMAT1 | ecosystem: Environmental > Aquatic > Freshwater >... | reverse complement strand
TTAAGCGCAAACATGGCTACTGAAGGCTTTTCGATGCAGCGCGCCAAACTGATAGTCTCCTTCCCCCGGCAACGGGGGTCGGGATGGGGGCGATGCCTGCGACCAAGACACCCCCATCCCAACTCCCACAACTGCGGGGGGAACAACCACAAGGGTTGCGCCGGGAGCCAAACCGCCTCCCGATTCATGTGATCGCTGTCGAAAAACTGTTGATCGGACGCTTAAGTAAGTGCCATTCGGGCCAAGCACGGCTTTTTTCAATACGGGACAATCAGCTCAGCCATCGTTTACCTTTCGGTCGCACGCTGACAGCACTCAATTCCTCGTCCGGCATTAGTCGAGTTTTCCCGGCCAATTCAGGCGTGCGCGCCGCGCCAGTGGTGGCGTGTCAATCAATCAGGAGATGTCATGAAATACCTCATCGCCGCGCCCATCATGTTGGCCTTCATCTTCGCCACGAGCGCTGCCGCATCTTCAGCGCCCGATGCGTGCGGTGTCGTGACGACGAGCGACGTCAACGCCGCTTTCGCTCCACGTGTGTTCGTTATCGACAATTCCGGCCCTGTCGCGGCCAAGCAATCATCAAAATTCGCACAGGTGTCGAATTGCACCTTTGTATCAAAAGGGGCAACGGCCAAGGAGATGCTGACGGTATCGGTCTCCATGCGCGTCGCATTGAGTGACGCAAACGGCGTGACGGCGAAGGTGATGAAGGAAGGTGTCGTCAAGCTCGGCGGCGCGCCGGTCGATGTTCCGGGTCTTGGCGACAGCGCGTACTGGTACAAGCTTGGTGGCGTTTCGCTTGTCGTACTCAAGGGCAAGCGGATCTTGCTGAGCGTCGGCACTCATGCACCCAAGCGCAGCGATCCCGAGGCCATCACGGACCTGAAAAAGATCGCTGGGGCAGCGTTGGCCAAGCTGTGACCGAATCAGAAGCCTCGGCGTAATTGACGACGCCATTTATTTTGCATCGGTTTTTCGCTGACGCAGCCCACGGTTTCACAGCATAAGCCTGTCCAATTCAATAAATCGCAATCCCAGGTGTTGCAATCACAACTACCCAAGCGGACTGATGAAAAAATATTTATCAAAGACGGTGACCGCTGCTGGTTTGTGGCGCTTGCAGACATCATGCTGTTCGAATCAGAAGGTAACTACGCGCGCGTGTATTTTCAATCCGGTCTGCAAACCCAGCGGCCGCTGATGTTGCGCTCGCTGAATCAGCTGGAAGAACGCCTGGACAAGAGCCATTTTTTTCGAGCCAACCGGCGGCAGATCGTGAATCTGCGTTTTATCGGTGATGTTGCGCCGACTGAGTCTGGCGGGCTTGCCGTTACGATGAAAAATGATCTGCGGATTGAGCTATCGCGCAGACGTGCGACGGAGTTTAAGGACATTTCGAGCCTGTAAATGAATGCCTGGCAACGCGGCTTGGAAACAATCGGCGGCGAACCACTAATTTCGCCGAGCCAACGCATCGACGGGGATTTCCAGCTCCTTTCGCCTAAAACTGCCCGCCATCTGTCGCCTGGCGACGGATTTCTGTAATCCATCGCACGGCGCATGCGAGGTCCGCGCCGTGCGGCTAGATTGCACCTTTTCGCCATTGGGGGCCGCATGAACAAGTCTATGCTTCTCGCGCGCTGTGCAGGCGTCGTCGCAGTCATGTTGCACGCTGCGGCTTGGCCACAACCTGCACTGCAGCTACCCGACAACGCACTGCGCGCACTGGACGAAAGCATCACGCAAACGCTGCAACGTGCCGGCGTGCCGGGCGCGGCAGTGGTGCTGATCGAAGGCGGCCGCGTCGTTCTCGAGCGTTACCACGGCGTGGCGGACCTCGGTACGCGCAAGCCGGTCACCGCCGAGACCGTATTCCGCGCCGGCTCCATCAGCAAGACCTTCACCGCCATGGCGGCGCTGGCATTGGCCGAAGACGGCCTCCTGTCGCTGCAAACGCCGCTGGCCGAACTGCTGCCGGAGTGGGGCCACGACAACAAGTGGGCGGCAAGCCACCCGGTGCGGCTGATGCATCTGCTGGAACACACTGCCGGCCTGGACGACGTGAGCTACCGGCATTACCTGATCGACAGCGCTACGATGCCCTTGGAGCAGGCGCTGCCGGCGTTCGGACCCCATCGCGTGCGTTGGCGTCCGGGAAGCGGGACGGCCTACAGCAACGCCGGCCCGCTGGTGGCCGGGCGCGCCATCGAGCGCGCCGCAGGCACCGATTTCGCCACCTTCGTCACCGCGCGGCTGACCGGCCCGCTGGGCATGACAAGCGCACGCTGGACGCGCAGCGACGACATCGCACAGCGGCTGGCGCTGAGCTATGCCGCAGATCGCAGCACGCCCGAGCCCTTCATCGACACGCCCGCCCGCCCCAGCGGTTCGCTGAACATCACGGCGCGCGATCTGGCACAGTTGCCACGCCTGCTTCTTGGGCGCGGCAAGCTGGACAACGTGCAGGTTCTGCAGGCGGCCTCGGTGCAGCGCATGGAAACGTCAGGTAGTCAGCCGCATGCGCTGGGATGGGGCCCCGGGCTGCAGGCCGATGCGGATGGGAAAGCGGTCTTCTACGGCCACGACGGCAGCATCGACGGCTTTGTAGCGCACTTCGCCTACGCGCCCGCGCTGGGTGCCGGCTACGTCGTGATGGCCAACGCGCTGTCGGACGCTCCCATCGACGTAGCGCGGCAGTTGCGCCGCCACCTCGAGCGAGCGCTGGCGCCACTGGCCACGTCGGGGAAGCCCGTCAGCGCCTTGCAGCGTGAGCAATGGGCCGGCCAGTTCCAGAGCGTCACCCCGCGCCAGGAGCTGCTGCGCGCCGTGATCGGGCTAACGCAGTGGGAAGGCGCGGTCTTCGACGGCGACGTGCTTCGTTATGCGGGCAAGCGTTGGCTGCACCAAGGCGAGGGTGTGTTTCGCGCCGAGGGCGCGGCTGCGCCAGGGCTGATCATCTCGCCCGGGCCTGGCGGCGGTCTGCGCGCCATCACGCGTGACGGCGAGCGCCGTCAAGTGCCGCGTTGGGAAGCTGCTGCCAAGATCGGCAGCCTGACCCTGCTCGCGCTGATGATGCCGCTGACCTTGCTGCTGGTGCCGATGTGGATTGCTGCGAGCTGGCGCGGGCGGCTACCACACGGCCACGCGCGAGGAGCGCGGTTCTTGCCGGTACTGGCGCTTTGGGCTGCCGTGGCGCTGCCGACGGGCGTTCTGGCGCTACTGGGCAGCGCCGACCTGGCCTGGCTGGGCCAGCCCACAGTAGCGGGCTGGGCGCTGGCCATGCTGGGAGGGTTGGCGCCTCTGCTGTGGTTTGCCGCGGCCGTCGCACTGGTGCTCGGCATCCGCGCAGACGCTTTGCCGCGGCGCGCGCAGTTGCCAGGGGCGCTGCATCTGCTGTTGGCCGCGCTGGTGCTGGCCTGGTTTGGTGCCCACGGCTGGCTGGGGCTGCGCATCTGGCAGTGAGCCAGACCGCAGCCGCAACGAAGGCAAGCCGTACAGGCGAGCGACACGTGCGCTCGCGAGACGCCTGTGCGCGTGATCTTCGCGATGATCAAGAATGATCGAGGGTACCGAGCCAACATCGTAAAAACTTCAGAAAACGCTTGAAATTTCTGGAGCGATGTTCAACGCCATTGGCTTTCAGTGCTTGGCAAAACAATTCACCCCGTTGAATTCATTTCGAAATGCCCGAGTATCTCAATGCTATTCACCCAGACGCCATTCGTTGTTGTTGCAGGCAGCTTGTCTTCCCGCACCACGCGTCGGAATCAAAGGGGCCGTGGCCGACACGTTTGATTTCGCTAGCCGGCGCGTCGTTCAGCATTCCGCGCAGATCGCATTAACCTAGTGTCTAGTTGCATAAGTCCTGCTACATTCGAATCGTTTTGCATCCCACGCGATGTCGTTGCAAATACTCGCAATAGCGGTGCTATTACTGCGTTTTGCGCCTAATCGCGTGGGCGCAAAACGATTCTCGGTGTAACGCAGACTTATGCAACTAGACACTAGAATCCTCAGTTGGACGGGTGTGAGTGTGCGTTTTTGCAGCTTTCTGGCAAGGCGCGACGACGACGCAGGCTTCACCCTGCTAGGAGAAGCAACACCGCCAGGGAGCCGCAAAAACGTGCAATCACACCCGTAGCGCTCTCACCGAAAAGGTGATCAGCCAGACTGCGCAAATTTTCAACCTTATCAAGCGCATATTGATAGCGATAAGCGGTCAACTGAGGATTCTAGGATCAAGTGCCTATTGGTCAAGTTAAGCGGTCAACTGAGGATTCTAGGATTAACAGCCTGCGCGCTCAAAAATCCCGCGCAAGTCGATTACCGCGCCGCCACATCCCCCTCAAACCGCGCCAGCTTCGCCAGGAATGCGCGCGCCACAGCAATATCGTTGCCAGCAATGCCATCCGTAAATTGCTGAAAGCGTGGTGAGGCACCCAACCTGCCGACCAGCAGTTTCGATGCCCATATTGCGAAGGGAATAAAGGCGACACCAAACGCGATATTCCAGGCAATAAAGCGCGGCATGAATGCCGACACCGTGTACAGATCCACGCCCAGCAAGCCTTTGAACAGCAACACCACAAACGGAATCCACCACAGCAACTGCCCGGTGAGAAATGCCCACTTGAATGTGCGCAGCCGCGCAATCTTGATCTGCTCGATCTCGCCCTGCAGTGCCACCACTGGGCGACTGTAGTCGAGATCACGCACGGCACCGCGCTGCTGGATGGTCAGCGCCAGCATCACCACGGTCCAGGCCTGCAGCAGCAAGGCAGGAATCAGGAAAGCGGGCTGGTCAAGGTGACGTGCGATGAACCAGCCGAAGAAAGCCAGGAAAGGAATAGCAAACAGGATTTGAAACAGGTTGCCAGTGGCCGCCCCGCCTTGGCTGCCGCTGTGCTTTTCCAGCATTGCTTCGTGCAGCAGCATTTTGTTCATGCGAAGGCTGGTTTCCAGTTGGCGATCGCGCGCCAGCCATTCGTTCTTGAGGTCGTCGAGTGTCAGATTCATGTGGGTTGCCCTTCTGTCTGTGCGTTGAATTCTGCTTGCAATCGGGATTTGAGTCGGTTGATGCGGGTGCTGACGTTACTGGCACTGATGCCCACGACAGCGGCGATTTCCTCGCTGTTGAAACCTTCCAGGAACAGGAGTATCAGTGCGCGATTCAATTCATCGAGACCATCGATGAGCTGGCGCAGCGCACGCATGTTGTCGCCATCGTCATCGAACATCGCATCGGCGGCGGCAATATTGAGGCCGTAGTCTTCGAGCGGAACGGTATCGCGGATGCGGGTACCCTCACGGCGAAAGTGCGAGATCGCAACGTTGACCGCAACGCGGTACATCCAGGTCGAGAACTGCACCCGCTCATCAAACCGCGCATAGGAACGCCAGCACTGGATAAGCATTTCCTGCACCAGGTCCTGGCGATCATCGCGGTCGCGGCAATACAGATAGGCCACTTTGAAGAGAATCCGCTTGTGATTCTCAAGACGCGCGAGGAATTCACCTGTCAACGTGGGGCTCATGGGCGGCATCGAATCGAGGCTGACGTCTGACGTGGACCCTCGAAGCGCATCGTGGGTGGCTGTATGGGTGGCATGGAGGGTGGCGTGTGCTTGCATGATGCGTTATTCGCGCAGGCCACAAAAAAAATCACAGCCTGTGCAAAATAATTTTGCGGGATGCCGGTGTGGCTGGGCACAGATCGCCATTCGGCGAGCCTTCGCAGCCATTTATGCCATGCAAGCCCCGCCAGTGCTAGTGTTTATTTACCAGATGCCATCTCAAGCTCACCGCGACACTTTTGAAAAGCTGGACATCCCCAAAGAAAAGAGCGCCTGGGTCAAGCCTTTCCCATTATCACATCCGCCGCTCTATACCTTTCGAATCATTACCCGCTTCCCAGGGCTGCGCCACAAAAGCGCCATGGTGAATGCAGTAACCAAAGACCTGATCGCCAGTACTGATAACCTGTGCGCTTCCACTTCAAATCGGCCCATCGATCACCTCATGCGAACACTCCTCACATTGCTCTTCGTGCTTTGCCTTGCAACCACCAGCGCCGTTGTCAGTGCCCGATCTGCACCAGACCCACTGGCTGCACGCGTCGATGAATTTGTCGCCTCCGAGTTGAAGCGGCAAAAAATTCCCGGCTTGGCGGTGGCGATCGTGCGGCGTGGTGAGGTATTCAAAGCACAAGGCTATGGCCTTGCCAATGTCGAGCATGATGTTGCCGTCAAACCGGCGACGATCTTTCAATCCGGCTCGGTGGGAAAACAGATCACGGCGGTGGCCGCGATGCTGATGGTGGAAGACGGCAAGCTGGCGCTATCGGACCCGGTCAAGAAATATCTGAAGGACGCGCCGACTTCGTGGGATGCGATTACCGTGCGGCACTTGCTCACACACACGTCGGGCATTCCGAATGTCGACGATGACAACGTCGACTATCACCGTGATTACACGGAGGAGCAGTACACAGCGCTGGCTTATCAAACGACGCTGAGTTTTGCTGCGGGTCGGCGCTGGAGCTACAGCAACACGGCTTATCAGTTGCTGGGTTTCATCATTGGCAAGGCGGGCGGAAAGTTTTATGGGGAGGTCCTCGCAAAACGTGTGTTCAAGCCGCTGGGCATGACGACCGCGCGCGTGATCAGTGAAGCGGATATTGTCCCCAACCGCGCAGCGGGCTACCAGTTGGTGTCAGGTGCGCTTAAAAATCAGGACTGGGTGTCGCCGTTCTTGAATACGACAGCCGACGGCTCGTTGTATTTTTCGCTGCTTGACGTCATCGCATGGGACGCCGGCGTGCGCCAGCGCAAAATTCTGAAAGCGGAGAGCTGGCAACAGATATTCACGCCGGTGACGTTGAAAAGCGGCAAGTCATATCCGTACGGATTTGGCTGGGACATCGAAGAACGCGCGGGCCAGCTGGTACACGAGCACGGCGGCTCATGGCAGGGCTTCAAGACCCACATTGTGCGCTTCCTTCGCGACGACTTGTCGATCATCGTCCTCGCGAATCTCAGAGAGGCGGATCCGGAAGTCATCGTCGATGGCATCGCGGAGATCATGAATCCAGCGCAGGCGCGGCCAACGCTATCAGCTATTGACGATAAGAAGGCTAACGTTACTGCCCGTTTGCGGCAACTGCGGCAGGCCCCGCGCGCGGGGAAACTCTCCGCAGACGAATTCGCCCGCCGATAGCGGCCTTGTTGCCTTTGCCACCAAGACCTACCCCAGGCAACTGGAGAAACTCGGCGATGAGAAACGCGTACAACTGGTAAACCGCGAAGAGCGTGGCGGTGACTGCAGATATGACCGTAGTTACACCTGCGATATTGAGTTCACCGCGAAGTCGGTAGGCTTCACCCTCGCCCTCAAGCCGGACGGGTGGGTTGCACAATATGGGTGGCTTGACAAGTGATCGGGGTGACGCAAATATAGGGTCCCCAACAGGGCTTCGCCTCGCTAATCGGATGACTGGTTTCGATTTCTGTTTCGCCGCATTGTCGGCCAACTCAACTTCCAGGGTGCCCCATGCTTATACCCACCGCAACAGACGAATACTCCGCACGCGAACAACAAGAAAAACGCTGGCTGGCGGCGGGCATGTCGCGGCGCGCAACGTTGACGGCATCAATGGCGCTCGCTGGCGCAGCGTTGACGGGCATGTCGTCCGTTTTAGCGCAGCGCCCCATGCGGCCAACTTCCGAGGACGCGCGTGGGCCGTTCTTCCCGCTTACCGTGCCGGCGGATACGGACTTCGACATGACGATGATCCGGGGCAACAAGGACCGTGCCAAGGGGCAGTTAATATATCTCAGCGGGCGCGTCTTGAACACCAGAGGCGAGCCAGTGTCCGGCGCGGTGCTGGAAATCTGGCAGGCCAACGCGGTTGGCCGCTATGCGCATCCGGGCGATGACAGCAAAGCGCCGCTGGATCCGAATTTCCAGGGCTATGCGCGCATCGTCACCGGCACGGACGGCGGCTATCGCCTGAAGACCGTCAACCCCGGTCCGTACGGCGGTCGTCCGCGCCACATTCACTTCGAGATCAAGGGCGCGAAGAGCCGCGTCACCACGCAGATGTATTTCGAAGGCGAGGAAAGAAACGCCAGTGACGGCTTGTTCAAACAGCATAGCGAAAACGCTAGCAAGACCCTGCTCGCCAAGCCAGCGAAGCCCGTCGGCTATCAGGAAAAAAATTCGATCGTCATGGGCTGGGATATCGTGCTAGCGTTTGGCTGAACGATTTACCAGACGCCTTGCCAGCGCGGATAGCCTGGGGCGTTTGCCGCGCACAATTACGCTTTCATCCAGTATTGCCGGGGGTTTCCGGGCAATTTCCGCCTGAAAGCCCCGCCAGCGCTCGATTGTTTTATTTTTTCGAGGCCGAAATATACGGGGTCGGGATGATTTGCTTGTGTTCGCCGCAAACGAACTACCCTGATCCCTTGCATTTCATGCAACGCACATCGTTGGCGTTAATGAAGATTCAACGCCAAAATGAATACTCCTGATTCGAGTTAAGGACTGCTGTGGGAATTTCAAGAAACTTATCTGCAAATTGCCATACGGCTTCGCCTCTGAAGTCGGTGGTATTCATCCTCCTGCTCGCCGTCGTTGGAGGTTGTGGAACTCCGCAATTGTTGCCGATGCCGGTAGATGCGCGAGACCGTATCGTCGCCGCGTTGGCGGGCAGTTGGAACAACGCTGCCCAATTTGCTGCCGCACCGGCTGTGTTGAAGGTGCCGCCTTCTGCTGCGGGTGATTGGCTGGATATGCAGCACGCATCGTTCACGCGCATTGAGGCACCCGCCATTGGCGAGCGCGTGCTCTACCTCGAGTGGCGTAACGGCGGACCTGAGGGCGCAGTTTCTCGCCAGCGCATCTGGTCGTTTCGGACGGATGCTGCAGGGGCAATCAGGATGGATTTTTTCGCCTTTGTCGACGGCAAGCCATGGGCGGGCAGGGCGGCTGAGGCTGGCGCGTTTCGCGCGGTGACCGCAGAAACCTTGCGTGGCTACGGGCCGGCGTGTGGATTGACGTTTTTGATCGCTGGCGAGACCTTCGCCGGTGCGATCAACGCCAAGGTTTGCACCATCACCGCCGCGTCGGGTCGCAAGATGGGCATCGACGCATCGGTTCAGCTGACGGCTGACGGGGTACTTGAGTATCGCGAGTCCGGTCAGTTGGAGGACGGCCGCTACGCCTTTCGCGTGCCACCCAGTCAGCCGTACCAATTTGCGCGGCTACGATGAGTTTGAAAGCCGATGTTGCGGCAGCCAAGCCACCACCATTCATCGCCTGGCCGTTGTTGATTGGTGCGGCAGGATTCACTGCCGGAGTTCTTGGACCAATGATATTTATCCCTGACTCGAACCTCGGGCCGGTGATTGGAATATTTATGACGGGGCCGGGTGGCGCCGTGCTTGGTCTGGTGATGGGAACGACGGCTAAAGTGGTTGCACCGCCGCCACGGACCGCTTGGAAAATTCTGTTCGGCACGGCAGCAATCGTTGCGTTGTCGGTCCTCGCCTTTTGTATCATCTCGCCCAACCCCCGTTTGCATGGGCGCGTGATTGAGGGCGAGATAAAGGCGTGTTTGTCCCCTGACGAACTGGCGCAAGAGGCGATCCACCACTGGGACAAGCGCATTGCATCCGTGACCTCGGCCGCGCCAAGAGCGGGCTGGCGGGACGATGTCCCGCAGTTGTTGGTTGCCGACGCCGGCTTGGTGCTCGAAATCAAATTAATTCGGGAAAATTTTGTATACGAGGAACGAAATATTTGGAACAGGAGCAAACTCAATGCGAGCGGTTGGCGCTCCCCGGAAACGCCGACGAAGCGGTTTTATGTCAGACAGGCGGGGGCAAGTTGCAGCGACTATCAACTCGGCAGTCGGGTGCAATCAATGCCGATCAACGAAAGCTCCTCAGACTGGCCGCCAAGCAAAGCCCCCATTTTCCTCGGTTTGCTATTGATGAAGCCGGTACCGGCGATGATCCAAAAGCAGCTTTAGCGCCGCTGTCGTTTGACTGCCACGTCGGCCTATTGGCTCATTGGGTCGGGCGCGTGCCAGGTTGGAACACCGCAAAGCCAGCAGGCGCCACGCCGACGTTATCGAAGATGGTTGGCGCGGCGAAGTCGTTGCTCTTGTTGAGCATTCACAGAGTCCACGTTCCCTGACTTTAGCCAGTTGTAACAATGACATAACAGCACCCGTCGCCCCGAATCGGCGCAACGTATTCCGGGTGTTCCGGTGCGCAACGACCGCCCCTGAATACGCTGTGCTCCCCTCTCCTCGTGGGAGAGGGGCCGAGCGAGAGGGGGACCGACCGTGACAAAAATCACTGGTATTTGAAATTCCTGGCCCCGCAAATAAAGCGCTAACCAGCCACCCTATGTACGCCGACGCACAGATGTCGATGCGATGACGTGGGACAATCCGCCGTCACATTGGTAAACACGCGGTCTCCTCCTTATTGTGCGAGGCCGCTGCCGCGCCCTGCTTCAGTCATAAGGGAAACGATACTTGAAAGCTGATCGCAAAATCGTTGCTGTAGTGGGTGGGATCGTCCTGCTGGCCCTGCTGGTCGCGCTGGTAGTGACGCTATCGTTCAGGAGTTTCAATAAGATCGAGGATGCGGCGGCAGCACGGAAGCAGTCCCAGCTGGTATTAAACAAAGCGGACGACTTGCTGTCCGCCTTGAAAGACGCCGAGACCGGCGGGCGCGGTTTTGTGCTGACCGGTGACGAGACCTTTCTTGAACCATACCTTGCGGTTCGCGACAGTGTGGCCGGTCAACTGAAAGAATTGCGTCAACTGACACTGTCGCCTGCGGCCCAGAAACACCTGAATACCATGGCTCCAATGGTAGATGCCAGATTGGCGGAAGTTGAAAAAATTATTGAGTTGCGCCGCAACCGTGACATGACCGGAGCGATAGCGGCTGTGAATGGCGGCGTGGGCAATCGCCTGATGAATTCGATTCGCGCCGAGATGGGCGCCTATGTCCGGCTGCAAGAGGACATGAGCGCGAAACGAGACGCAGCGTTCCAATCGACCATGCGCGGCATGTTTATTACGATCATTGCCGCCAGCGTGTTTACGCTATTGTTTGCTTTGTCGTTCGCCTACTTGATGTACCGGGAAACCCGGCATCGCCTCCAGGAATTGGTTCACCGCGAAACGCAGAATTTGCTCGCGACCCAGGAGAAGCTCAATGAGCAGTTGCACGACGTCAACGCGACCCTGCAGGTAAGCGAGGAACGGCTGGCCGTAACGCTCAATTCCATCGGTGATGCCGTGATCGCAACCGACGCGGAGGGCCGCGTGACGCTACTGAATCCGCTCGCCATCCAGCTCACCGGCTGGTCGCTGGCTGACGCCGCCGGCCGCCCGGTGGACGAGATCTTCAACATCATCAACGAAGAAACCCGTGAGCCTTCCGTCATTCCAGTGAAGGCGGCGCTGGCCCAAGGCACGATACAGGGGCTCGCCAATCACACCGTGCTGATTGCACGCAATGGCAGCGAGTGCGCGATCGCCGACAGTTGCGCACCGATTCGCGAGCGTGACGGCCAGGTGGTGGGCGCCGTGCTGGTGTTCCGCGATGTCACCGAAAGCCGGCACCTGGAGCAGGCGCTGCAGGGAAAGAACGTCGAGCTGCAAAGCGCCAGGGCGTTGGCAGACAAAGCCAATGTCGCAAAATCGGATTTCCTTTCCAGCATGAGCCATGAACTGCGCACGCCGCTCAGTGCGATCCTGGGCTTTGCCCAACTCCTGGACGCCGATTCGTCGCAATCCACTGCCGCCCAGAAACAAAGCATCGAGCAAATACTCAAAGCCGGTTGGTACCTGCTGAAACTGATCAATGAAATCCTTGATCTCGCCGTGATCGAGTCTGGAAAGCTGTCGTTCTCGATGGAACCGGTATTGTTGGCCGACGTCATGCGCGAATGCCAGGCGATGATAGAACCGCAGGCGCAAAAACGCGGAATCGTCGTGACCTTTCCCAAGTTCGCCGAGACATACTTTGTTAAAGTTGACCGCACCCGGATTAAACAGGTTCTCATCAATCTGCTATCCAACGCGATCAAGTACAACCGGGTGGGTGGGACCGTCAACGTGGAGTGCGTCGTCAGTGGCCCGCAACGCGTGCGCATCAGTGTCAGGGACACCGGCGCAGGATTGTCACCGGAACAAATGGCACAACTGTTTCAGCCGTTCAATCGTCTCGGCCAGGAGACCACCACCGAGCAAGGCACAGGAATCGGCCTGGTCATGTGCAAGCGGCTGAGCGAATTGATGGGCAGCGTGATGGGCGTGGACAGCGAAGTCGGCAAAGGCAGTGTGTTCTGGATCGAATTGAACCTGACGGCTGAAACAAAACTTCCCCCCAAGGCAGCCGATTCGGCCGCGGTCGCCCCTGCGCAAATACGCGCCGGCATGAAGTTTCATACCCTGCTCTATGTCGAGGACAATCCGGCCAATCTGCTGCTGGTTGAGGCGATTATTTCGCGCCGGCCAGATATCCGTTTTTTGAGTGCGCAGGATGGTAACAGCGGCGTTGAACTTGCGCGTGCGTCGTTGCCTGACGTGATTCTGATGGACATCAATTTGCCCGGCATGAGCGGTATCGAGGCGCTGGGCATCCTGGCCGTCGACCCGGCAACTGCGCACATCCCTGTGCTTGCGCTCAGTGCCAATGCCATGCCCCGCGATATCGAAAAGGGGATGGAGGCGGGATTCTTTCGCTATCTTACCAAGCCGATCATGGTGGTCGAATTCATGGAGAGCATCGACGCGGCACTAAAATTCGCGAAAGACAATGATTATCAAGGACAGCCCGCGGTTCGCCTGGACAAAGCAGGGAACGTCCAATAACCCCCGTTCGCGCTAAGGGATGCGGAAAATGCCAATGTCCCATTTTTGGACGGCACTGGCGGGCGCATCGCGTCGTTGTTACGCGTTGATGTGGCTCTGCCACACGGCACTTGTAACGCCTAGCACTGCATCCCCCCAGCACCACCAAAAACGGGATATTGGCATTTTCCGCATCCCTAAGGTATCGAAGCGCCGTTTCCGTACGCTATTGATTCAGCACGATATGCTTTGCCCTTCAATACCTCAGAGCCTGCCCCAGCATGCTTGAAGCTTGGGGCGAACGCATGGCAGGTTTTGAGAAGTTCCCAGTAGTGTAGAACGCCATTTTATGCGGCTTGCGAGCCACTTATGCCATGCGAGCCGCGCCAGTGCTCGTGTTGGTCGATCTGCGCCGTGCGGCCCGCCTCCTCAATGCGCAAGTCATGCAGCGCCATCCAGTTGAGCGACGCGATAAAACGAAAATCGATGAGATGCGCTTAAACGCGTTAGTTTGCCGCTCCAGCGCTGATGTTATTGCGCCCCTTCTGGATCTTGCGCGTCAGGCCGTCAGGAATGCGCGAATCGGCACGAGACTCCTCAAGCTCGTTGCGCGCGTTTGGTTTATCTTCGGCAGTCTTGATGATCATCGTTTTTCTTCTCAATACTCAATCCGCAAGCCAAAGCCGCTCGCTTGTCATTTGTTCTCGAAATAGTCATGGTCAAAGCGTTGGGCCATCGTCTGAATGTCGGCTGCACTCAAGCCTCGCGAATCGAATTGCGCGCCAATTCGCAGAGACCACGTCTTTGAGTGCGTCAGTTATTGCCGAGGCTTGAGTTTGATTGAGGTCAAATTGGGCACTCCCGCTCAATGGATTTTCTCGTGCCGACTCTCGCGGGGTTCTAGGTTGAATGGTTTGGGACTGCCACACTGTGGACACCAGCCCGAGTCCGCGTCCGGCCGTTGTCACGCGTGCTACGATGCTTCATGCTAAAAGGGGCTCATGGAGCTAATTGGATAGCTCGTTGAAAACCTCACCGCCATCTGCCAACCTCCTCATCTCCCAATAGGTCCCAAGACCATGAGCCACGCCACGCTGAGCCCCGTTGTCAAATCCCCGACCACGCCAGAGACGGGTAATCGTAATGCCGCCGAGGAAAAAAAGAAGCTTGGGTCGTTGGCGCGCAAAAATGCCACGCTTCCGGAAACGGATGCTGCGGAGGCGCGATCGCTCCAGTTGCTCGCGGCTGTCATGGCGTTTCGCGATGGGGATTTCTCAATGCGCCTGCCGATCGATTGGGTAGGGACGGATGGACGGATTGCGGAGGCCTTCAACCAAGCCCTCGCGCATGAGGATCGCATCGCGCACGAGGTGACGCGGTTGAGCATCACGGTCGGCAAGGAGGGGCGGCTCCAGCAACGTATGTCGGTGCCGGGGGCCATTGGCGGGTGGGCGCAGAAGGTCGATTCGATGAACACCCTGCTCGACGATCTGGTGCGACCGACGACCGAAGTGGCGCGCACCATCGGCGCAGTCGCCAAGGGCGATCTCGGACAATCGATGGAGCTCGAGGTGGACGGGCGCGCACTCAAGGGTGAGTTTCTGCGTTCGGCGAAGCTGGTCAACTCGATGATCGAGCAACTTTCGGTGTTTACCTCAGAGGTCACCCGCGTGGCGCGCGAGGTAGGCACCGAGGGCAAACTCGGCGGCCAGGCGAAGGTGAAGGGGGTATCGGGCGTCTGGAAGGATCTCACCGATTCGGTCAACCAGATGGCTGGCAATCTGACCGCGCAGGTGCGCAACATCGCCGAGGTCACCATCGCGGTCGCCAATGGCGACTTGTCCAAAAAAATCACCGTCGATGTGCGCGGCGAGATTTTGCAGTTGAAGGAAGCGACCAACACGATGGTCGAGCAGTTGCGTTCGTTCGCCTCCGAGGTCACGCGCGTGGCGCGCGAGGTCGGCACGGATGGGCGGCTGGGCGGG
>Ga0163144_10016985_pt1 | contig 14869 bp, 13 predicted proteins | sample OliLak19BULKMAT1_FD_123175 | JGI IMG/M metagenome (GOLD analysis project Ga0163144, IMG submission 123175) | Freshwater microbial mat bacterial communities from Lake Vanda, McMurdo Dry Valleys, Antarctica - Oligotrophic Lake LV.19.BULKMAT1 | ecosystem: Environmental > Aquatic > Freshwater >... | reverse complement strand
CATTCTGTCAGAAATCGAGCAGGCGAAAACCTTCTGATTCCCAACCATTCCCTTTCATCCGTGTGCATGAGTGGTCGAAAATTCCGGCGACCCAAGGTGAAAGTAGTCACCTGAGTAGTTACCGCTCATGATAAAATTCTCCGATCGATTTTGACCTCTTTGAAAACGCGCGGCTCACCGGGCCTGGAGAATACCTTCACCCTGACAGGCGCGCACTTCAAGCTCAGCTCCCGCGATACGTGCTGTAGGCCCAGGGCGTCACGAGCAGCGGCACATGATACGAGGCGTTCGGATCCTCGACGCGGAAGAAGACCGCGGCGTAAACAAAGAACGTCGCATTCACCCCGCGCGTGGCGAAGTAGTCCCGGATCTTGAATATAAGCTGGTAATCGCCCGCGCGCAGGTCGGCGCCGGTGAGCAACGGTCCATCCGTGCGGCCGTCGGCATTGGTCGTGACCACCTTCAATTGCGTCGGCGTCTCGGAAAGACTCCAGAGTTCGATCTCCATCCCCACCGCGGGCGAGCCGGTCGTGAGATCGAGAACATGGGTGCTGAGTTTGGCGGGCATGGTTCAGGTTTAGACAGAATGAACAAAATGAACAGAATCCAAACCGCCCGTGTCGTGGAATATTTTGTCCATTCTGTTCATTCTGTCTTCAAAAGATCAGTCAGTCGCAGCCGCGCGATTTTTTCGATTTCCCCAAGTGCAGTTTGGAATTCTTGCTCGGGCGAATTGCTCGAGCGCGCTCGCAGGGCGGAGAGGATGGCATCCTTCGCGTTCAGCCGTGCGCAGATGATGAACGGGAAATCGAAGCGAGCCCGATACGCGTCGTTGAGTTTTTGGAACTCCGACCGCTCGTCAGCGCTCAGCCGATCCAGGCCCGCCTTCGCCTGTTCGCGCGTCGACTCGGCCGTGAGTGCCCGCTGCTGCGCGAGACGCCCGGCCAGATCAGGATGTGCGCGGATTAATTCCATCTGCCGAGCGCGCGGCGCAGCGCGCATCACGGCACAGAGTTTCGCGTGCAGCTCGCCGATGTCGCCGAACGGCCGCCCGCCCCACGTTTCCTCCGGCACCCACGGCGAATGTTCAATCAAGTGGCCGAGGGCGGCGGTGAATTCCGATTGAGGTAGCCGGTTTAGCTCAAAGACCGTCGGCATGGGAAAAATGTGGAAAGCGGGAAATCAGGAACCAATCCATCGCGTGTTTTTCCCGCTTTCCCGCTTTCCACCTTTTGTCTTCTCAGCCCAACAACTCATACGCCGGCAACGACAGGAACTCATCGAACTGCGCGCTCTTCGACATCCGCATGAAAAGCTCCACCGCGTTCTTGAAATGGCCGCCGTCGTAGCGCGCATCGCCGTATTCGGCGCGGATTTTTGCGAGCTCCTCCGCCAGCAGCCGATCGTAAAGCTCGGCCGTGATGGGCCGGCCGTCGTCGAGCTTCGCACGGTAGCGCAGCCATTGCCAGAGCTGGGAACGCGAGATCTCCGAGGTCGCGAGATCCTCCATCAGGTTGTGGATCGGCTCGGCGCCGGAGCCGCCCAGCCAGGCTTCGAGGTAACGCACGCCGACGTGCAGGTTCCAGCGCACCCCGTGCTCCGTGATCGGGCCGCGGAGGGGCTCCAACAACATCGCCGCCGTCACTTTGTGATCGTGCAGCACGTGCAGGCTGTTCGGCCCCTTCATGTGCGCGCCAAAAGCATCGATCGCCGTCTGCACCAATCCGGGATGCGCGACCCACGTGCCGTCGTGTCCGTCGCGCGCCTCGCGCTCCTTGTCGGCGCGCACTTTCGCCAGCGCGGCGTTGTTCGCCTCGGGGTTGTTCTTGATCGGAATCTGCGCCGCCATGCCGCCCATCGCATAGGCGCCGTGACGGTGACAGACGTTGATCACATGCAGGCAATACGCGCGCATGAAGGGCACCGTCATCGTGATCAGCGTGCGATCGGGAAACAGATACTCCGGCCGGTTCCGCAGCTTCTTCACGACGCTGAAAATGTAGTCCCACCGCCCGCAGTTGAGCCCGCTCGCATGCTCGCGCAGCTCGTGGAGAATCTCCTCCGCCTCGAACGCGCCGAGAATGGTCTCGATCAACACCGTGACGCGCACGCTGCCGCGCGGGATGCCCAGTGCCGCCTGCGCGTGGAGGAAGACGTCGTTCCACAACCGCGCCTCGAGGTGACTCTCCAGCTTCGGCAGGTAGAAATAGGGCCCGCTGCCGCGCGCGAGCAGTTCCTTGGCGTTGTGAAAAAAGTAAAATCCCCAGTCGACGAGCGACGCGGAGAGGCGTTTTTCGCCCAGCAGCAGGTGCTTCTCCTCGAGATGCCAGCCGCGCGGTCGCGCCACGATCGTCGCGGTCTTTTCCTTCAGCGCATACGACTTTCCCTCGGGCGAGGTGAACGTGATCGTGCGGCGCACCGCATCGCGCATGTTGATCTGACCTTCGATCACGTTCTCCCAAGTCGGGGAGTTCGCATCCTCGAAATCCGCCATCCAGCACTGCGCGCCCGAGTTGAGCGCGTTGATCGCCATCTTCCGATCAACCGGACCGGTGATTTCGGTGCGGCGGTCGATCAGGTCGGGCGGGGGCGGCGGAACGCGCCAATCGCCGCCCCGAATCGCCGCCGTCTCCGGCAGAAAGTCAGGCAGTTTCCCTGTATCGATTTCGCGCTGCCGCTCCACGCGCCGCGCGAGCAATTCACGCCGCCGAGCACCGAACTTCGTCTCGATCTCCGCCACGAAGCGACAGGCTTCCGGCGTGAGGATTTCTGCATAACCCGGGTTCATCGGCCCGACAATCTCGAGGCCGCCAGCGGCAGTGGAATTCATGGGCGACAGCGAACGGACCAGCGTGCCGGGAGACAAGCCCACAACCCGCTACACCTGCGTGCGCCTCGGAAACCGATGTGATCGAGGTGGAGCGTGTTGTCCCCAACGCGCTTTTTCGGTGAGAATCCTGAAGCGCGTTGAGGGCAACCCGCTCCATCTTTCAGGTAAGGTCCAGGTCTATCTTCCGAAAAATCGTTGCACCAACTCACCGTTGGAGATTCCGCCCAGCCCTGCTTCTGCACAATCGGTGACCTCGTGCCGGGCGAGAAATTGCCGAAGAGGCGCCGGAACGCATCTCGTCGAAGATGACCTTCATCCGCCTTCGTTCCGGACGAGCCGCAGAAACTCAACGGCGTCCTCCCGCCGGACCGAGGGAAAAAACTCGATGAACTTGTCCACCGAAAAGCCATCCTGCAGATAGTCCAAAAGCGTCTGCACGGGCACCCGCGTGCGGCGGAAGACCAACGTTCCGCCCAAGACATCCGAGGATGATACGACGGGACTGTGGTCGAGGGTTAGCACAGCGAGCAACTTGTTTGGCCGCGCGGACAGTTCAAGTCACGCCGCGGATCGCGTCGTGCATGATCTGGCCCTCGATCACGTTTTCGCCAACCGTTCGGGCGAGTCCCGTTTTCGACTGGCAAGCTCTGCACCCCGGCAACACGTTTCCCGCCGAACATGCCGGACAATCCGTCCCCGCCCGCCCGTGCGCCGCACGCTGTCTTCCTTTCCTACGCGTCGCAGGACGCCGTGGCGGCGCAACGCATCGCGGAGGCACTGGGTGCCGCCGGCGTGGAAGTGTGGCTCGACCAGAGCGAACTCGGCGGCGGCGACCAGTGGGACGCCAAGATTCGCCAGCAGATCGGCGAGTGCGCTCTCTTCCTGCCGGTGATTTCGGCGAACACGCAGGCGCGGCGCGAAGGCTACTTTCGGCTCGAGTGGAAACTCGCGGCGCAGCGCACGCACATGATGTCGGAGCGCACCGCGTTTTTGCTGCCGGTCGTCATCGACGCCACGCGCGATGCGGACGCCGATGTGCCGGGCGAGTTCAGGGCCGTGCAGTGGACGCGGCTGCCCGCCGGCGAGACGAACGCGGCGTTTTGCGCGCGCGTGCAGATGCTGCTGAGCGGAACGGGCGCGGCAAATCGGGCCGACGCAGGGCCGTCGCTTGACGGCGCCCAAGCTGCGCGGGAAGCGGACGGGCGTGGACGAGCCACGCCCCTACACAAACCCTCGCGTCCTTGGCTTGTGCCCGCCATTGCCGCCGTCCTCGCGCTTGCCGCCGCCGGCGCATTTTTCACCCTGCGCAAATCACCGTCCGATCCGTCTCTCTCCTCCCTGCTCCCTTCTCCCTCGCGCCCGCCGGATACGGCCGCCCAATCCGTCGCCGTGCTGCCGTTCGTGAATCGCAGCGGCGATCAGGAACAGGAGTATTTTTCCGACGGACTCACCGAAGAAATCATCAACGCCCTCGCGCGCGAGCGCGACCTGCGCGTGCCGGGGAGCGCCTCGTCGTTTTCGTTCAAGGGCAAGGGCACGCCACCGGCGGAAATCGCGCGTGCCCTCAACGTCACGCGGCTCGTCGAGGGGAGCGTGCGGAAGGACGGCACCAAGGTGCGCATCGCCGTCAAGCTCACGCGCGCGGCCGATGGATTCAGCGAGGAGCTGGGCACGTATACCGAGGAACTCAGCGACATCTTCGCCCTGCAGGACAAGGTCGCGCGCGTCGTCGTCGAAAAAATCACCCGCCGCGCCGCGACCAACACCATAGCGGTGGCCACCAGGAACTCCGCCGCCTACGACGCCTACCTGCGCGCCCGGGCGGCGGACGTGGGCGGGCGCAGCGATCGGACCGTGGCCGAAACGGTGCGACTTTATGAGGTGGCGTTGCAACTCGATCCGGGGTTCGCGCTACCGTCGGCCCGGCTGGCACAAATCTACGTGGAGTTCTATGTGGGCGGGTTTGATCGCAGCAGTGAATCCGCTGCGAAGGCCCGCGATGCGGTCGCCACGGCGCTGCGCTTCGATCCGAATCTGCCCGAGGCCCACCTCGCACAAGCGCGGATTCGACTGGGCATCGATTACGACTTGGAGGAGGCGGGCCGAGAACTGGACATTGTGGAGCGGCTGCGGCCGGGCGAAGTGGAGGTGCTAGCGGTTCGCGCGCGTCACATGTCCGCCCGCGGCCAGCAGGGCGCGGCGCTGGCCTCCGCTATAGCGCGAGCCGCCGATGCCGACCCGCAAAATGCGACGTCCTTGGGCAACTTGGCTTCTAACCTCTCGCGCGCTGGGCTCTACGCCGAAGCCGAAAATTTGCTCGATCGCGCCCTGGCGTTTACGCCGGCCACTGAAAGCTATCTCCGCGACAAGGCTATCAACCGGTTTGCCTGGACGGGTGACACGGCCGCCGCGCTCGCCATTCTGGAAGCGACTCCGGAAGACGTGCGGGACAAAACCACTCGCTTTTTCTCCGATCGTGCGCCCTGGCGAGAGCGCCAAGGTGATTTCGTCGGCGCTATTGCGGACTACGAGCGCGCCCGCACGGTCATCAAGGCGAGCTTCAGTAACCGGTCCGGACCACGCAGTGTTGCGGTGTTCTCACTTTACCAAATCGGTCGGATCGAAAATGCGTTGGGTCACGCTGCCCGGGCAAACCAGTGCTACGATCAAGCGCTGGCGGAAGCAGAAGCCGTCGCGCGCGACTTCTCCGGGCGCGGTCTATCATCCCGGGCGCGCGGGCTCATTCTCGCGCGCCGCGGTCAGGCCACCGAAGCCCTGGCGCTGATCGCTGAGAACCTCCGGCTCACTGAAGCCACCCGTGACGTTCCGTCGATCATGATTCAACGCGTCCCCCGTGCCGAGGTGCGGGCCCTGCTGGGTCGCGCCGATGATGCCATCGCCGAGCTGAAATCGCTCCACGACGCGGGCCATCCGTTTGGCTATGCTCTGAGAGCCAACGAAGAATTCGCGTCGCTGCGCGGCGATGGACGTTTCCAGAAACTCATGGCCGAGGCCGAGCTCCGCGCCAACGCCCAGTCGCGGCCGAAGAAATGAGCTCGGGCGCTCGCACCGGAGCAACATCGCACAATTTCATGACCGACCAAAATTTCATGCGCGAGGCGATCAAGGAAGCCGAGGCCGGCATGCGCGGCGGACGCGGCGGGCCGTTCGGCTGCGTGATCGTGCGCAAAGGCGGGATCATCGCTCGCGGCAGCAATCGCGTCACTTCCACCAACGACCCCACCGCGCACGCCGAGATCACCGCCATCCGCGAGGCGTGCGCCAAGTTAAAGACGTTTCAACTCGCCGACTGCGAACTCTACACGAGTTGCGAGCCGTGCCCCATGTGTCTCGCCGCGATCTACTGGGCGCGGATTCCGCGGATGTATTACGGCAACACCCGCGCCGACGCCGCCGCGATCGGCTTCGACGACGACTTCATCTACCAGCAGATCCCGCTCCCGCCGGAAAAACGCACGCTCGGGATGGAGTCGCTGTTGCGCGACGAAGCCCAGGCCGCGTTCCGCGAGTGGCAGGCGAAACCGGACAAGGTGCGGTATTGAGAGTTTTCCGCGTCAGCGCGGAAAACTAATTAGGTTTTTGCGCAGCAAGAACCTCTGGCCTTCTCCGACCGCGCCCGTTGCTTTTCCTAGCCATGCACCAGCCCCCGCGCATTCGCGCTGTGTTCTGCTCGTTTCTATTCGGCACGCTTTCGCTCCTCCCGCTTCACGCCGCCGATAAACCCACGTCTCCCGCGCCTGTTGCCACTGGCACCGAAGCCAAAGTCGCCCCCGCCTCGGTCGAGAACACGGTCGTCAAAATATTTTCCACTTCGCGCTATCCCGATCCCTACAAACCTTGGACCAAACAGGGCCCGCGCGAATCCACCGGCACCGGCATCATCATCGAGGGAAAGCGCATCCTCACCAACGCCCACGTCGTCCTCTACGCGAGCCAGGTTCAGGTCCAGGCCAATCAGTCCGGCGACAAGATCTCCGCCACCGTCGAGTCGATCGCGCAGGGCATCGACCTCGCCGTGCTGAAGCTCGACGACGAATCGTTCTTCGATGGCCGGCCGCCGCTCGCCCGCGCCACCACCCTGCCCGCCGTAAAGGATTCCGTCCTCGTTTACGGCTTTCCCGCCGGCGGCACGAATCTCTCGATCACCAAAGGCATCGTCTCGCGCATCGATTTCACGCTGTATAATTTTCCGACCTCCGGCCTGCGCATCCAAATCGACGCCGCGATCAATCCCGGCAACAGCGGCGGTCCCGCGGTCGCGGACGACAAGATGATCGGCCTCGCCTTCAGCCGGCTCGGCGGCGGCGACAACATCGGCTACATCATCCCGTGCGAGGAGATTGAACTGTTCCTCAAGGACGTCGGCGACGGCCGCTACGACGGCAAACCCGCGATGTTCGACTCACTCCAGACCTTTGAGAATCCGGCGCTGCGACCGTTTCTCAAGGTCGGCCGCGGCGTCGACGGCATGATCGTCACCCAGACGGACCCGGAAGATCCGAGCTACCCGCTCAAGCCGTGGGACATCATCACGCGCATCGGCGACACCAAGATCGACAACGAAGGCATGGTGAAGGTCGGCGATATCCGGGTGCGCTTCCAGTATCTGATTCAAAAATACGCGCGCGAGGGCAGCGTGCCGCTCACGGTCGTGCGCGCCAGCGAGGAAACCAAGATCGAGCTCCCGGTCTCGCCCCTGCGCCCCATGCTCATCCCCGACCTCGATGGCAGCTACCCGTCCTATTTCGTCTACGGCCCGCTCGTGTTCTCGACCGCGACGCAGCATTTCCTCGCGGGCCTCAATAACGCCGCCGTCGGCCTCGCCGCCGGGCGCAGCCCGCTCTCCGTGCGTCGCGCCGAGCGGCCCGCCTTCCCCGGCGAGGCGCTCGTCGTGGTCTCGTCTCCATTTTTCCCGCACAAGCTCTCCAAGGGCTACTCGCAGGCCCAGTCCAGCGTCGTGGACAAGGTGAACGGCATCGCGATCAAGAATCTCGAACACCTCGTGGCCGTGCTGCGCGATGCGGCGGAGGATTTTATCGTCTTCGAGTTTGCCGGCCGCCGTTACGAGACGCCGGTTTTCCCCCGGAAGGAAATGATGGCCGCGACCGAGGAGATTCTGAACGACAACGGCGTCCGCGCCCAGGGCTCGCCCGACACCCTCGCCGTCTGGAACAAGACCGCCCCGGCCAGACTGACCCGGCAGTAGCGGGCGCACATCGCGCCCGCGCGATTCGCGCCCGACACTTGCCAATCCCGCCCGCGCCCTCAACGTTCGCGCCCTATGCATTGCGACAATCTCCAGCCCGGACTCTCCGCCCCGCTCCCGCGTTTCGACGACGACGATGACGACGACGAGAAGCAGGACGAAATGCTGGCCCGGAAGAACGCGCCCGTGGCGATGCTCATCCAGAAGAAGTTTCTCGATCAGCGAAAAATCTTTCTCTGGGGCGCCGTCACCGACGAGACCGCCAAGGACATCACGGAAAAGCTCCTCTACCTCGAGTCGTCCGCTCCCGGGAAGGAAATCACCTTCTACATCAACTCCCCCGGCGGCTCGATCACTGCGGGCATGGCGATCTTCGACACGATGAAGCTGATCTCGTCGCCGATCACCGTGGTCGTGACGGGCATGGCGGCCTCGATGGGCTCCATCCTGCTCTGCGGCGCGACCAAGGGCCGGCGCCTGCTCTACCCGCATTCCCGCGTGCTGATTCACCAGCCCCTCATCTCCGGCCGCATGATCGGGCCCGCGAGCGACATCAACATTCAGGCGAAAGAAATGGAAAAGCTCCGCCTCGAGTTGAACCACATCCTCGCCACCACCTCCGGCCAGCCGATGGAAACCATCAATCGGGACACTGATCGTGACTTCTACCTGAACGCCAAGGAAGCCATCGCCTACGGCCTCGCCGACAAGATCGTCGAGAAGATCTGAAGGTAGGGCGGATTATCCTTAATCCGCCGCCTCAGTGGTCACGATATTCCTGAACGGCGCGTTAAGGATAACGCGCCCTACCCGCGCGACCACCCGGTCGCGCTGGCTTATTTTTTCTCCGGCGGAGTGGTCAGCTCGATCCACTCCACCTGCCACGCGGTGGCCTGCGTGTAATCCTTGGCCGCGAGCGCGGCCTGGCGCGCGTCGGGCAACCAGGCGATCCGCAGCTCACGGGTGAACCCCGGCCGGGCCAGCAGGGTTCGCCATACATCGACCGCGCGCGCCGCCCGTCCGCATTCGACGAGGAGCACCGCTGCTTCGCGCGCGAGCGCCCATTCGTTGACTTCAAATTCCTTCAACAGCGCCGCGAAGCCGAGGGCGTTGCCGGCGCGATCATTTTCGCCGGCCGCGCGGAATCGCCGCGCGAGCGCCACTCCGACCGCGAGGCTCGGCACGTCCCGCTGCGCCGCGACGCCGAACGCCGTGGCTTCCGCCCGTCGATTGGCCGCATCCAGTTCGTTCATCCGCCGCAGGGCCGCGTAACCGGCGAGAAGCGCGGGCAGTTTCGTCAACTGCGCGATCTGCTGCTCCAACGGCACCGCAAACGGCCGGTAAAGCGGATCGCCGATCAGGACCGCCTGCCAGCTCAGGGCGTTCATCGAGAAATAAGCGGCCTCCGCCAGCGTCGCGCCGCGCGCGAGCGCCCGCAGCAACAGATGCGGTTGGTGCGTGAATTGGAGATACGGCTCGTGCACGTTGCCGAACGTCGCCGTCACGCCACGCGCCACGAACGGCGCGGTCCATCCCCCGCCGGGCTGGCGCATGGAGGAGGCCGAGTAACTGTGGATATGCAACGCGATCGCTCCGGGAGGAAAACGAAAACCCGGCAACACGAACGGCCCGTCCACACCGCCCGAATACCAGCCGAAATAGAGGACCGGCGCATCGATCCGGGCCGTCACCGGCATCGTGGCGTTCTCGCGATCGACGCTCGTGTCGAAGCCGAGTTCGACGAGCTGCTTGGCGGCGGCCTCGAGCCAGGGATCGCCGATGTTGTCGCGGTTGGCGATGTCGACATAGGCGCGGCCGAGCAGGCCGGTGCGTTCGGCCGCCACCGCGCGATCGACGAGCGCATTGGCGTCGTCGACGGTCGGGCCGTCGAGCCGCGCCACCTTGACCACCTGCCCGTATTCAATCGCACCCGGCCGCTCGTTTTGAAAGAGCGGATTCGGCACCCACGCGCTGATCGGGTAGTTGGGCGCCCCCAACAGGCTGAGCTCGGAATCGACCGCACCGGCGTTGGTGCGGAATTCGCCGCGCTTGGTCAGCGGCAGCACTTCCGTGAACAATTCGGGATCATGCCCGATGCGCAGCGGCACGCCGCGGCACACGACGAGAGCCGCGATGCGATGGCGGTAGAGCGCATATTTCCTTCGGCCGACCGGATCGGTGAGCTCCATCGGGATCGCATCGAGCCATTTCGCCGCCACCAGCGACTCCATCAGCGGCTGCCAGAGGGTCGCGATGAACTCGCGCCAGGTGATCGTCTCCGCAAGCGGCAGCTTCAACGCGATGATGTTGGCTGCCGGCACGCCCCGCACCTCCGCATAATGCCGCGCGATCCGCAGCGAGCCGGGATCGTCGCTGTTCGCCAGCACGATGACCCGCGCCGCAAGATTATCCTCGGCCGCGGTTGAAATACCGGCGGTCGCACAGAGCAGCGCGACGATCCGCCAGGCGCGCCTCATCGCGCGAGTCTCCAGCCGAGCCACGTGCCCGCGAGGCACAGCACGACGGAGAGAACGACATTGGCGACGGCCGCGATCCAGTTGCCCTTCTGCGCCTGCTCGAAGGTCTGCCAGCTAAACGAGGAAAAGGTGGTGAAGCCGCCGCACACCCCGACGATCCAGAAATTGTGCGCGCGCGCCGATTCGCTGGCATTCAAGTTGGCGAAACGCGCGACCAGCGCGCCGATCAGCAGCGAGCCCGCGATGTTCACCGCGATGGTCGCCCATGGCAGCCGGCCGGCGGGAATCAGGTAGCCGGCGATCGCGCGCGCTACCGAGCCGATCGCGCCACCGGCCGCGATGAAGAGGAGTGCGGTCAGGCTCATTCAGGGCGTCGCCGGCGCCCGCCGCTTCGCGAGCTGTGTGCGCAGGTAACCATCCACCGGCGCGGTCTGCCACGCCGTGAGCCAGCAGCGCGCGAGCATCTCGGTGCCTTTCAACAATTGCGCCTCCACGAACGCGCGGCCCTCGGGCGCCACCGGCTGCGGACCGTTGCCGAGCGCCCCGATCTTTTCCAGCCGATAGAGCGGCTCGACCATCGCGTGTTGCGCCAGGATATATTCCATCGCGACGATGAAAAACGGATCGCGGCCATCCGCCGCCGGCGTCAACGCGTGCGACGTCACCGGCTTCACGCGCGGACGGAGATCACCGAGCCCGATGCCCGCTTTCGCCGCCAGGCCGCTGTCGATCCAACTGTGAAAACCGGGGCGAGTCGTAAAGCCGTTCGGATTCTCCCCGACCCAGCCGTCGTGATGCATCGTCGTGTGCAGCGGCTGCGCGCAGTCGCCGATGTAGTGTGCCAGCACGCCCATGCTGTAGATCGCGTCGCGCTGCGCCTGGTCGATCTCGAGGGGGGTGCCGTCGAGATCCTGGTAGGCCCGCAAATAGGAGAAGGCCGAACGCAGCTTGTGGTAGTGCTCGGCCATCGCCCACGGCGCAAACCCGGGCCACTGCTGCGTATGGTCGTTGTTCCGGGCGGCGTTCAACGGCGGAAACCGATCCGCGTGCACCATCCTCGCCGCCGCGTATTGGATGATGAAATCGTAGCGGAGCGAGGGCACCGCGCGCGGCTCAAGGCCGGCGAGGGTCAGGAACTCGATGTCGATGAAGTGATCGCTCCAGCTCCCGCCCGATTGCCGCAGCCATGGGTCGGCGTTGCGCCAGCGATCGGGCGTGTTTGAAAGTTGCGCGAGGCGATCCGCCTGCTCTGGCCGCCGCGCCCACGCCGGAAAATCCGCCGGCAACGAAGCCAGCGCGAGCCGCACGACCAACTGATGGTTCGCATCGCCCCAAGCCGCGAGCGGCCGGGTGCCGGCGCTGAAAACGAGGAGAGCCAGGGCGAGCGGGAACAGCAGGCGGCGCATCCGAAAGTGGTAAACGGATTCTCCCGACAAACGAAGCGCAGAATCGGCGCCGCTCAAGGCCCGGGCGCAAATCAGGTTTTGTTCGATGCGGAAAATCGTTCTCGTTCTCGTTATCTTTCTCTCCTCGAAGCATCCCTGACGAAAGAGAACGAGGAACGAGAACGAGAACGAGAACGAGAACGAGAACGAATCGGGCGCAAATCACGCAAAAGCTGATTTGCGCCCTCGAGGCCCGCCGCGCCGCCGGCCTTCTACGGGCCACGCCCACCCGCAACCGTCACGGCGTAGTCGCGGATACCCGCCGTCAGCGCCGCGGCGAGCTTTTCCCGGTAGGCCGGCGTCGCGATCTTCTTCGCCTCGACGTCGCTCGTGAGAAACCCGCACTCGAGCAGGACGCCGGGACATTTGAGCGCGCGCAGGACCCCGAGATGGTAGAGCTTCTTGCCGCGATCGAAGGCCTTCAAATCTCCGACGAAGCGCCGATGAATCGCCTGGGCCAGCACGACGTTCCAGTGATCGTAGCGGTTCCCGGGCGCGGCCTCGTTCTCCGCGTCGATGTTCTCGCCCGGGCTCCACGACTTCGTCGAGCGCTGCGATGGCGGAGGGAAGGTGTAGATCTCGACACCCGAGGTCTTCGAATCACGCGGCACCGCGTTGAAATGGATGCTCACGAAGAGGTCCGCTCCCTCGCGGTTCGCCACTGCCGACCGCTGCGCGAGATCGAGATAGACGTCCTTCTCGCGCGTGAGCACGACCTTCAGCCCCGCCGCTTCGAGCATCTTCTTCGCGCGCTTCGCCACATCCAGCGCAAACACTTTTTCATTCAGGCTCGTGCCGTTATCCCGGCCGCCGTGGCCTGGATCGAGCACGACAATCTTCGGCTTCTGCAAACGGGCCACCCCGGAGCCCGCCTTCAACAACGGCGTCAGGCAGCGCTCGAAATCGATCCGGCTCACGTAGAGCTGGCCGCCGGCATCGAGCACGGGATCGCCGAGGAAAACGCGCAGGCCGTTGACAGTCGTGTCGCGCGAATCGTTCTCCAATTCCGCGCGCACGGCGGCACCGGCCAGCGTGGCTTTGCGGCCGCGATCACTCGTGGTGAGCTTCAAGCCCAGGCGAGCCGCCACGTCGGGTGCACTCACATAATCAATCCCGCCGAATTTCTTTGTCGGCAGCACAGCCCCACTGACCGGGCCGCGCGGCACGGCCGCGGCGGCGCCCGGCCGCGAAGGTGGGGTGCGGGCCGGCGATTCAGCAGCCGGGCTCGAAACGGTCGCGATCAACCCCAGGGCCCACGCGACCCGCCAACCGGCCACTGCGATCATGACGGCCCCAAGCCTACGACGCAGGCGTCGGCGGCTTCGAATCGGAATTGCCGCCGCCCTCGCCTTCATCGTCGTGATTGTTGTTCGACGCCGGATCGTGCTCGGCGCGATTCTCGTCGGGTTCGTGGAACTTGGGCTTGCGCTTGTTCACCGGCAGCGGCGTGAGCATGACGTGGATGTTGCGGCCGATCAGCTTCGGCTCGGCATCGGGATGCCCCATGCCGGCGAGATCCACCACCGCGCGCTTCATCAGGTTGAAGCCGATGTCAGTGTGCGCCATCTCGCGACCGCGGAACTTGAGCCGCATCTTCACCTTGTTGCCATGGTCGAGAAATTCCTCGGCGTGCCGCAGCTTGGTCTCGTAGTCGTGCGTTTCGATGCGCGCCGTGAACTCGATCTCCTTGATCTTGCTCGCGGTCGACTTGGCGTGGGACGTCTTCTTCTGCTCCTCGTAGACGTATTTGCCGAAATCCATGATGCGACACACCGGAGGCGTGGCATTCGGCGCGACCTCGACGAGATCGAGCCCGTTTTCCAGGGCCAGGTTGATCGCCTTCTGCGTATCCAGAATCCCAAGCTGCTTGCCCTCGGGGGAGATCACCCGGACCGTCGGGGTCTTGATGCGGTGGTTGCGGCGGATGGCCGCGAACGGGTCGACATTGCGACGTTGATAGGAGCCAGGGCGGCCGCCGCCGGCGGAGGGGAACGAAGTAGCCATCAATAAGGTTTGGAAACGGTGTCTGGTCGGGCTGGGATTTCGCCCGGAAGTTCCGCGGGAGCAAGGGTTTTTTGGCTAGGGAAATACCCGCAATCAGAGGCTGAAGCTCTCGCCGCAGGAGCAGCTCGCCTTGGCGTTCGGGTTGCTGAACTTGAACCCGCCGGCCACCAGTGCGCTGGAATAGTCGATCTGGGTGCCCTTCAAGTAGAGGGCGCTCTTGCTGTCGACCAGCACCTGCGCCCCCGCCGTCCGCACCAGGATATCGCCCCGTTTGGGATCGGCCACGAACTTCATCTTGTAACTGAGCCCGTTGCACCCGCCGCCGCTGATGGCAACCCGCAAATAACTGCCCTGCCCCTCCCGCGCGATGAGCGCCGCCACCTTGGCTGCGGCTGAAGCCGTGAGCAGCACGAGGTTTTCGTTGCCCTCGCGAACGCCCTCGGGCAGCGCGCCGGCCGGACGCGCCGGAGCGGTCGTCTCGGGCACGAGACCGGCAGCGGGTGCGGAAGCGACGGCAGAGTTCATTCGCCCCCACCAAACGCCATGCCCGCCAAGGTGCAACCCTTTCGGCAATCCCCTTCTCCCCGGGGAAGAATAAGTCGCGGCGCAGTGCTTTGCCTAATCACTGCGCCGCGACCGGTTGGGAACAGGGCGCAGCACGTGGCCACCCCTGGCAAATTGATGAGGTCTTTGTGACGCGATTGGCTGGCGAGGCCGAGCTTACCGTGACGGACGGAGTTTAATTTGTGACGAGCGGTCATCGCTAACCCGGATATTTCATGCTCTACTCGCCAGCGACCCGACACGGTGTGCTCGGATCAAGTCTACCGATTCAACCGTTTTGGCTATCCGGGCTAAGTGCAAAACCCCAAGCGGTTTTGCTTTT
>Ga0163144_10016984_pt1 | contig 14871 bp, 15 predicted proteins | sample OliLak19BULKMAT1_FD_123175 | JGI IMG/M metagenome (GOLD analysis project Ga0163144, IMG submission 123175) | Freshwater microbial mat bacterial communities from Lake Vanda, McMurdo Dry Valleys, Antarctica - Oligotrophic Lake LV.19.BULKMAT1 | ecosystem: Environmental > Aquatic > Freshwater >... | reverse complement strand
TTGACGGGCGACGACGTCACCGCACTGCACGTCAGCATGGCCGGTGGCCGCAAGACACTCGGCTTTTTTGCCGGATACGCACTCGGCCTGTGGGGCAGACCACAAGACAGGCTCAGCCATGTGCTGGTCAGCGAACCCTATGAACAAAGTTGGGACTTTTTTTACCCGACCCCTTACGAATGCATCATCGAGACACGCGGCGGCACCTTGGCGGATTGCGCCCAGGCCGAAGTGACCTTGGCCGACATTCCTTTTGTTCGCCTGCGCCACAGCTTGCCCCGCGCACTGCTCGAAGGTAGAACCTGTTTCGCTGACGCCGTGCAGGCGGCGCAGGCACTGATCTCGCCGCCGCGGCTGATCATCGACCTTTCCAACCAGCGTATCGAGGCCGGCGGTCGGCGTTTCAGCCTTGCACCAGCCGACCTCGCTTTCCTTGCGTGGTTTGCGCGGCGAGCAATCGAACAGCTACCGCCGCTGCCCTGCCCGCGCGATCAGAACCCGTCGCCTGATTTCGGCCGCGACTACCTGGCCGAGTACCTGCGCATTCGCGGCCCGTTCGGCGACGATGAGCGCACCCGTGCCCGTTACGCCAGCGGCATGGCCAAGACCGACTTCGAGGAGCGCAAGTCCAAGCTCAAGCGAGTCATGGAACGTCATCTGGGCTCCGCCGCGCAACCCTATCTGGTGCGTGGTGACGGCCGCCGGCCTATGGGCTACCACTTGGCATTGCCGGCGTCGGCGCTGGATTTCCGCGCGCTGGGCCCGGAAGCGACGCAAACCACGTCGCAGGTGAATACATGAATTTCCGATCCCGTTTCAGATTCGACCTCCATCGCGTCGCACTTCGGCCGCAAGCTTGCCGCAAGCGCAAGACCGCGTGCCGTGCCTGATGATCCGTGCATGGAATCCCACCTCATGAAACAACTGCAATACCGCGTCCGCTTTGTCACGCCGGCCTTTCTCGGCAACGCCGAACAGGACGGGCAGTGGCGAACGCCGCCGTTCAAGGCCTTGTTGCGCCAGTGGTGGCGCGTGGCGTTTGCGGCCGATCTCGGTGCCAGCACCAGCGTGGCGCACATGCGCGCAGCCGAAGGTGACCTTTTCGGCGTCGCGGCCGACGGTGATGGGGATTCGCGCAAGAGCCGGGTGCGTATACGGCTGAGCCGATGGGACAAAGGCACGCTGAAAAGCTGGGCCGGCCAGGACGGTGCTCGCGTGGCCCACTGCGAAGTGAAGGCTCCGGTCAGCGCCCAGCTGTACCTTGGCTATGGCCCCCTGACCTTTGCGCAGGGCCAGACCGCGCTGAAGGCCAGCGCGGCAATCCAGGCGGATCAGGACGGAATCTTCAGCCTCGCCTTTCCTTCCGACAATCGGGGCAAGCAATTGGAGACGGCGCTATGGCTGCTGCATCACTTCGGCACGTTGGGCGGTCGCAGCCGCAACGGCTGGGGTTCCTTCAGTCTGCTGCCAGCCGACACGAGTACGCCGGCGCTAAATGGACCGCTCGATGAGCGTTTGACCACCTTGTGGCGGGATGCCTTGGCGCTGGACTGGCCGCATGCCATCGGCCGTGACGACCGCGGGCCTCTCATTTGGCAGACTGAGGCACTTCCGGACTGGAAGGCAGTGATGGTGAACCTTGCCAAGGTGAAGATCGGCCTGCGCACCCATTTCGTCTTCCCGCCGATGCGGCCTCCGCACCCGCAACCGCTAGAACGCCACTGGCTGTCGTATCCGGTCACTAACCACGGCACTTCAGCCTGGGACCGCCAAGCACGCCTGCCGAACAGCCTGCGCTTCAAGGTTCGTGCCGAGCTTGACGGCACGTTGCGCGGCGTCATCTTCCATGTTCCCTGCCTGCCGCCGCGCAAAATATTCAACCCGGACCGCAAGGTAATCGAAGGCGTCTGGCAGCGGGTCCATGAGTTCCTAGACCTGCCCAGGCAGGGGCTGCAACGCATTGGCACCTGAGCAACCCATGACGACAAACGACACCCTGTGGCAGACCAAGCTCCACGCCCGCCTGCACGACCCGGCTGAAAAGGCCCTGGTGTTGCTGCGCGACCCTGCCGGCCATGAAGGTGGCACCTCGCGCGCGCTGCGCCGCTCGTTCAGCGCACTGCGCGACCACGAGGCGACCATCGACCCCGACAACGCCGACGTGCTGCACAGCGTGCTGTTCAAGAACGGTATCAAGTCCGGCACCTACAAAACAGTGCAGCGCGCCGACTGGTGGGCCGCTGCCGCCGACCGGCCGCAATGGCCCTTGCAGGAAATCACCGTGCAGACCAAAAAGGGTGATGAGCTCACCCTGAAGGTCGCCCATTGGGCACAAGTGCGCTGGACAAAGAAGCCCGTGCTGATCCATCCGCTGAGCGGCACGACACTGGACCTCAGCGCAGGCAGCGAACTGGCGGGTCTCGGTGACGAAGATCTGGACGACCTCAAGTCGCGGAGCTTCACGCACTTTGCCGGCCTGGTGCAGCGCAAGGGCGATGACATCGATTGGCACGCCACGCTGCTGGCCTACTGGCGCTTCGGCCCATCGCTGCGCGAGGATGAAGACAACGGCAAGCTCGGTGCGCTGTGGCCGCTGTTGCCGGCCGATACCCGCGTGCCCGACCACAGCATCTGGGACCACCTCGATCTGACGTCGGCCTTCGCAGGTGCGATGGCTGCCGATCCCGACGGTGAAGTGGCGCTGCTGACGATGGCGCTGGGCCCGGTGCAGAGCTTCATCTCCGCTGCTCGCTCCACCTCTGACCTGTGGGCCGGCTCGCACCTGCTCGCCCGCATGGCCTGGGAGGCGATGAAGCCGGTGTGCGAGGCACTCGGGCCCGACGCCATACTGTTTCCGCGCCTGCGTGGCGTGCCCCAGGTGGACCTGTGGCTGCGTGACGATTGTGGCTTGGCGCCAGATCTGTTTTCCGACTGTGAATGGTCGCAGGGCGACACCGATGCCAACCCCTTGTTCGCCGCCGCGCTGCCCAACCGCTTTGTCGCCATCGTGCCGCGCTCGCAGGCGACGGAGCTGGCAGGAAGGGTGGAAATCGCCGTGCGCGACTGGCTGAAGGGCCAGGGCCTGGAGGTTGTGGATCGCCTGCTGAAGGCCGCAGGAATGGAACAGCCCGACGAGCAACACTGCCACCGCCAGATGCGCGAACAGCTGCAAGGTTTCCCCGAGGTGCACTGGGCCGCAGTGCCGTTCTCGCTGATCCACCCGCGCAACGCCGCAAAACAGACCGACCTCGATACCACCGCGCTGTCAACAGCGATGGCACCCTTTTTCGGTGTCGTGCCCGGCCAGCCGTGCGGCTTTCTGGACAGCCCCGCCTGGAAGGTTCTGCGCAACGAATTGCACTGGGACGACAACACCACCTTCTTCGCGCCGAATCCCGGTGTGCTGTACCCGGCAGTGCACGATCTGGCAGAGCGCGCCCTGGCCGCCGCCAAGTCGGTGCGCCCATTCAAGGCCAGCGCGCAGCTGGGCTGGCGCTGCTCGCTGACTGGTGAGACCGAATGGCTGACCACAGACCCGGCACAGCTTCAGCGGTCCTACCGGCAGCAGACCGGCACGCTGTGGGCGAGGGTCGCTGCCAAGAAGCCTGCGTGGGCGAAGAAGGGCGAACACCTGGGCGCGCTGCCGGCGCTGAAACGCCTTTGGCCGACGATGTTCGCTGAAGAAGTGGGGCGAGCCGTAGGCGGCATGCTGGGCGAAGGCGCGCAACGTTTCGTCGTCTCCACCCACACCATGGCGCTGGCGCACCAGATCGACCAATGGCTGAAGGGCGGCGCGCCCGGTGCCGAAGCCCTGGCAAGCGCGATGAACGGCCAGCCGGCCGATGCGGTTGCGGTTGCGGTTGCGCTGCCCCGAAAACTGGTGCGCGAGTACGCCCGCAATCCTGCTCTGGAACTGGCCAAGCGCCTGCCCGCGTTGCTCGATGCCGCAGATGAATCTGAAGAAGAACGCCAAGGCCTGGACCTGAAGAGACTGGTGGAGCAAACGCTTGGCAACGCGGGCGGCGGCAAGGCGCGCATCGAGACCTACTACGGCCTGCTGTTGATGGACGGTGACCACATGGGCGCCTGGCTGGCAGGCGGCGATGAGCACGCCATCAGCTACCTGCAGAGCTTCCACCCGCAGGTGCGTGATGGCTTCAAGCAGCACGCCAGCAAGCAGCCGCTGCTTCAGCAATACGCGGCGCAGAAGCGGGCACTTTCGCCGAATCGGCATCTGGCGATCTCAGGTGCGCTGAGCGATTTTTCCCTGGTCGTGGCGCGCCATGTGGTCGAGGGCGAACACCTGGGCCGCTTGATCTATGCGGGCGGCGACGACGTGATGGCGATGCTGCCAGTGGTCGATCTGCTGCCGGCCATGCAGCGCCTGCGTGTGGCCTATGCCGGCGACGACCCTGCGCATACCGACGGTGACCGCAAGGGTCTCGCCCTGAAAAACGGCTACGCCATGCTCAACAGCCCCAGAGTGGGACTGCGGCTGATGCGCATGATGGGTGAGCGCGCCAGCGCCAGCTGCGGCGCCGTCGTTGCCCACCACCAGGCGCCACTGGCAGCGGTGCTGCGCGAACTGCATGCCGCAGAGCAGCGCGCCAAAGGGGAAGGCGGCCGCAATGCGTACAGCCTCACGATCATCAAGCGTTCCGGCGGCGCACTGCGCGTCACCGCGAAATTTGGTGAACCGGTCGCCCTGCTGAACGATTTGCGTGCGTTTCTCGCCCACGAGGGTGTCTCGCGGCGGGCTGTCTACAACGCCTTCGAGTGGATGAAGGACCTGCCCGAGGATCAGCCCGCAATGCTGATGGCACTGCTGGCATACCAGCTAGATCGCCAAGCCGACAAGGCAGCAAAGGCCACGCACGACGTCCCCGAACTCGCACGCCGGTTGGCCACAGTCGCATTCGACCCCCAGCAGCGCCCGGGCGGTGCCAAGCCGCTGGCCTGGTTGCAGAACTTCATGAGCGCGGCCGAGTTCCTGGCCCGCGAAACCCGCAGCCGCGACTGATTCCTTGATCCCATGACCCCAACCCACTACCGATTTGTAGAGCCGCTGGACGTGCTCTTCCTGCGCGGCAACAAGCTGTTCGGCGACCCCGGCAGCCATGGCGAGAGTCTGGTCCCGCCCTGGCCGTCGGTGGCAGCAGGCGCGCTGCGCTCGCTGATGCTGGCTGCTGAGGGCGTCGACCTCAACGCCTACGCGCGCGGCTTACTGGTGCACCCGACGCTGGGCACACCGTCGTCTCCGGGCTCTTTCACGCTGACCGCTTTTGATCTGGCACGCCGCAGCGCGGGCGGGCCGGTGGAAACACTGCACGCGCTGCCGGCCGACCTGCTGCTCTCGCAAACTGCTGACGGCACACAACAACTGACACGGCTGCGGCCGCTGGTCCCCGCCGCCGGGATGGCCAGCTCGGCCCCGTTGGCGCAGTGGCCCGTCATGCCGCAGGCCCAGCGCAACAAATCCGTCGGCGGCCACTGGTTGTCGCAAAGCGGCTGGGCCAGCTACCTCAAAGGCAGGACACCGGCGGTCAACCAGCTGGTGCCCGCAGCCCGGCTGTGGTTGCTGGATGCGCGGGTCGGCGTCGGCCTCGACACCGCCACCGGCCGCGCCGACGACGGCAAGTTGTTCAGCGTGCAGGCGGTTTCGTTCCAACCCGGTGTCGGCTTCCTGGCAGCAGTGCAAGGTGCCGAGCCGCCGCAAAAGGGCATGCTGCGCTTCGGCGGCGATGGCCGCGGCGCCGCGCTGCAAGCTGTCAGCCATCTGCCGCCCCAGCCCGATTGGGAGGCCATCGCCCGAGACCGGCGCTGCCGCATCGTGCTCACCACGCCGGGCCTGTTTGCAAAGGGCTGGTTGCCCACCGGAATGACGGCTGATCAGCGCCTGGAACTGTCGGGCGTCAGTGGCCAGCTGGTCTGTGCTGCCGTGCCGCGCGCCGACGTGGTGAGCGGCTGGGACCTGGCCCGCGCCCAGCCCAAAGCGGCCGAGCGACTTGCACCCGCCGGCAGCGTCTACTGGATCGACGATCTCAGCGCCACGCCTGAGCAGCTTCGCAAGCTTGCCGGGCAAGGCCTCTGGGGCGACGAAGTCCAGAATGGCACACGCCGGGCCGAGGGTTTCAACCGCTTCATGTTCGCCGCCTACTGATCTCTCTACCCATACCGAAACCAAGCCCAAGGACTCAGCATGTTCCAGCGCCAAGCCGCCATATTCCTGTATGCCGTGAGCCCCGTCCACATGGGCGCCGGCAGCGCCGTCGGCGTCATCGACAACCCCATCCAGCGTGAGCGCCACACCGGCCACCCGTGTTTTGCCGGCTCAGGACTCAAGGGTGCGCTGCGCCATGGCTTCGAGGCCATAGGCGGCGACAAGGCGCTGATCGACCGCCTCTTCGGCCCGGACTCGCAAAGTGACAGCCTGCACGCCGGTGCCGTCAGCTTTGGTGATGCGCAGCTGGTAGCCTTTCCCGTTCGCAGCCTGAAAAACGGCTACGTCTACGCCACCTGCCCGCAAGCGCTGGCGCGTGCGCAGCGTCTGCTGGCACTGATCGGGTGCAAGACGGCGTGGGCGATTCCTGAAGTGAAGGAAGGCGACTGCCTGATCGCCAACGAGTTGCTGTTGTCCGGCGACAAGCTGCACCTGGAAGCCTTCGAGTACAACGCCCGGCGGTCGAAGAGCCTGCCGGCACTGGCTGCCGACCTGGCGGTACGCGCCCTGCCGGCGGACGAAGCCTACAAATTTTTCAGTGACAAGCTGGGTAGCGACCTGGTGGTGCTGTCTGACACTGACTTTGCCTACTTCGTACAGAACGCCACGCTGGTGGAGCCGCATGTGCGCATCGACGCCGAGACCGGCACCGCATCGAATGGCGGACTTTTCTACACCGAGAACCTGCCGCCAGAATCGCTGCTGCTGGCGCCGTTGCTGGCCAGTGCCACACGCACCGGCCGCGCTGATGACAGACTCGAAGCCGATGAGGTGCTGGAAAAGCTCAAGACGGCGCTGAACGGCAAACTGGTGCAGGTCGGCGGCGACGCCACCACCGGGCGCGGCCTCGTGATGCTCAAAGTGGTGGAGGGCTGAAGCCATGGCACAGACGATGGAACAAAAGCGCGCTGCGGACGCCTGGGCACGTTGCCAAGGTTGCACCAGCGAGTACCAGAACCTGGCCAAGGGCTTGCCGGCGCTGATCATGAACAGCGGGCTGATGCAGGTGATGGCCTTTCTGCATGAAAAGGGTGCCAAACAAAGCCAGGGCCACTGCCGGGAACTGGGCGAGCACCTGCGCGACTGGCTGCGCCGGCAGTTTCCAAAAGTGCTGCCCAGCGCAACCTTCGGTGAGTTCATGCAGGCACTGATGAATGCCGAACCGCGAGCCTTCCAGGCCATCACTGCCGAGGCATTTGCATGGCTGCGCTGGTCGCGCCAGATGGCGCCAGCCGCTCGCGTCGGGAAGGACTGAGATGGCCATCGCTGCCGTCCCGGCCTACCTGGGCAAAAACTTAAACTTCTCATCGGCCTCGCCGGGCTTGCGCTTCGGCATGTATCTGCCGCTTTGGGGTGTCGAAAGCCGCACCGGCGAGTTGCTGTGGACCACCCACGACGTCAACTACCGCTCCACCGGCCACCAGGGTCAGGAGCGTCGCTTCGACGACAAGAACAAGACCGCCGCACTGACCAGCGCGCTGAAGTTGAACGGCGGCGACCAGGCCGCCATGGCGGCGCTGGCGCTTCGCCAAGCCGCGCTCGCCGCGCCAATGGTGGATGCCGGCTGCCTGCTGGCGCTGCAGGCCGAAGCCGTGGCGCCCTTCACCACCGGCCTGGGCAATGAACACCCGCTGGAAAACGGCTTCGCCTTCCTCAACCCCTACGGCCTGCCCTACCTGGCCGGCAGCGGCATCAAGGGCGTGCTGCGCCAGGCAGCGCGCGAACTGGCCGGCCCTGCGTGGGGCGATGACAGCGGCTGGACCGCCGCCGTCATCACCGCGCTTTTCGGCAAGGCCGGCAAAGACGGTGAAACAGAGTTGCAACGCGGCGCACTGATGTTCTGGGACGTGATTCCGCAAATCGAAGGCGATACGCTGCGGGTCGAGGTGATGACACCTCACCAGACCCACTACTACCAGAACAACGACAGCCCGCACGAGTCGGGCCAGCCCAACCCGATCAACTTTCTCACCGTTCCGCCGGGCTCCAGATTCGCCTTTCATGTGCAATGCGACCTGCCCTTCCTGACCCGGCTGGCGCCCGAACTGGCGTGTGAGGATCACTGGCAATCGTTGCTGGCCGCCGCGTTCATGCACGCCTTTCAGTGGCTGGGTTTCGGCGCCAAGACGGCCGTGGGTTACGGCGCCATGCGCGTGGACGAAGCGGCGCGCCAGCAGCGCGTGCGGCAAGCCGAGGCGCAGCGCGCCCAGGCCGCCGCGCAGGAGCGTCAGCAAAGGCTGGCGCAAATGAACCCCGAGCAGCGTGAGGCCGAGGCAGCCCTGACCTGGTTAGCTACTTTCAGGGCGCAGCTCGAACACGAACGCCGCCTGAACAAGTACAAGGCCGGTTCATCCTTCGACCAGGCGCGTGCCGAGATCTTGCGGCTTGCGCTGGCGCTGCAGAACGACGCGCTGCGCCGCGAGGCTGCGCAGGCGCTGCGCGAGTCCTACAAGTTCACCGACTGGCCGGGCAAAAAAGAGCGCAAGCAGGAGGTGAAACAATGGTTGACGCAACTCGACGGTCAAGCGTGACCGCAAGCAGAACCGCCAGAACGGGAGCCGCACGATGATCGCCGAAGCCACCATTCGGGAAGCCGTGAACCGGCTCGCCGCTGATCCGCTGCCACAACGCATCATCCTGTTCGGATCCCAGGCGCGGGGCGATGCCGATGCGGGGTCGGACATCGACCTGCTGGTGATCGAATCCGAGGTGCCCGACCGTGCTGCCGAGATGGTTCGGCTGCGCCGGCTGTTGAGCCGTTTGCCGGCCGCCTTCGATGTGCTGGTCTGCACCCAGGACGAACTGGACTGCTGGGGCAAAGAACCGGGCTCGGCCCTGTACTGGGCACTCAAAGAGGGCAAGGTCCTGCATGGCTGACACCACGGCGTTCTTGCTGCTGCGCAGTGCAGCCATCGATGTCGCCGCCTGCAAGGCACTGGATGCCGCACCCGACATGGTCGACACGGTGATCGGCTTTCATGCCCAGCAGGCTTGCGAGAAGTGTCTGAATGCCGTGCTCAGCGCCCAGGGCGTCGAGTTCAGTCGCACCCACGACCTGCTGCGGCTGGTGGAGTCGCTCGCGGCACAGGGCATCGACATTCCGGCTGCGGCGATGTGGATCGACGAACTCCACCCCTACGCGGTGGAGGCGCGCTACGGCATGGTTGCCTCGGGCGCGCTGAATCGCCAGCGTGCCCTCGCGACGATCGACGAGCTGCTGGCCTGGGCAAGCATGCAAGTCAGCGGCGGCGCCGCGATCTGACCACGCTGTGCGCTACCTGCTCAACGCCCCCGTCATCGGCACCTACGGCGATTACCGTTTCGAGGGCCCGCTGGCGCTGGACGTGGCTCGCACGTTTGCCGCCCAGCAGATGCAAAGCGCCATCGGACACGCCGGCACCGCCGACTTCCTGACCGAGCGGCTGGGCGTGCCTGTGGTCTGCCGCCGCGATGCCATCCGCATGCTGCCCGGCGACCAGGCGCTGGTGTTGCGGCTGCTCACGCGCCTGCCCGAAGGCGTGGTGCTGGATGCCGAGGCGCTCGCCACGGTGGCACATGAGTTCGCGCTGCTCACCCGTTTGCGATGAGCCTGCGTGCAGCGCCGACATGACCGATCCCCAAACTTGCCTGACCACATTTCCGGCCGCGCGCTACCGGCTAGAGTTCAATACCGAGCAGCCGATACATCTGCCCGAATATGCGGGCTCGGCGCTGCGCGGGGCTTTCGGCCACGCGCTGCGCCGCGCCGCCTGCGTCACCGGCCTGCCCGACTGCGCCGCCTGCGCGCTCTACCGCAGCTGCGCCTACCCGGCCGTCTTCGAGCCACCACCGCCGCTGGACTACAGCCGCCGCACGCTGTCGAACGTGCCGGTGCCATTCGTCGTCGAGCCGCCGCCCTGGGGTGAACGAGTGCATGCCAGCGGCGCCACGCTGAGCTTTGGCATCGTCCTCATCGGCCCGGCGCTGGCCCAGTTGCCGCTGGTGCTGCTGGCCTGGCGCCATGCGCTGCGGCGCGGGCTGGGGCCGCAGCAAGGCACGGCCGGCCTGCAGCGGGTGTTCGTCGAGGGCGAGGAAGCACCCGTGCTGGCCGCGCCTGACGCCCGCTTGCGGCCCCATAGGCAACAGACCACGCCGCCGGCACCCGAGGCCGCGCCGCGCAGCGTGCGGCTGGCCTTCGAGACCCCGCTGCGACTGCAGCGTGACGGCAAGGTGCTGCGGCCCGACCAGCTGGCACCGCGAGACCTGCTGATGACGCTCCTGCGACGCACGGCGCATCTGGTGGAGATTCAGCTCGGCGGCACGCTGGGCGTCGACTTTGCGGCGCTCAATGCGCACGCCGGCACCATCACCGGCCAACATCAGCTGGCCTGGCGCGACTGGAAACGCCACTCCAGCCGCCAGCAGCAGCACATGGTGCTGGGCGGCGCCATCGGCACGTGGACCCTGCACGGCGATCTGGCACCCTTCTGGCCGCTGCTTCATTTGGGGCAATGGCTGCACGTCGGCAAAAACGCCAGCTTCGGTCTGGGCCGGTATCGCATCGAGGCACCTTGAAATGACGACGCTGATCAGCTTCCTGGGCAAGAACCGCCGCGATCCCGCCACCGGATACCAGAAGACAAGCTATCGATTCGCCGATGGGCTGACGGTCACAACCGCGTTCTTCGGCTCAGCCCTGATACAACGGCTGCGCCCCGACAGGACGCTGCTCCTGGGCACCGCGGGCAGCATGTGGGATGCGCTGGACCTCGACGTCGAATGCACCGAGTGGGCCGCGCTGCAGGAGGCCACCGAACGCGGCGATGTCGACCAGGCCCTGCTCGACCGCGTCTCGAAATTCACGCGTGCGTCGATGCCGGGTGCCGAGCTCGTGCTCATGTCCTATGCGCGCGACGAGCCCGACCAGATTGCCCTGCTCGCCGACCTGGCCGCGCGCGTCAGTGCAGGTGAGCAGGTGATTCTGGACATCACACACGGGTTTCGTCATCTGCCGCTGCTCGCGCTGGTGGCCGCGCGCTACCTGACCCATGTGCGCCAGGCGGTGGTCACCGACATCTTCTACGGCGCGCTGGAGATGACCGAGAGCGGCGTCACTCCGGTGCTGGAACTGGGCGGCCTGCTGCGCATGCTGGACTGGGTGGAGGCCTTCGCCGCCTACGATGCCAGCGGAAACTACGGCGCCTTCGCCGCACTGCTGAAGCGCGACGGCATGAAGCCGAAGAGCGCCGCACAACTGGAACTCGCCGCGCATCTGGAACGTGTCACCAATTCAACCAAGGCGCGAGAGATCGTCATGCCGCTGCTGGACGAGATCGGCACACTGAGTGGCGCCACGGCCCTGTTTTCCGACCAGCTGGCCCATCGGCTGTCATGGGCCCGCCAACCCAGCCGGCACCATCGCGAACTGGGGCTGCACGACGCCTACATGGCACGCAAAGACTTCTTGCGGGCGTCGATCTATCTGCAGGAATCCGTCATCAGCGATGCCTGCTACCGGCAAAAGCTGGGAAGCAGCGAACATGCCCATCGTGAGCAGGCACGCCTGTCACTCAACCTCAGCAGCGCGGATTTCCGGCAACTCTCCGACATCCGCAACATGCTGGCGCACGGCACGTTGTCTGGTGATTCGAAACGCACGAAGGACGCCATCAACGCCACGGCCACGGCGACGGCGCTGCAGCAACGACTGCAAACCCTGAAGGCGGCGCTGCAGCGCGACTTCAGCCCGCCGTAGCCGGCACGCGGCGGCCAGCGCCGCAAGCTTGCGGCGCGCCTTATCTGGCTGCGGCCTGCTTACAGTGCGACTCAACGCCACTGCCTCAGCCAGCCACCCGCCATGCTCCGCCACCTGTTCCTGATCGGCTATGACATCAGCTCCGCGCGCGCCCGCCGCAAAGCGCTGAAGGCCGTCAAGGGCCATGCCATCGGTGGCCAGAAATCAATGTACGAATGCTGGCTGACCAGCGGTGAGCTGCAACTGGCGATGGCGGCATTGCGCAGCATCATCGACCCCACCACCGACCGCGTGATCTTCCTGCGTCTTGACGCGAGGGCACAGGTGCACACGCGCGGCGTGGCCGTGCCGCCGGCTGACGGCACTTTCTTCTACCAGGGCTGAGGCAGACCCCGTGGCCACGCTCTACATCGACCGCCAAGGGCTGGAAATCCGTCTGAACGACGACGTCATCGAACTGCGCGCCGACGATGAACGGCTGCGCACCGTGCCGGCGCGGCTGCTCGACCGGGTGGTGCTGCGCGCCGACACCCGGCTGAGCAGCGCCACGCTGGCGGGCCTGGCCGAGCTGGGCGTGGGCGTGCTGGCGCTGGGCGGGCGCGGTGGCCAACGTGTGGCCCATCTGCTGGGCCAGCCGCACGGCGATGCACGGGCCCGCATTGCCCAGTGCCAGCGTCTCAACGACGAAGCCTGGGCCTGCGCCTGGAGCCGGCAGATCGTGCGCGCCAAACTGCGCGGCCAGCAGCGCCTGCTGCGCCAGGCGCAAGGCTCGCGGCCGGACCTGCGCAAGCCATTGAGCGACGCCGTGGCCACCCTGCAACGCACACTCGACAGGCTGCCCGCCGCCAGCGAACGGGCCAGCGTGCGCGGTCTGGAAGGCGCCGGCGCCGCCGCCTATTTTCGGGGTTATACGGCTCTCTTCGCCCCTGCGCTGGGCTTCGACGCGCGCCGCCGCAGGCCGCCGCCCGACCCGGTCAACGCCTGCCTGTCGCTGGCCTACACGCTGTTGCATGCGCAGGCGGTTCAGGCCTGCTGGGCAGCCGGGCTCGACCCGATGGTGGGCTTCCTGCACCTGCCGGTGCACGGCAGGGCCTCGCTGGCGTGCGACCTTGTGGAACCCTGGCGCGCGCACGTCGACGAGTGGGTGTGGCAGCAATTCAGAGAGCGGCTGCTGCGGCCCGAGCACTTCGGCCGCGACGGTGCCGGCGCCTGCCTGATGGGCAAGGCGGCGCGGGCCCATGTCTATACAGCGTTGACACCCTTGCAAAGGCGCTGTGCCGACGGGCTGCGCCGCCATGCCCGCCTGGCCGCACGCGCGCTGAGCCAGGCCGCCGTGCTGCCGCCCGACGACGAAGCCGGTGCGGAAGAAATCGACGGCGCGGCCAGCGGCACCGGCGGCCACACGGCATGAGCCTGCCCGGCCGCCCGAACGGCGAATTCCGGAGTGCGCAGCACGAAGGTACACCGGCGAGCCTGCGTCCGTTGTATCTGGAAGCCGGCACCGGCTGGCGCGTCAAGCTCGACGACGGCGTGGCCCTGCACGTCAGCGCCGCTGGCCGCGCCCGCAGCCTGTATCCGCTGCAGCGGCTGGCCCGGGTGATCTGCGGCGCCGGCACCGAGTGGGAAACCGCAGCCTTGCTGGCCTGCCTGCAGGCCGGTGTGCCGGTGCTGTTTCATGACGCCCACGGCAGCACCATGGCCTGGTGCTTCGGCCCGCGCCGGCGGGAAACCACACTGGCCGAATTGCTGGCCGAAGGCCTGCGCCACCCCGAGTGGGAAGCATTTTTCAGCCAGTGGCGGCAGGCGGCCGAACGGCGCGAGGTGCGCGCCGCGCTGCGCTGCATGAATGCACGCTGCGTGCGGTTTGACGCAGCCGCCGTGCGCGCCCACCTGTGCAACCTGCACCGCAACCGCACTGGCCGGGCTGTCGGGCCGTGGCTGCGCGCACTGCAGCGGGCCAGCACGGCGCTGGTAGCCGAAAACCTGCACTCGGCACTCGGCGACCCGGGCCTGATCTGCTTTGCACGGCCGGGCCTGCATCTGGCACGCCTGCTTTCCGATTTGATGGAGTGGCGGCTGCACCGTGTGCTGCACCGCACCCCGGCGACCCTGTTTTCAGAAAACAGCCCAGGGCGTTTTGCCGCCGCAGGTGTGGAGCGCCACATGGCGCAGCTGCAGGCCGGCTGCGGTGAACTGCTGGGCGACCTGGAACTGCAACTTCGGGACTGGTTGCTGTGAGCGCGGGCAGCACAAAAACCTGGCTGGTGTCGTATGACATCCGCGAGCCGAGGCGCCTGCGCCGCGTGCACCGCCGCTTGCGCAAGGCTGGCGCCACGGTGCAGTATTCGGCGTTCAGCGTGCAGGCCAACGACTCGGAAGTGCTGACTCTGCTGGCGAGCCTGGAGCAGCTGATCGACCCGAAACGCGACGACCTGCGCGCCTACCACCTGCCGCAGCGCTGCCCGGTCTGGATGTTGGGCCGGCAAGGGTTGCCGGAAGGTGTGTACATTGACGCTTGCGACGCAAGCAGGTTGCTCGCAACAACGGCCGCGGAGCCGCAGGAAGAGCCCGCATGGAACGACACCGACGACCTCAGCTTTCTCTAGCGCCCACCGCCTTGGCAAGGGCCGGCGCAAAGTGGCGCCACAAGGGCAGATTTCGACACAAGCGGTTTGCAAACCAACCCCGATATCGAGGGGATTAAGACGACACGGTGGACATTATTGAACCCTCACGTAGTCGTTTGCAAACCAACCCCGATATCGAGGGGATTAAGACCGCGCCCTTCATGCTGCAAAGCACCATGAATGTTTGCAAACCAACCCCGATATCGAGGGGATTAAGACAGCCGACGAGCTCGATAACCTTGACCTCGGTTTGCAAACCAACCCCGATATCGAGGGGATTAAGACCCTTG
>Ga0163144_10016982_pt1 | contig 14872 bp, 15 predicted proteins | sample OliLak19BULKMAT1_FD_123175 | JGI IMG/M metagenome (GOLD analysis project Ga0163144, IMG submission 123175) | Freshwater microbial mat bacterial communities from Lake Vanda, McMurdo Dry Valleys, Antarctica - Oligotrophic Lake LV.19.BULKMAT1 | ecosystem: Environmental > Aquatic > Freshwater >... | reverse complement strand
GAATTTTGATCGCCATCAGAGGAGAATCCTGATCGCCATCGAAGAGAATGGTCCTGATCGCAATCAGGAGAATCTTGATCGCGATCAGAAGAGAATCGTGATCGCAATGGAAGAGAATACGCATCCCTGGAGGCCTCGGCCAAGTACCGCCCAAAGGATCGAGGTTTAAAGCGCGATTCGTAAGGTTCGCGTCCCTTGGGAACTTCCATGTCGGGTGAGATGTCAATGGGCTCATCGAGCAGTGCCTGAAAATCACTCGAATTCGCTTTGAGGATTTCCTCTGCCCGCTGCGAGGAGAGTCGCCGCCCATGCTCCACCACAATGAGTGCACAAAGGTCTCGATCCCGATCCGCATCGAGCTTCGCCTGATGTAGGCCTTTCGGCAACCACTCCAAGAACTGCTTCTGTTGCTGGATCGCTTGTCGAATACGATGTTCTTCTATCAGATTCTGAATAGCCCCTGCAAAGAGCGATTCCACGGTGATCAGCGCGCCATCAACATTAATGGTTCGGCGATCCGGCGCATGACTCTCGGCTACTTTATCCTTGTCAACGTCCACCCATTCCGAGCCGACCAGGAGCAACTTATTGGGGTCGTATAAAGGATGGTCCCACTCCTTCTTCGGGAACCGATACGGTATGTACACCCACATCCGGTCCTTCGTTTCTACCGCATGGACGGGGGACAGATGGTAGATGTGCGAATAGAGGGCGTTTGCGTACCGCGGCTCGCTGATCTCACCGTCCCTCTTGATTTCGCCCGCAAATTTACCAGCCACTTCGGACTGAAATGCGGTCGCTGTGATTCGTGATATTTCTTCCTGAAGGAATGCTTTGAACTCGGGCGTCCACAGGTGTTGATGAATCGCTTCCCAGTCGTTCCAAAGCGTGCCAATCAAATCGTCTCCGGCCAAGCGAGGGCTGAGTGCCACCTGGAAAAAATGCAACCGCCCGTCTACGGTAACGGGATAGGCTATGACGAATTGGCGCTGCTCCGGCTCACCGACCAATCCTTTCATGATCGGATCAACGAGCGCCGCGTAGAATTGATACGGGATGGCTTCTTCGCCATCCGGAATCCTGCAATAAAGGGGATCAAAGAAGTCCGCCCTCGCCGCCCTGCTGGGCTGAGCGGGTGGGCTGGCGAGATCGAGACTCAGTCCTTCGATGCTCACACGATTGTCGAGCAACTCCTCTGATTTGCTGTCCCAAACCGCCGACGGCTGCTCCTTGCGAAAGTCCAACTCAACCATATAGAACGGCTCCGCCCATCCGCTCGCTTCCGCTGGAGGAAAGGAACGGTCGCTCAGTGATTGGCTGCGGTTTCGAGCACGGGTGAAGCAACCCCACGTATCCCAGTCCTCCAAGATTGGCAATAGGCTAAGAAAGGTTAGGGCGGCTTCGCGAGAAACGAGCACATCTGGATTGTTAAACCATCTTTGCAGCTCTTTCCGATGACCCTCCGGAACGCCGTCGTACCACCCTGCGCTTATCAGATAGTCAAGGTAGATCTGTTTGTGGTCGTTCCATTCATCAAAGGTTGGCTTCGCGAGCGGGATACAGCCATCGCCCTGCGCTTTTTCATACGAGCGAATCTCAAAGCGACCCCGATGCCCAGGGTTCGGCAGCAGCAAAGCCGACTGGACCACACGGCGGAAGGTCGTGAGAAGGCTGCGAATCTGGTAGCGATAGAGTCCTTCTTCCGTCCGGGGTCGAATGTTGGTTTCGGACGGGTCCTCCGCAAAGAACTGCCAGCGCTTGTGTCGAGCATTGTAGAAGATGAGGTCGAAGCGGTCGATACGCCACGCGGATTGCTGGTCATGCAAGTTTGGGGTTGCTGCGCCAGCCATGCGTTGTACTTCGAACCTCCTTGGGACCCAAAGTCCGCCGACCGGTTTATGGCGATCTTGAAACCGTTAATTATACTCCCCTGCATAGGCCGAGCGTCCGGCGCCTGCACAACTTCAAGACGCACACGCGTTGACTGAAACGTGAATTGCCAGATGAGCGCCACGGATCGTCGGGGCGGTCGGGTCTCCAACGGTAGGTGTGCTCTAGGCACCACCCTGCTTGAGCTCCCGTCGCCCGCAGGAGTTTCGTCGAGTGCAGCCAATAGCGCTCCGAGAGAATTGCGCCGCGGAGACCGTACGACCGAACAACGGTTGAAGTCGCAGGGTCAGGCTCAGTGTTGATCTCAATGTGCTCTCCGTTACCTAGCGTCATTCGGGTATTGTCTCGTTCGGGCATCAGTTGAGGTGACGCACAGTCCGTGAACAGCATCGCCCCGTCCTTCATACAGGACGCGAGGTTGGTCAAAACCTTCGCAAGTTCCGGGGGCGATAGCAGATTGAAGAAGTTAAAATGTGCCACTGCCAGGTCGAATGGCCCGGCCTTAGCCAACGCCGCGCTGCGCTTGCGCAGATCGCAATACAGTAGCTGAATCCGCGTTCGCCGGGGCGAGCGACTGCGTCGACGGCGAGCGAGCGAGAGCATGCCATGACTTCCGTCAACGCCCGTCACCGAGAAGCCAGCCTCGGCCCACGGTTCAAGGTAGAGGCCCGTACCACAGCCGAGATCGAGTAGTCGCGGGAGGTTCTTGCGATCCTGCGGAGGAAGTCCGGCACACTTCATCGTGAGGAGCGACCATTGACGCACGGCCTCTACCGCGTCCACGTCCTCATAGAGGGTGTCGTAAATCGGCGCGATTCCTTCGTAGAATTGCGTGTTGGTGTCGGCTCCGCGTTCTTCATTTTGCGCTGTCGCAGCACTTCGACGCTGAACCATTAGGGCACCCGTTCCATCGAGCGCGCCACCATCTGCAAAGCGCCAAGGGTTAGCGTAATCGCAAGGGACGTGCCGATCACCAACCACCACGCCGTCGAGAAGTAGCTGAGGCCGGCTGCCAGAATTCCGCCCCACGTCGGCGTTGGGGCGGGTAGGCTCAGACCCACAAACGCGAGTCCCGTCTCCAATGTCAACACCTCAATGGCTCCATAGGCCGCGAGCGTAACGAGACTCCGGCGAAGATTTGGCAAGACCTCTCGCACGAGAACGGACAGTGGGGAATAACCATGGGCACGCGCGGCGACGACAAACTCGGCGTCTCGCATGCGCGCGACTTCCGAACGGATGACCCTGGAGGCTCCCACCCAGTTGAGCACCCCGATCGTCACAATCAGCGAAGCATGGCTTACGCCTACTACGGAGACAATCAACACCACAAAGACCACGAAAGGAACGCTCCACAAGAGGTCTACGGAAATCCTCACTGCAACGTCAACCCACCCGCCAACAAAACCGGCAAACGTTCCAAGAACAATCGCAATGAGCAGAGACAGACTCGTCGCACCGCCGACGATGAAAAAGGTTGAGCCTGCCGCATGAAGCAACCTCGATAGCACATCACGTCCTAATTCATCGGTTCCGACAAGGTGCGCGACGCTTGGGGGCGCAGTAGCGCTTGCGAGGTCTACCGCCAAGGGGTCGGGCAGTGGCAACAAAGGCGCTGTTGCCGCCAGCAGCACGATCAGGCCCAACCACGTCAGCGCCGCGATGAATAAGGTCCTACCCCTGCCAGGCATCGCTTCTCCTCAATTTCGGGTTCAACAGATGCTGCGCAAGGTCCAGTAGGGCAGACAAAGCCGAGATGACGATAGCAAAGAGCACGCAAATCCCGGACAGTACCGTCATGTCTTTGTTCCCGATGGCCTCGTAGGTTAGAGACCCGACGCCTCCTATGCCAAAGGCGACTTCAACAAAAAACGTTCCGGTGAAGAAATACGCTAGGCCATTGCCGATGGCGGAGACCGGGGCCGTTAGGGAATTGATCAGAGACTCGCGAATCAAAATTGCGGCCTCACTCAGACCTTGCGCACGTGCCCGCGTTGCATAGTCGGAGAGTGTCGCCGCTGCTAAGGCGTCATAAAAGAGCCTTGAGGCGAGCGCGGTCGGATATGCGGCCAGCACAAACGCGGCAGCGAGCCAGCAGCTTAGGCGACCTGGGTCGAAAACCGCTGGCAGCATCTTGAGGTATCCGGTCAGCACCGTCAGCGTCAGCAAGGCCAGGACGTACGGAGGAGCCGCCGAGAATCCGGCCCAAACCGAGCGCAAACAATCATCAACGACGCCCAGGCCGGTTGCCTTCAGGCCGACCGGGAGCACAATGGCAAAGACCAGCAATATCGCGAACGCATAAGCGATGAGCCTGAGCGTAGGCCACGCCCGCTCCTTTACGAGGCCCACCACAGGACGACGATACGTTAGCGATTCTCCGAAATCGAGATGTGCGGTTTTTTGAACGAATCGACTGAACTGCGTGAGCATCGGATCGTTCAAACCGGCATCGGCCCGAAACTGAATTATGCTCTCCGCACTTGCGCGAGGGCCGAGGATCATCCTGGCAGGATCTCCGGGCAGCCAGTAGATTGCAGCAAAACTGCACATCAAAATCAGCGCGATTCCGCCGACAAACAGCAGGACACGGTTTCTGACGTACCGAAGGAAGACCATGGGTGCCTGCTTCTCCTCGCGCGCCTAGTTCTTTCCTTCCCACTGAGGCACAACGCTCAGGCTCGGGCGAGCCTTACCGCGAAATAGGCTTGTCGCAATCGCCGTGCGATCAATGCTGTCGTAAACCTTCTTCCTCAGCGCAGCATCCGTGCCCCACGGCGCTGCGCCCATTCGAAACGCCAGAAATTTTAGATTGTTCAACGGGACGATCCGCAGTTGAGAACTCGCGTACTTTGAACTCAACTCCCCTTTTGCGTCGAGCACTTCGCCATAAAGCGCAAGCGGCACGTTGATGATGTCGAGTTCGCCCTGCTGGTACGCCGTCAACGTTGCGTTCACTTCTTTCATAGTTCGAATAGACAGCGAGGCGGCGCGAGGTAGGCTGCTGCCATCATCGGCTTTGGCCCAGTAGGATTTGTTCGCCTCTAAAGTCGCCAAGGTGCCGTCCCAACCCGTAAGTGCAAACGGCCCGGTTCCGGCACTTCCATGACTGAAGTCGTATTTCTCCGGCAAACCCGCGGGCATAACGAAGGCGGCGGGAGCCAGAAGCCAATTCAACATCGTCGGAAATGGCTCCTTCAGTTCAATCGTGAATCGTGAGGGTGACTCTACCCGGAACCCCGAAACTTGAGAAGCCATCTTGGCTTTGAACTCGTCTATTCCCTTCACATGGTCAAATATGTAGGCATAAGGCGAATTCTGACGCAGCATTCGCTCGAACGATGCTTTGACATCCTTGGCTGACAGGATGCCGAAACGACCGTGGAACTTGACTCCGCCTCGCAGTTCAAAGGTTAGACGATCATTGCTCGGGGAGAACTGCCAGGACTTGGCCAGTGCAGGAACAATCTTCAGTTGCTCGTCCATAGCGACCAATCCTTCGTAGCTCTGAGTCGCCACGTGTTTACTGGCGAGATCGTAAACGAGGGCCGGATCAAGCGTCTGGAGTTCAACGTTGCTGGCGACCCGTATCTTCTCGCGAGCGACGCGTCGGTAATCATAATACTGGTACGCATTGCTGCGAAAGCCCTCCGTCTTGGGCGACAAGAGGAAGATCTCATTGTTGGAGTACAGCGGCACCCAAGGCAGGTCCTGCATCAAGATCTGGCTCGCCGCCCGGAAGCCGTCGCGCTTTCCTTCAGGCGTGGGTGACAATAGACCGCCGAGATACGCTTTGTCGTAGGCGGCACTCTCGTACTTCGAAAGGCGGAACCCGGCTTTCGAATAGAAATCCGTCAAGAACCCCTCGACGTCATCGTAGTCGAGGTACCAGAGCGCGAGCGCGCAATCAAACTTGCCCGCACCGATCCGGTCATAAAACACTGCATTCGAGACAGGCTCCAGCACTACGGGAATTCCAACCTTGCCCAGTTGCGCCTGAACGACCTGCGCGACGGCGCTCTTCTCCGCAGCCTCTTCCTCCGTGTTGTACAGAATCTTAAGTTCCGGTGTCGATGCTGTCGGCTGTTGCTTGCCGCACCCCGACATGATGGCCGTAGCGGCAATCGTTGCCAACAAGAGAATTCTAGTGTCGATGTACTTGCGTAGACTCATGACCGGTTCCAGCCTCCAAGCGGATAAAATCACCCATCTCCTTTGTACACAGTCTTGACTGGTCAGTGAGTTTTCGGCCTTTTTCGAGGAAGGCATTCTCCGCTCCGTTCCACACGCCGAAGCAGTTCGCCCAACACGGGCGGCCTATGCAGTCGTGCGTTGAGCGGGAAAGAACGACCTCCCCAAATCGGCTGGAGCGTTCTATCGCTCGATCGAAGAGTGTACTGATCGATTCTTGTCCCAAGAATCCGACGGCGTATTCGTCAGGGTCTGGCGCTTGCAGAAAGTGCATGTGCGCAAGATAAGCCCCCGTATACGTGATCCGGGCGAGCCGCCACGCCTGCAAAGGAAACAATTCACAAGTGATGAGTAATGTATTCTTCCCGAGGGGTTTCTCGATGTACAGCGTCGCATTGTCGTCTTCCCTTAAGTCAGACCAATTGAAGAAGCCAGCTTGGACGGCCTCCAGGAGGTAAACGCCGAGAAGCTCTATCGACACGTTGATCTCGGCCTCAGCCAACGGCCCCGAGAGCAATTCACACAGCGCGTGGAGGAAGTTGATGATATAGTCTGGCCGCAGCGGCGGGATAGTGCTGTACGGAGGCGGCTGAATAGGCTGGATTTGGTAGTAGGAGTTGACGCCCGCCAGGGTTTGCAGCAGATCGAGGATGCCCTGATGATTGTCCTGTCGGAGCACGGACACGACGGTTGTGCGAACGCGGCTCAGTTCACGGTTCAACCACCGAACCGCTTTCACGGCCCGCTCGTGTGTGCCGTCCAGACCGCGAAAAGCATCATGCTTCGCGGCATCTGCCGTGTCGATGGAGACATCAATGTAGTCGAGGCAGCCTTCTGCGGCGGCAGTGCTTAAGCGCTCGGCATGTTTCGAGATATGTCTGCCGTTGGTGACGATCCCAATCAAGAACTTGCGATCTGGCAGCGAGCCCGCATGTTTCATCAATGAGAAGAGGCGTAGATGATTCAGGAATGGCTCTTTACCAGCGAACGCCAGCACGCGAATCGACAGCTCGCTGGACGCTTGGTCGATCGCCTCAACGAGAGCCGATTCGGGCACGAACGGGCGTTTGAGCGAGATGTCAGGGTTGTAATAGCACATTCCCGTACATTTCAAATCGCAAACACCTGTAGTGTCGATGGTGAGGTAGGTGAGGCGGTGTCGCGTCCGAGCCATCGAGAGAAAGTCCTCAAAGGTGGCTGTGCCAGCGACGAGAGACGCCCAAAACGACAACAAGAAGGAGCCCGGATTTGCAGCCGATGCGCGAGACAACCCTTCACGGATGGTTTGCACTTGGTCTCCCATTCGTTTCTCCGATAGATCAGGCGGGAGATTTACGGCGCTCGCGCCCGACTAGACCGACTTACGGGCCGGAGTCTCTTTAGGTAGCGCTTTGGGCCGAGCCAGGAGACGCGTCAAAGCAGCATTCGGCTGATTCCGATCACTTTTGACCGGCACGATTCGCCGCAAACCGCCCTTGGAACCAAATTGTCCCATATCGCCTCCTTTCCTGGGATCACCAAGCTTCATCCCAATAGATGTAAGTTTACCTCACCGCGTTGCCGCAGTGTTTTTCGCGAGTTTTCGCCGGCCAGTCGGACGGCGCATAACCCACAGAAACCAGGATACTTACCCTACGAGCGCACGCGGTCTTAAGATCGACCGCCGCGAGGTTGAAAGGAGAGCGAAGACTCCAGCAGCAACTTCGTATACGAATGGTCAGGTTCGTTGAAGAGTTTGGCGGCACTCGCTGTTTCAACGATTCGACCTCGGTACATCACGGCCACCCGGTCGCAAATCGCTGAAACAATGCCAAGGTCGTGAGAGACAAAGAGGATGGACATGCCAAACTCGTTCTTTAGATCGAGAATGAGCCGGATGATCTGGGCCTGAATCGTCACATCTAACGACGTGGTGGGCTCATCAGCAATGAGGAGCTTGGGACGACCGGTCAGTGCCATCGCGATCAGAATCCGCTGGCACATTCCTCCACTGCATTCAAACGCATAGAGTCCCATAACCCTTTCGGGATCAGCTATTTGGACTTTCCTGAGTAGTTCGATGCTCTGGACGCGGGCCTCCGCCGCCGAGCACCCATGCATGTGCCGAACTAAAGAGCTCAATTGGTCGCCGATTCGGCGGGCTGGATTGAGGCTAGCCTGCGGGTTTTGGAAGATCATCGAGATCTCGCGTCCCCGAACCTGCCGCATTCGTTTCTCGGCAGCAGTTCGCAAATCCTCGCCCAGCCAGAGAACCCGCCCACCGGTAATCCGACCATTCGGTGGCAAGATCCGCATCAGGGACTTAACCAATACACTCTTCCCACAACCAGACTCCCCGACAAGCCCAAGGACCTCGCCCGTTGCGATCTCCAACGTCGCATCCTCTACCGCCACCGTGGCTTGAGCTCCCGAGAATTCGGCACGAAGTTTATCGACGTGTAGCAACTACACCTCCTGATCTATGATCGCTGCTAATTCTTGTCTTTAAGTATCGCTCCAAGAGCCGCACTGAGCGCACCAGAAAGAGGACACGCTGGCAGACATCGAAGATATCAGACACCGGAAACCTCCCTTCAGTGCGACGACCGTTGCGCGGGTCTTAACGGGGTCACTTTCTCGACCGCATGCGGCCGCAATGTGCGTCGATAGGACTTGATCTCCCAAAGCCGCCAGGGTGTCCGCCAACGACCTTGCCGGACTTCACCGCAGTACCCGCCGGAAGCTGCACGCGGATTCGGACTTGAGGCTTAATCGGCAGCCCGTATCGGGCAGCCGCTCGATCAGCGGAAAGGGGAGGCCCGGCGTGGCCTTCGAGGTAAAATGCGTTCCAGCCGGAACACCACGTTTGAGATAAGACGCCGCCTGTTGTTCCGACGTGTATCGTTGCACGGTGCGTGCCTGATTCACGTGGCTCACCGCCCTCTCGGCATCGCGCGCGCGGTCACGGGCCAGCGTTCGCGCGACATCTCTTCCGACTGAGCGCTCGGCTGCGCGCGAGACGCCACCCGCTGCGCGTCCCCGAAGCAATTGACCAAGAACCCCGGCTTCGGTCGGTGATGGCAAGAACGCCATAAATATCGAAACTAGTGCTTAATCGCAATAGAACATTTCTGTATTAAAATGTTTGTATGCCTCGACATGCACCCATACTGGATTGTACCGCCGAAGAGAAGACAGACCTCATAATGATGAGTATGAGCCGGACCGGGGAGGCGCGAATGGTGGAGCGGTCCAGGATCGTTTTGTCTCGCCTGGAGGGCGACCAGATTCAGCAGGTAGCGAAGGATCGGGGCGTCTCCATTCCGACGGTGACGAAATGGTGCAAGCGGTTCTCGTTTTGGGGAATCAGGGGGCTGTTTGACGAGGCACGTTCCGGAAAGCCAGCCAAATACGACGCGGCGTTTCGTGACAAACTGCTGGCGGTGCTGGAAGAGCAGCCGCCTTCAGGTCTGTCACGCTGGGATGGTCCCGCTATCGCGGAGAGGCTGGAATCCAGCGTCTATGCGGTCTGGCGTCTCCTTCGCCGCGAGGGCATCCATTTGCAACGGCACCGCAGTTGGTGCGTGAGCAAAGACAAGGACTTCGCATCCAAAGCCGCCGATGTGGTGGGCCTGTACCTGAACCCGCCGTTGAACGCAGTAGTACTAAGTGTGGATGAAAAGCCCAGCATTCAAGCTATCGAGCGGCCTACCGGTTACCTCAAGACCCAGAGTGGCGATGTGATCCGCGGGCAAAAGAGCACGTACAAACGTCACGGCACGATCAACCTGTTCGCCGCTCTGAATGTCGCTACGGGCCAAGTCGACACAAAAATCACCGCTACCAAGACGAGAGCGGATTTTCAAAGCTTCCTGGAAGGAGTCTTTGCCGAACAACCCGCGGACCAGGAACTTCACGTCATCCTGGACAATTACTCGACGCACAAGAAGAATCAGGAATGGTTGAAGCAGTTCGATGGCCGTGTCCACTTTCATTTCACACCGACGTCGGCAAGTTGGCTCAATCAAGTTGAAATTGTGTTCAGCATGCTCCAACGCAAGGCTCTCACTGGCGCCAGTTTCAGCAGCAAACAGCAGCTATGCGACGCGATCGAAGCTTACTTCGGCCGCCACAACGCACGAGCCAAACCCTTTCGCTGGCGCAAACGCGAAGTCAAGGGCAGCCAACTCCGAAATACCACCGTCAACTTATGCAATTAAGCACTAGTATCGTGAAACGCATCGTCATATCTCCCTCAACCAGCAACCCCAAAGACCTCTCAGCGGACTGCTCGAAACGCATAGCGCCCAGCCTGAAAGGCGCGATAGCGAGAAACAGCACAAGGCGGAAGGCAGCGCGAACGACATCTGCTGCAAGAATTCCCATCATGTGCGCGGCACCTTCCCGACCCAGCAAAGCCTCCGCGATGAACCGAACGAACATCCACGCAGCCGCCACTGTCAACACAATCAACAACCCTCCCGGTAGCCAGCCCATAAAGACATCGACGAGCGGAGCCGTGATCAGTAACAGAACCACGTAGCCGATCCATGCTTTGGCCTTCCGAGGCGACAGCACGCCAATGATGAGACAGATCCCTGCCGCAGCGATCACAAGAATCATCATAGAGTCCGGGAGTAAGCCCACCAGTGTGCGAAGCATTCTTAATCTCTGTATTCATTGAAGGTGATTTCTGCCCCAAAGGAGTCTTTCGGGGATTTTCGTCGCCATTTTGCCCAACCGGTGAGCACCGGTGATCCACCGGTCAGTTGCGGGAATGCTAAGGAACATTGATCAAAGCCAGAGAACTTCATGCATTGATCGCATCTACAGGCGGAGCCTGAGAACGTCATCATCAATTCGACCGGAGAGGTCCTCGTTTCTTGATCCGTTTCCACAAGGCAGGGTCCGTAGATATGGGCTGGGCCTTCTGGTGAGCGACGCTCACGAATGCGCCGTGTACTTCCAACTCACCGTGGCGAAGCAGGCGGGCCAGCAGTCCAAGGGCGAAACTGGCGAGGGTCTGATTCACAAACGGCTCCTGCCGTTCCAGCGCCTCCAGAGCGCTACAACTCGGCGCATCATCTTCGCCGATTGTCACGTTAGCGATCTCAGGAAAGAGTTCGGCTGCCGTTCGTAGCCGTTCCGCCCGTCGCGGGTTGCGCCTGTTCCACGGCTGGCCTAGCACGAATTGCCCGCCATCGGAGCCATTGCCCAAATCGAGCCAGTAGGTTACTACTGCATTTCCTGTGACCAACTTCTCGATCAACGCACGGGCACGCCGGGTGTCCACGCAACTGATGACGATGTCCGAGTCTTCGACCTTATGCGACTTGGAGACGTTTTCCTGAATCGCCTTCCATTGGAGGCCCCAGAACAAATTGATACGCGACGCAAGGATGACGCTCTTGCTTAGCCCGACTTCAGATTGACTAAACGGCTGGCGCGCGCAGTTCGATGGCGATACGTGATCGCCGTCGATCAGCGTCACATCGAGGCCGCACGGGTGGCCCGCCAGCAGCAGCGCTTGATGGATATACGGGAGGCCCATAGCGATCACGCTGCCATTCCCGCCGCAGCCAATTACGACTATTCTGATCGTGCGCTGACGTAGAAGGTGATCGGGGATTGTGTGTGTCATCCGGCGTCATTGACCTCCTTCGGCAAACTCCGAGAGCGTCTCCCCGGCCGGTACCAACTCGTGATTTGGGAACACTCTCTTTCCGGCCAACGATTTCCAGAGACCGGCGACTCCACCCGCGTGTCGGGTGAAATGGCCGCTCCCATAGATGTGGGTGAATTCGGATTCGAAGAACGCCTGCTCCCACTGCGCCATGCTTGCGACCGTGGACTCGTCCGGCGCACGCATTGTGCCTTGGCAAACGAGCCCTTCGATATTGACGTTGTAGTAAGGCGCGACGTGGAGGGCAGTCACACTGGAAGGCCGTATGTTGCTCACCAGAGCCCGAATTCTGAGTACGCCGTGGCTCGCTTGAAATACGAGTGCGGGTTGTGGAAGGACCCGGCCACTTGTAGTGCCCAATTCGTCATCATGGCGGAAGAACATCTTGCGCCGTTGCGCTGGACGCCACCATACGAGCGTATCTGGCGTTCGCACCAGGACATTGTCGGGAAGAATCTCGGGTCGTGTCATGGCGCCCAAGCCCTGCGACAACTCCCTCAGGAAAGATGTTGAGAGTGGCGTGGCTGGCCCGAGTCGGGGCGCGCCCGCTTTTCCGCTCTCGACATCGTGCCACGAAGCGAACGCTCCGCCCGACATTGTTCCGCCTGCATAGACGAGGATCGCGCCTCGCAGCTCGAATTGACAGGGGCCACCGAGATACAAAGTGCATTCCATTTTGAAGCTCCTACTTGAAACCGCTGTCCGGCAACATCGAGATCAACTGACTCGCCGCCGCGAGGGTATCGCAGGCGCTCGCCAAGGAAGCGAATGCGGCAGATACCTGTGCCTGATCCAGCGCGCTGAACGGAATGATGAGATTGGGTTCCGGCGGGACTTCCATCATCGACTCGGACTCAGTGTCGAAGCACGCCTCAATGTTGTCTCTGCGCGAGAAGACCACGAGTAAGCATGGCAGTGGTGGATTGTTGTCGCACAATTCCTCCTCTGCGGCTTCGGTTAGGTGTGGCCGGTCCGCAGTTCTGGAGAAGGCATCCAGTTCGATCACTCGCTCCATCCATTTGCGGACATCGCTCGGCAAGGTCGGCAGTATTCGTATCAGTGTTGACGTGGAGAGAGGCTTCCTCAGCATGGAGGCCGGTATGCTGCCTTCGACATCGGGCGTTTCGACGTTTTCGCAATCGGGATCGGCGCTGTACCACTCCCGCAATCTCTCAATATGTTCGAGTGCATCGCGATAGTCATACACGCGCACCCAACGGTTTAGCGAGCCACACAGCAGGTGGAAGAATGTAGACGGCAATCGCGGATGCGCCTCCTCGAGTATTCGGAGGGTCGGTCCGAGGACCACACAGCCGGCTTCTCCAGGGTCAATCGTCAGGTAGAGATTCGCCGCGTCAATCTCCCGATCGGCTGATGAGTATTCATTCAGCGACCCCGTCAGCGTGAGATGCACGGGAAACGTATCGCAGATCGATGTGCCTCCATGCTGGTTAACAAAAGCTTGGATCGCAAGCTGGACGAAGCGGAACGGATCTCCTTCCGCAATCGCCCAGGATTCGGTGCCCGCTAGCCCGGCGCGCAGTAAAGCGCTTCCCATGGTCGCCACAACTCGGTCGCCACGCCAGACTTTGTGTGATCCTTCGGTGCCGTCGAACTGGGGCATGCTCCAGCCGCTACCGCCCGGAGCCAGACTTAAAGAAGCGGCGGAAGCCATTGGGCAGGTGCGGCGCACGCGGCCCCTGCCCCGGGTCGCGACGCCTGTGAGGCGGCCCGTGCGACGATTGCTGCTGCTAGTTGCCATTCTGGGCATTTCTGAAACTCCTCGATCACTTGTGATTGTTGAGGGTTGGAGCCTTTCGCTATCGCGTCCAGTTCGCGAAGTGCCTGCTCCATCGCTTGAGCACACGCCATGTGTTTAACCTTTGGTGCCAATCGCCCGCTCGAAGCGATAGACACACTTGTCGCCGACGGTCTCTGGTCCCGTGAGTGATGCTGTCGCGATTTCGGGATACTGCGTCGCGAAGACGCCGCGCACTTGCTCTACGGTCATTGCCGAGTTCGGATCGGGAAGGCTGATCCCGTGAAACTCGAAGATTCTTTTCATGGGTGTGATGGTCATCGTTTTACTCCTGCTGCCACCTCAGGCTCCGCGTCATTCTCGTCAAACAGTCCGAGGGATGCCTGCGGCTTTGGCGCGGGCACGGCAGGCGGAACGACCTTCCCTTTCGTCTTCTTGGCGCGCTTCTCCTCGGCGGACTCGCGTTCGGCCTTCTCGGCAGCGGCCAAGTCATCTTTGACCTTCTGGATATTGGACCCAGCCTTCGTATGGACCTCCGTATACTCGCGGAGTTGTGCAGACAAGTCGCGATCCAGTTCCTCGGCGCTTGCGGTGATACACAAAGCCGTGGTCATCGCGTCGCTCTCGTCGTCCTTCACCTTCTTTGGAATTACGTTGAGGGTCAGCAACCCCTTGCCGTCCGCCGCAACGGTCATGATTACCGTCCGATTGACAAGCAGAGGTGCAAGGCCCTGAAAGAGTCCTGTTGGTTCTGTGGTCATAGTGTGCTTCTCCTGTTTTCCGCATCATGCGGAGGTATTCAAACTGCCTTGGTGAATTCGACCTTTGGCCGTATGCTGCGAATGTGGTCAGCAACGAACTTCAGCTACGCCGAGTCGGGGAGGTTGTGGCCTCCAACGGATCTCCTCAATGCCGCTTTGACGACGGCACCACAACTGAAGTGCCCGGCATTCTTGCGCGGTTCCTTCAGAGTCGGGACCAACTCAGATTTCTGGGGGCAGACACCGAAGTGTTAGTCCAACGCGCGATGGGTCGGCGGCACCAACAACTTCTGCACGCGACCATCGGATACGTAGCTCTCCCCAAGCTGGGAAGGGACGGAGATGCTTTCGTCCGCGCGGAACTTCCACACTGTAAGGACAGGCCTAAAGCCCTATTCCTGTCCGCCGATGCGCTCCGGCGCTACTTCTACTTGCTTGATGGGGACACGCCACAGTCACTATACCGGATTCTCCGAGTGCCGGAGACCGCAACACTCGATCAGCTCCGTTTCGCGTGGAGGATGCGTTCGCTCGAACTCCAGGTGAGCGGCTCGAAAGCCCGCGACCTTTCCTGCGTCGAACGAGCCTTCAACGTTCTGGCGCACGCCG
>Ga0163144_10016979_pt1 | contig 14873 bp, 15 predicted proteins | sample OliLak19BULKMAT1_FD_123175 | JGI IMG/M metagenome (GOLD analysis project Ga0163144, IMG submission 123175) | Freshwater microbial mat bacterial communities from Lake Vanda, McMurdo Dry Valleys, Antarctica - Oligotrophic Lake LV.19.BULKMAT1 | ecosystem: Environmental > Aquatic > Freshwater >... | reverse complement strand
TGGCAGCGCATCGCAGGCTGGAGCCGCGACCAGATGATCGATGCCGGCGCAATCACCTACTTCAGCATCATCAAGGATCTCGCGCACGTCGCCGGTTGCTACGCGATGGAAGACTGGGTGCTGGTCGACGAGCGCGCCGAGCGCTTCCGGCCCCTGCTGAACGATGAGTACAGCAACATGTCGCTGTGGGAGATCCTGGGGCCGCTGAGCAACCCTGGCCAGCGCACCAATGAGTACCAGATGTGCCAGCATGCGAATACACCGGCACGCATGTATTCGCTGATTCCTTATTCGATCCTGAAGGACGGAGATTTCACGCGCACCGTCGGCGGTCTGGCGCCCGGCGCGAGCTGTCTGCCGCCCAAGGAAGATCGCTACCGCACCACGCAGGGCGTGCTGCCACTGGCCGAGTACAACCGGCAGGCGCGCGAATTCACGCCGACGGTCTGCAACGACGACAACCGCTTCCTGTGCGAGAGCTGGCTCAAGTACCACCATCGGACACCGGCAGCCGAAGCGCTGTATCGCGCCGAGCAGCAGCACTCGCGCCGGCTCAAGGACCGCGGCGCCGGTCTCAGCCGCGCCGATGTCGAAGCCCTGCGCCGCGACGTCTGAGTCACGCGCCCACCCATCCATCGACCGAACTCACACGATAGACGCCATGCAAATAGGGACCCTCATCCGCCGCGCTGCCCAATACCATGGTGATGCGGCCTGCCTCGTCGAAGACGACCGCGCGATCAGCTTCCGCGACTTCGACCTCGCCACCGACCGCCTCGGCAATGCGCTGCTCGCACGCGGGCTGGTGCCCGGCGAGCGAGTCGGCGTACTGCTCGCCAACAGCATTGAATGCCTGATCGCCTATTACGCAGTGGCGAAGGCCGGGCTCGTGCGGGTGGGCTTGAATACCCGCGAAACGCTCGACAACCACCAGTACAAGATTGAGGACAGTGGTGCCCGCGCCGTGATGCACGCCGGCATCGATGGCCTGCACGCCGAACAGTTGATCGGCCCCGACGAACTCGCCCGGCTCATCGCGGACGGCGAACAGATGCCCTGCGCCGTCGACCGTGCACTCGACGCGCCGTACCGCCTGGGTTTCACCGGCGGCACCACCGGCAAGGCGAAGGCCGTCACGCTGACCACGCGCGGCGAACTCGCTGAGCTGTCGGCCTTCCTGATGGATCTCGTGCCTGACATAAAACGAGGTGACACTTTCCTCCATGCGGCGCCTATCGCGCATGCATCGGGCGCCTTCTTTCTGCCCTGCATCGCGCGCGGCGCAACCTCGCTGATCATGCCGAAGTTCGATGCTGCCGAGTTTCTCGTGCTCGCCGCGCGCACGCAGGCCAGCATGACCTTTCTCGTGCCGACGATGCTCGCGATGATCCTCGAAGAACCCGGTCTGGCGGCCGCAAAGCTCAACCTGCGCACAATCAGCTACGGCGCGAGCCCGATTGCGCCGTCGATTCTCGAACGCGCGCAGGCCCGCTTCGGCAAGGTGTTCGCCCAGAGCTACGGCCAGGCCGAAAGCCCGATGGTGATCACTTGCCTCGGGCCGGATGAACACGACCGCGTCGGTTCCTGCGGCCGGCCCTTCACGTTTGTCGATGTGGCGGTGTTCGACGACGACGACCGGCCGCTGCCGTCCGGTGCAATCGGCGAGATCTGCTGCCGCGGTCCACAGACGATGGCCTATTACTGGAATCGCCCGGAAGCGACAGAGCAGGCCTTCCGCAACGGCTGGCTGCACACCGGCGACGTCGGCCGCATGGACGAAGACGGCTACTTCTACATCCTGGATCGCAAGAACGACATGCTGATCTCCGGCGGCTACAACGTCTATCCGCGTGAAGTCGAAGACGTGCTGCTCGAGATTGACGGCGTGGTCGAAGCGGCGGTGGTCGGCCTGCCGGACGAAAAATGGGGCGACCGCATCCACGCCGTCGTCGCCGGCCGTCCGGATCTGCAGCCCGAGGCCCTGCTCGCCCACGTTCGCGAGCGGCTGGCGAACTACAAGCGGCCAAAATCGATCGAAGTCTGGCCCAGCCTGCCGAAGAGTGCGGCCAACAAAATCCTGCGCCGTGAAGTGCGCGAGCGTTGCCTTGCCGCGCGCGCCGGCAAAGCCTGAGAAGGAGCGCCTGATGAACGATATGCATCTCGCTTTGCACGGGGTGGCGATCAAAAAGCACGCCGCCCCGGCGGTGGTCGCCGACGCGGTGGGGCTCAGCGCCGAGCGTGCGGGCAGCCTGCTGACCGAAGCGACGGCGGGCGGACGCCTCGCCGAAGCCCAGGGCGGCTACGTGCTGACGCCGGCCGGCCGCATGATTCTCGACAACCAGTATTCGCGCTTCTACGGCGAGTTGCGGGCCGATCAGGCGTTCGTATCGGCCCACGACCGTTTCGAGCGCGTGAACGTCGAGCTCAAGCAGGTGATCACCGACTGGCAGACGCTCGAGGTCGGCGGCCAGCAAGTACGCAACGATCACTCGAACCGGGAGTATGACGCAGACGTGCTCGATCGCCTCGGCGCAGTCCACGAACGCTTTGAGCCGTTGCTCGCGCAGCTCATTCGCGGGCTGCCCCGTCTGGCGGTCTATCGCCACAAGCTCGAACGTGCGTTAGAAGAAGCCGAACGCGGCCAGATTCAGTGGGTCAGCGACGCGAAGCTCGAGAGCTATCACACGGTCTGGTTCGAGATGCACGAGGATCTGCTCCGCGTGCTCGGCCGCGTGCGTGACGAGTAGCCCGGCAATGGCGTTCGAACCCGGCCCCCATACGCTCGCAATCGACGGCTCTTCGCTGCCCGATCGGCAACTGATCGGCGGCAAGGCGTGGTCGATCGCGCGTATGCGTGCACTGGGGCTGTCTGTGCCGCCGGCCTTTGTGGTCACCGCGCGGGCCTGCACTGCGTATCTCGAATCGGGTGCGCTGCCGCCCGGACTCGAAGACGAACTCGCCCGCGGCATCGAGTGGCTCGAGGCGGCCAGCGACTGCCGCTTCGGCGGTGGTGAACGGCCCTTGCTCGTGTCCGTACGCTCGGGCGCCGCAATCTCGATGCCCGGCATGATGGACACGGTGCTGAACCTCGGCATCACCGATGCCACCGAAACCGCGCTCGCGGGCGTGAGCGGTGACGCCGCTTTTGCGCGCGACACACATCGGCGCTTTCTCGATCTCTACGCGCGAATCGTGCTGAAGGCGGTGATCCCGGATCTCGACGAACACGCAGCACCGGCTGACTGGCGCCAACTGATTGAAGACGCCGGCGGCGCGCCGGTGCCCACCGATCCGCGCGCGCAGTTGCGGGCGGCGGTGCAGGCGGTGTTCGAGTCCTGGAATTCGCGGCGCGCGCGGCGCTACCGTCAGCATCATTGCATTCCGGACACGCTCGGCACTGCGGTGACGGTGCAGGCGATGGTGTTCGGCAATCTCGATGACAAGTCCGGCACCGGGGTGCTGTTCAGCCGCAATCCGCTGACCGGCGAGCCGACGCCCTACGGCGAGTATCTCGCGCGCGCGCAGGGTGAAGATGTCGTATCCGGCCGCTACACGCCGCAACCGCTGTCGGCGCTGGGTGCGCAGATGCCGGCCGTACATACCGAATTGCTGGCGGCTGCCGCCACGCTCGAGCGCGAAAACGGCGACGTGCAGGACATTGAATTCACGGTGCAGGCTGGCCGGCTGTTCCTGCTGCAGACCCGCAGCGCGAAACGCGCGCCGGCCGCTGCGGTGCGCTTTGCGGTCGACATGGTCAGCGAAGGCCGCATCGACGAAACAACGGCGCTGTCGCGCGTCACGGCCGAACAGGTCCGCACGCTGTTGAGCCCGCGGCTTGCCGTAGGTGCGGCGGCGGCCGCCGACTGCGTCGCGAAGGGCGAGGCCGCGTGTCAGGGTGTAGGCGTCGGTATCGTGGTCACGAATACCGACGAAGCCGAGCGCCGCGCGCTCGCCGGGGAAGCCATTGTGCTCGCACGCGCGACGACCAGCCCGGACGATGTGCACGGCATGATTGCCTGTCGCGCAGTCGTCACCGAACAGGGCGGCACCACCTCGCACGCCGCGGTCGTCAGCCGTGCGTTGGGCGTGGCGTGCGTGGTCGGTTGTGGCGAGGGTTCGGTCACGGCGCTCGAAGGCCGTCTCGTGACGGTCGACGGCGCGAGCGGCTGCCTGTATGCCGGTGAATTGCCGGTGGTGGCGCCGGATGAGAACGCTGAGCCGTCGCTCGCAGCCCTGATCCGGTGGGCCGAGGCGCGCGCGCCGCTCACGGTGCTCGCCGACGGCGGCGAAGACGTGCTGGACCTCGCCGGCGTCGACGGGGGTGAGGACATCGAGCGCCTGCCGGCACTGATCGCCGGCCATGGCTGCGTGCGCGGCGGCGCGATCGCGAGCGACGGCGGCGTGCGCGCAGCACTCGCCGCCGGCGTGCGCTCGATTGTCGCCACCCCGCGGCTGCCCGTGCTGCTCGCCGCACTCGAAGCCGTGCGTGCGACCCCGTAAGCACGCTGCGAAATCCATAGACAAAGGACCCAAGCATGAGTACCGGCAAGCACACCTTGGTGAAGCCAGAAGACGTCGAGAATCTCATTGAGATATTCAAGCAGTCGGACTGGGACGAGATGCACGTCCAGGTCGGCGACTTCGAACTCTTCCTGTCGAACGATCCGCACGCGACGGGGCCGACGCGCGCGGCGGCAGCGGCCCCCGCCGCGCTCGCGCCTGCCGCCGCGCCTGCCGCCGGGGCGCTGGCGGCACCGGTGGCCGCGAAACCCGCGCCGGCGCACGGCGGCGACGCGCCGGTGGCGGACGGCATGCTGGTGATTCGGGCGCCGAACCTCGGCACGTTTTACCGCTCGCCCAAGCCCGGCTCGCCGGCCTACATCGAAGTGGGGCAGGTGATCGATGCCGACACCGAGGTCTGCCTCATCGAAGTGATGAAGCTGTTTGCACCGGTACGTGCCGGCATCGCGGGCACCGTGCGCGAGATCCGCGCGCGCGAAGGCCAGATGGTCGAGTTCGACCAGGTGCTGATCATCGTCGAGCCGGCCGACTGATGGCAATCACCCGCGTTCTCAGCGTCAACCGCGGCGAGATCGCCGCGCGCGTCGTGCATGCCGCGCAGGCGCTCGGCATCGAGGCCGTGCAGGCCGTGTCGGTGGCCGACCGTGACAGCATGGCCGCGCGCAACGCCGATCGCACGGTGGTGCTGGGCCCGGCGCAGTCGCGGCTCAGCTATCTCGATCCGAAGCTGCTCGTGCACACCGCGCTCGCCACCGGTTGTGACGCATTGCATCCCGGCTACGGCTTCCTGTCCGAGCGCGCGACGCTCGCCCGGCTCTGCGCCGAGCACGGCATCACCTTCGTCGGCCCGCGGGCCGAGACGATCGCCGCGCTCGGCGACAAGCTGGAGGCGAAGGCTATTGCGCGCGCCGCCGGCGTGCCGCTGGTGCCGGGCACCGATCGCATCAACGACGTCGCGATGGCGCAGGCCGCGGCCGGGGAACTCGGCTATCCGGTGCTGATCAAGGCGTCGGCCGGTGGCGGTGGCCGCGGCATGTTCGTCGCACGCAACCCGGAGGACATCGCGGCCGGCTTCGACAAGGCGAGCAACGAAGCACGCGAAGCCTTCGGCGACGACACCATGTACATGGAGACCTTTGTCGAGAACGCGCGGCACGTCGAAGTGCAGGTGTTCGGCGACGGCAAGGGCCATGTCGTGCACTTCGGCGAACGCGACTGCTCAATCCAGCGCCGCTATCAGAAGGTGTTCGAGGAATCGCCGTGCGCGGCGATGCCGGATGCGCTACGCGCGCAACTGCACGGTTCGGCGATCGCGCTGGTTGCCTCGCTGAAATACCAGAACGCCGGCACCGTCGAGTTTCTGTACGACGTCAATCGCCAGGCGATCTACTTCATCGAAGTCAACGCGCGCATCCAGGTCGAACACCCGGTGTCCGAGCAGGTCACGGGGTTTGATCTCGTGCAGCTGCAGTTCCGCATCGCCGCCGGTGAGCCGCTGCTGCTGACGCAGGCGCAGATCCCGGTGCGCGGACATGCCATCGAGTGCCGGCTCAATGCCGAAGATCCCTATCAGGATTTCCGACCAAGCCCGGGCCGCATCACGCACTGGGGCCCGCCGCGCGGCGCCGGCGTGCGCGTCGACAGCCACTGCTACGACGGCTACCTCGTGCCGCCGTTCTATGACTCGATGATCGGCAAGCTGATCGCCACCGCCGCGACGCGTGAAGCCTGCGTCGAGCGTCTGGCCGACGCGCTGGACCGCGCCGAGATCGGCGGGCTCACCACCAACCTGCCGCTGCTGCGCTACATCGCGCGGCATCCGGATTTTATACACAACGACTTGAACACGCGCTGGCTCGAGAACACCGGATTGCCGGCTTTCAGCGCGCACCAGGAGTAAGGCCACCATGGCACATATCGAATTCCTCGACGAAACGATGCGCGACGGCCAGCAGAGCCTGTGGGGCATGCGCATGCAGGCCGGACACGCGCTGCCGGTGGCTCCGCTGATCGACCGCACCGGCTATCGCGTCATCGACCTCACCGGTTCTTCGATGTTCGAATGTCTGATCAAGTACTGCCGGGAGAATCCGTGGGAAGGCCTCGATCTGCTCGTGCAGGCGATGCCGCGCACGAAGATCCGCGCCGGCATGCGCTCGAATGCCTCGGTAACCTTCAGCGTCACCCCGGATGCGCTGATGGACGCCTGGATGCGCCAACTGAACGTGCATGGCTGCCGCAGTTTCTGGATCTACGACGTGCTGTTCAATATCGACAAGATGCTCCGGCTCGCGAAGGTCGCGAAGGAGTTCGGCTCCGAAGTCGCCGGTTCGATCATGTTCACGCTGTCGCCGGTGCACACCGACGAGTACTACGCCGACAAGGCCGACAAGCTGTCCGTGTGTCCCGACATCGACACCATTCTGCTGTACGACACCGCTGGCGTGCTCGAAAAGGAACGCCTGCAGACGCTGCTGCCGGCGATCGTCGCGAAGTCGCGTTGCAAGCCGATCGAGTTCCACTCGAACAACCTGCTGGGCCAGTCGGCCAAGGCCTATCTGGACGCCATTCCGCTCGGTGTCAGCATCCTGCACACGGCCGTGCGGCCGATGGCCAACGGCCCGTCGGTGCCGTCGGTCGAGGTGATGCTTCGCAATATCGAACTGATGGGGCACACGCACAACCTGGACCGCTCGCTGCTGCCGCCGGTGGCCGCGCACTTCGAGGCGATGGGCAAGGCCGGCGGCTTCCTCGTCAACCAGTACGCCGAGTACGATGTGCTGTCGATTCAACACCAGATCCCAGGCGGCATGGTCGGCACGATGAAAGCCCAGCTCGTGCAGCACGGCATGTCTGACCGGCTCGACGAAGTAATGCGCGAAACGGCTGTCGTGCGCCGCGAACTCGGCTACCCGGGCATGGCGACGCCGTTCAGCCAGTTGGTTGGCACGCTGGCGGTGCTGAACATCGTCACCGGGCAGCGCTATTCGGTGATCCCGGACGAAGTGATCCAGTACGCCGCGAAGCATTACGGCGAAACCGTCGCGCCGATCGACCCGAATGTGCTCGACAAAATCATGGCCGCGCCGCGCGCCAAGGAAATCTGCGCGAATCCGCCGGAGCAGCCGACGATCGAGGAACTGCGCCAGCGCTTCGGCACGACCAACGACGACGAACTCATCCTGCGCGCGCTGGTGCCATCGGCAGAAGTCGACAAGGCGCTGGCCAATGGCCCGGTGAAGACGAGCTTTCCCACCCTGTCCTCGCCGGCGCTCGATCAGGTGCGCCGCCTGATGAAACTCGCGAACTCGCCGGTGGTGCAGGTGTCCTCGCCCGATCTGAAACTCTCGCTGCGCCGGTTCAAGTAATGAGCGCGCGCCGCGCCGTCATCGTCGATGTCTGCCGCTCGCCGTTCGGCCGCGGCCGGGAGAACGGAAGCCTTGCCGGCATTCATCCGGTGGACCTCTACGCCGAGGTGATTGGTTCGCTTTTGCGGCGCACCGGGATCGACCCGGTGCTCGTGGAAGATGTGATCACCGGCTGCGTGATCCAGGTTGCCGAGCAGGCCGGCAATATCGGCCGCCAGGCGGCGCTCGCGGCGGGCCTGCCGGAGTCCGTGCCGGCAGTAACGCTCGATCGCAAATGCGGATCGGCGCAGCAGGCGATCGATTTTGCGGCTCAGGGCGTGATAGCCGGCGCCTACGATGTCGTGATTGCCGGTGGCGTCGAAATGATGGGCACGGTGCCGATGCGCATCAACCGCATGGGCAAGGACAGTGAAGGGCTGCGCTTCAAGGCGCGCTATCCGCAGGGCCTGATCCACCAGGGGATTTCGGCCGATCTCATCGCCGCCCGCTACGCGCTCTCGCGCGCAGCGCAGGACCGCTACGCGCTGCGCTCGAACCTGCTCGCGGCGGCGGACGTCACAGACAGCGCACGCGATATCGTGCCGATCGACGTACCGCAGGCCGACGGCAGCGTGCAGCGGGTGGCGCGTGACGAAGGCATTCGCGGCGACTCCACCTTCGAGAAGCTGCAGGCGCTGAAGACGCCGTTCGAAGACGCGACGATGTTGGCGCGATTCCCGGAGATCCGCTGGAGCGTGACGGCCGGCAATGCGAGCCAGGTGTCCGACGGCGCGTCGGCGCTGCTGATCATGGAAGAGAAGACCGCGGCGCGCCTGGGCCTCGTGCCGCGCGCCGCGATCACGCATTTCGCGGTGCTGGGCGACGACCCGCTGATGATGCTGACGGGCGTGATCCCGGCGACACAGAAGCTGCTGAAACGCGCGGGCCTCGGCATCGAGCAGATCGACGCCTTCGAGGTCAACGAAGCGTTCGCCTCGGTGGTGCTGGCGTGGCAGCAGGCGACGGGCGCGGATCCCGAACGCGTGAACGCCTTCGGCGGCGCGATCGCCATCGGCCACCCGGTCGGCGCCTCCGGCGGCCGCCTGATGGCGAATCTGCTGCGCGTGCTCGAAGCGAAGGGCGGGCGCTACGGACTGCAGACGATGTGCGAAAGCGGCGGCATGGCGAATGCAACGCTGGTCGAGCGACTTTAACGCATCAATTTTGCCACCGAGAACACCGAGAACACTGAGATTGAAGATTGTCTTGTGGCGGGGAATGTCGAGTTTTGTTGATTGAGCCTGGCGTTACTCCTTTAATACTCACTCAGATAGTTTCTCGGTGTTCTCGGTGTTCTCGGTGGCCCTATTCAAACGGGGGCTACCATGGTCGACAGAGTCAAAGACAAGATTGCAGTGATCACTGGCGCGGGCACGGGCATTGGCCGTGCGTGCATGAACATCTTTGCGCGCGAAGGGGCGACGGTGGTCGGGGTGTCGCGCACGCAGAAGAATCTCGACGAGGCGCTGGTCGACGTGCATGCGATGGGCGGGCGAGGCATGGTGCTGGCCAAGGATTTGTCACAGCCAGCATCGAGTGACGACATCGTCGCGGCGACGCTTGCTGCCTATGGCCGCGTCGACATCCTCGTGCATTCGGCGAGTGTGGGCTGGAGCTGGAACGAAAAGAGCCCCGGCTCGATGCATCCACTGGACGACACCACGCCGGAGAAATGGCGCGAAGTCATCGGCTTCAATCTGGATGCCTGCGCGTTCATCAATCGCGCTTGCCTGCGGCAGATGCTGAAGCAGGGCAAGGGGTCGATTGTGAACGTGGCGAGCATTTCCGGCCTGTTCGGCATGCCCACGGCCCACACCTACTGCGCGGCAAAGGGCGGGGTGATCAATCTCACGCGCGCACTGGCCGCCACGTATGCCAAAGACGGGGTGCGCACGAACTGCGTGTGCCCGGGCTACACGGATACGCCAATGATCGCCTCCGTGATGAACGTGTTCGACGATCCGGCCGTCGCCGCGCAGCTCACCCCGATGGCGCGTGCCGGTACCCCGCAGGAGATGGCGGCCGGCTGCCTGTTCCTGGCGTCCGACGAGGCGTCCTACTGCAATGGCTCGATCCTCGTGATCGACGGCGGCACGGCGGCCCGGCAATAAGGAGTTCAGTGCGATGAAGTGCAGCAACCCCAAGGTGCCGCTGCGCGACGGTGAAATGGGGCCCTACCTCGCCGTGCCGGATCGCACGCCGGTGGGCGCCATCATCGCGATCATGGAGATCCGGGGCGTCAAAGACACGATGCGCCACCATGCGCATCAGTTCGCCGACGCGGCTTATGGGTGTCTGGTGCCAAATCTGTTCTGGCGCCAGGAGCCCGGCGTTGAACTGTCCGATCGAACCCGGTGGACGGCGAGACGGCCTTCGATCTCTACTGCGAGTTCGACTACGACCTCGGCGTGCAGGACATGGAAGACACGCGCGCCTTTCTGCAGGCGATGCCCGAGTGCAATGGCAAGGTGGGCGCGGTTGGCTACTGCCTCGGCGGCAAGCTGTGCTATCTGATGTGCTGCCGCACGGACATCGACTGCGCGGTGGCCAATTACACGGCACCTCCATCGAGCACAACATCCGCGAAGCGGAGCACCTGCATCGTCCGCTGATGCTGCACATGGCGATGAAGGACCGTTGGGTCCAACCGGAAATCAACGCGATGCTCGAACGCCGGCGCGGACCGAGCCCGCTCATCGAGAATAACTACCCCGCAGCCGATCACGCCTTTGCGCGCAAAGGCGGCCGACCGTACCGCGAAGCGCACGCCGCGCGCGCGCTGGCACTCAGCGTCGGCTTCTTCCGCCGCCATCTCTGAATTGTTCCGGTCGCGCGAGTCGGGCGCACCGTTCGACCTGGGCCCCGTGAAGGGATGGCGCGCAGATTGCCACTGCGCCGCGATACGCGGCACACTCCGCGTACCATCCCGGCGAGGAGCCCCCCATGTCGACCCTGAACGGCGTACACCACCTCGCGATCATGACGGCGGACGTCAAGTCGCAAATCGAATTCTTCTCCGACGTGCTCGGCATGAAGCTGAAGGCGCTGTACTGGATGCATAACGTCGAGGGTTACTTTCACGCGTTCATGGAGCTGAACCCCAGTTGCTCGGTGGCATTCGTCTACGCGCCATCGGTCAAGGATCTCCCGACCGAGTTCGGCGTGTCGCACGCGGGCAACCCTGTCAAACCCTGCGCACCGGGCGTAATGCAGCATCTGGCTTTCAACTGCGATACGGATGCGGAGCTCTATGCGATGCGCGATCGCATACGCACGAAGGGTGTGCGCGTGCTGGGCCCGCTCGATCACGGCTTCTGCAAATCCATTTATTTCGGCGGGCCGGAAAACCTGGTGCTCGAAGTCTCGACGTCGGCCACTGCGATCGACGCCGACGCGTGGATCGATCCGGCAGTCGTAGAACTAAACGGCATCACGCCGGAGGAACTCGCGCGCTACAAGAATCCGCTGCCGTTCGTGGCGCCAGCCACGCCCGTCGCGCAGCCCCAGGCGGGGACAGGCCGGCCCGAGTACTCGCAAATGGATGCAGTCTTCAGCGGCGCGTTCAATCTGCCGGACGACGTGGTGACTCGCGAGCTGAGCGAGAGCACGCCGCCGGTGAAGCTGGCGTCGGCGGGGTAGTCCCGGGCCGTGCCTCCCGTTCACCCGCGCGCGTTGCAGCGGGATAGGTCTGTTCCGTTCCACAGGCTCATCGATTGAGCCTGTGGACCCCGTAAATTCTCCAGACGGCCAGGAAGCCACCCGCGACGGCAGGGACGCCGGTCAACCGAATGTCCACCCCTCTCACAGCACCGCTCGACGTCGCCCCGTTCGTCCGAGAGCGGCGTGGATTGCAGCACGGTGACGGTTAACAGCGTGGCACCGGCTGCTTATGGTCTGCAGCTCTGGGGCGTTTAAGGGGAAGGCAGGGTGCGGCGCGCAGTGAATGTGTCGGTGCCACGCACAGCCGCAATGGGCAAACGCAAAACGCGCCTGGATCAAGCGGCTTGCACTGGCCCTCTCCGGTCACCGTACAAAACCAGGCCATGGCAGGCCACCCAGTAACCAAATCGCTTGCGCCAACGAACTTCCCGGCAAGACTGCATTAAAAGAAGAGGCGAATGACGGTGAAACGTTCAAGCGACCGGGGTTTCAATCATCCGGTGTCCTGCGAAATTACCTCGCGCGCTGAGTATATGAACCGCCGTGAGCTGCTCCGGGCCGTCGCCGGGGGCGCCGCGGGTTTGACGCTTGCGGCCTGGGCGGCGCGTCGCTCGCTGGCGCTTCCCGTGCCGGGTGGCTCAGCGCTCAAGGGCATCAAGTCCGTCGTGCCTGGTGCGCAGGCGGCAGACAAGATCTCCTCGATGGAGGAAGCCACCACCTACAATAATTATTACGAGTTCGGCACGGAGAAATCGGATCCGGCAGCTAGCGCGCACACCTTAAAAACGGCGCCGTGGACCGTCGAAATCGAGGGCCTGGTCAAGAAACCCGGCCGCATCGCCATCGAGGACCTGCTCAAACTGAGCGCGATGGAAGACCGAATCTATCGCCTGCGCTGTGTCGAGGGTTGGTCCATGGTCATTCCGTGGGTTGGCTATTCGCTGGCGGCGCTGATCAAGCAGGTCGAGCCGTTGGGTAATGCCAGGTTCGTAGAATTCGTCACGCTCGCCGATCCAGTGACAATGCCGGGCCTCCGCTCAGGCGTTCTCGACTGGCCCTACACCGAAGGGCTGCGCATGGACGAGGCCATGCACCCGTTGACCATGCTCGCCTTCGGCATGTACGGGGAAATATTGTCGAATCAAAACGGCGCGCCAGTGCGCCTCGTGGTGCCATGGAAGTATGGCTTCAAGAGCGCGAAGTCGATTGTGAAGATCCGCTTCGTAGAGAAGATGCCCGCCACCGCCTGGCACAAGGTCGCGCCGAACGAGTACGGTTTTTATTCGAACGTGAACCCGGACGTCGATCATCCCCGCTGGAGTCAGGCCACTGAGCGCCGCTTAGGCGTTGGTAGTGGGCTCTTCGCCAAGCGGCTTCCAACGCTGCGCTTCAATGGCTACGAAGAACAGGTCGGTCAGCTGTATGCGGGCATGGATCTCGCCAAGAACTACTGAGAAAGATCGTGTCATGAACAAGCTGCTGCTGAACAAAGCCGCCAAGCCACTCATTTTTCTCTTGTGTCTGTTGCCAGTGGTCTGGCTCACCTATGGTGCTTTTACCGATGGGCTCGGCGCGAATCCGGCAGAGTATCTGGTGCGCGCAACCGGCGACTGGACGTTACGCTTCATTTGCCTGGGTCTTGCGGTTACCCCGCTGCGGGTGACCACTGGCACCCCTGCCCTGGCGCGCTACCGCCGGCTGCTCGGTCTGTACGCATACTTCTATGTGGTGCTGCATCTCATCGCGTACAGCCTGTTCGATAAGGGCTTCGAGTTAAGCGACATTGTGCATGACATTGCGAAGCGGCCGTTCATCCTGGTCGGGTTCCTGGCTTTCCTGCTGTTGACACCACTGGCGGCCACGTCCACCGCGCGTGCTATCCGGGCGGTAGGTGCGAAGCGCTGGCTGGTTCTGCACAAACTGGTGTATGTCGTCGGTGGGCTCGGCTTGCTGCACTTCTTCTGGCTGCGCGCCGGCAAGCACAATTTCAATGAGGTCATTGTCTACGCCGCCCTTATCGCGGCCCTGCTGGGCTGGCGCGCATGGCGCGCCTTCGCGCAGCAGCGGTCACACCACGCGGCTCTTGTCGGCCTGGGTTATCGGCAGCACAAAAGAGATGGCGGCCTGCCACAAGGCGCGGGCGGATAGGCGCGCATGGTGTTGGCTGCAGCGGGGATCGAGGGTGATTCGATGCGCAAACCGCGTCGCGAAGGCACCGCCTGGGTCTAAAGATGGGTGCCCGTGACCCTGCGCTTGAGGTGCGCGCGGCCGGCGGTTATGCCAAGGCCGTTCGGGCCTGGCGTCCGCGCGTGGGGGTGAGCCCGCAGTGTGGTGGCAGGTGCGTTCGATTTTGCGCTTGCGACCCGGCGTGCGTTGAAGGCGTTGCAGTGCCATGCATGGAGCAGCGGGCGAGCCCGAACGCCGCGTTATTGAGCGCCGCGCAGACGTGATCGGCATCTTTCCGAGCGACCGCGCCGTCATCCACCTGGTCGGTGCGCTCCTGCCGGAGGGCAGCAACGAATGGGCTATTTCGCGACGCTAGCCTGGAGTCGCTCGCCGTCTTGAGCGATGATCTCATCCTCAGGCTGTCCGCCGTGGTGGTCTAATCACCTCGGTCACGCCGATGACCAGCGCTCCTACACCACGCTGCGGGACATGGCCCGCGAACGAGGGAACTATGCTTGGGATTTCTTTAAACGATTGGGTGGGCATCTCACAAATCATCAGCGCAGTCGCTCTCATCGCCTCGCTGATCTTCGTCGGCATCCAGATCCGAAACAATACAACGAATGCACGCGCCGGAACGCTTCAGGCCAATCTCATGTTCTGGCAGGACTTCTTTTCAATGATGGTCGACCCCGAAACCGGCAGAACCTATTCGCGCGGCGCGGCCGGAAAGACCGACCTGACCGGCGCGGAGTTCGGTCAGTTCTTCTTTCAATGCCGGATCATCTTCATGGGCTGCGAAAACCAGCATTATCAGTTCACCCAGGGACTGATCGATCCGGATGCGTATCGCGGCTACGAGACCACGATACGCGAGCAGATCGCCACGCAGGCAGGCGTTCGGGCCATGTGGTCTCTTCAACGCCAAAGCTACGGAACAGCGTTCAAGAAATTTTTCGAAGAGCAGATCGTCAAGGCGGCACAGCTGGAGGACCATTCCACGCACGACATGTGGAAGAACGCACTGCCCCGCGCGCCACCGACGCCGTGAACGCATGAACGCGCGGCGACAACCACCCATTCGGAAAGCGTGCCGAAAGGGTGGCGTGCTTGATGCGC